>BFBZ01000049.1_pt2 | contig 29383 bp, 26 predicted proteins | sample 1888401 | NCBI WGS metagenome assembly BFBZ01 (sample SAMD00112614, study PRJDB3348) | symbiont metagenome | host: Chara braunii
CAAACGGTACGATGTCGTCTGATTTGGGGCCGGAGAACGAACCCGCTGCGCGGGATAGGCGCGTGGGGTGAGGTAGAGATCACGAGCCGGACGTCGCGCTCGCATTGAGGGTGGTTCGGCAGCGGCAGAGCATCACGGGCTTCTTCAACAAGGAGCCTGACCATGCCCTATCCTGTTCTCGATGCACCGATCAGCCCGCTGCGCCAGCGGCTGATCGACGACATGAACATGCGGCGTTTCTCACAGGAGACGCAGCGCAACTATCTCCGCGACATCGGACGCCTAGCGACGTTCCTCGTCCGGTCGCCGGATACGGCGACAGCCGACGACCTGCGCCGGTTCCAGATCGAGCAGCAGGACGACGGTGTTCCCGTGCCGACGATGAACAGCATCGTGTCGGCACTGCGCTTCTTCTTCACGCATACGGTCGACCGCCCCGACCTGGCGCGCAGGCTGGTCCGGCTGGCGCACCCGCGCAAGCTGCCCGTGGTTCTGAGCCGCGACGAGGTTGCCCGTCTCCTCAACGCCACCACCTGCCTCAAGCACCAGGCCGCTTTGTCGGTCGCTTATGGCGCGGGCCTGCGCGTGGCGGAGGTGTCGACGCTGAAGGTCGCCGACGTCGACAGCGAGCGCATGCTGCTACGTGTCGAGCGTGGCAAGGGCGGGCGATACCGGAACGCCATGCTGTCGCAAGACCTGCTCTTGCTGCTGCGTCAGTGGTGGAAGGTCGGACGCCAGCAGGGCGTGATGCATCGCGACGGCTGGCTGTTCCCGGGGCAGCATGCGATGAAGCCCATCAGCACCCGCCAACTCTATCGCGTGGTCGTCGAGGCAGCGCAGGCCGCCGACATCGCCAAGCGGGTCGGACCGCACACGCTGCGTCACAGCTTCGCCACCCACCTGCTGGAGGACGGCACCGACATCCGGATCATCCAGGTCCTGCTCGGGCACGCCAAGCTAAACAGCACGGCCTTCTACACCAAGGTCGCGACCCGCACGGTGCGCACCGTCACGAGCCCGCTCGACAAGCTTGGCCTGTTCAAACCGGAAGAGATCTCGCCCGACGGCTGAGCGTGCGCGCCTCGATCGAGGTCGCCGACATCTTCCGCGCCGCCGGGCCCGCCTACCGGGCCGCCCATGCAGGGCATCTGACACTGCAGCAACTCAAGGTCATGTCGGCGATCGAGCACTGCCGCACCGCGGCCCTTGGCGGCCACGTGGAGGCCTGCGAGGACTGCGGCCAGTGGCGCATCGCCTACAACTCCTGCCGCAACCGGCACTGTCCGAAGTGCCAGGGTGCGGCCGCACGGACATGGCTCGCCGAGCGGAAAGCCGACCTGCTGCCGGTCGGCTACTTCCACGTCGTCTTCACGCTGCCGGCCGAGGTCGCCGACATCGCCTTCCAGAACAAGGCGGTGGTCTACGACCTGCTGTTCAAGGCGGCATCGGAGACGATGCTGATCATCGCCGCTGACCCGAAGCACCTCGGCGCACGCATCGGCATCACCGCCGTGCTCCACACATGGGGCTCGGCAATGACCCACCATCCCCATGTCCACATGATCGTGCCGGGTGGCGGCATCGCGCCGGACGGAAGTCGATGGATATCGTCGCGCCCGGCCTTCCTGCTCCCGGTGCGCGTACTAGGTAGGCTGTTCCGCCGGCTGTTCCTCCCCCAGCTGGTCGCGCTTCACGACGCCGGCCGGCTCGCCTTCTTCGGCGCAATTGCTCATCTCGCGGAACGCCGGGCATTCCTGCGCCACCTGTCGCCGGTCCGGAAGAAGCGTTGGGTGGTTTACGCCAAGGCGCCCTTCGCCGGCCCGGAGGCGGTGCTCGCCTATCTGTCGCGCTACACGCACCGGGTCGCGATCTCGAACAGCCGCCTCATCCACTTCGACGAGAGCGGCGTCACCTTCCGCTACAAGGACTATCGTCGCGAAGGCGCCGACCGGCAGCAACTCATGACGCTTGGCCACGACGAGTTCATCCGCCGCTTCCTGCTCCATGTGTTGCCGCGCGGCTTTCATCGCATCCGACACTACGGCCTGCTTGCCGGCTCGGCTCGCAAGGCCAGTCTCGCGCTTGCTCGTGACCTCCTGAACGTCGCCGCACCGTCCGACGATGACACCACGGACCAACCGGACGGCTTCCGCCCGCCATGCCCCTACTGTGGCGGCCGCATGATCGTGATCGAGGTGTTCGAACGATGGAGGCAGCCGCGCGGACCGCCAGACAAAACGACACCGAACCCGGAGAGCTGTCTATGACCCGGCATGGAATGGTTCAGCCTTCAGCTGCAGGCGCTCAGCCTCCGGCAACGGATCGAAGCACGTCTGTGGTGATTGTCGGCTCCGACAGAGCCGCGCCCAGCCGCCCACCGTCCCGACAACACCGCGAGGAGGCGCAACGAAGCGGTCTGTCCGCATTCACCCCAGAGCTTCCCGACGGCGGTCGCGCCATCGCCGACATCCGCCGAAATCCGAAATCCCCATAGCCATCGCCTGTGGCCCGCGGGTTCCTTCCTCGGGGACTTTCGTACGCCTGCCGGCGCCCGAAACTCTTCACGGAAGCGGACGGTCCGATTTTCGGTTGACTAAGGGGTAAAGCGGATCGCCACATCCGGGGTGGCGCAGACCGGTTTCAGCCACAACGCGATTCCRGGCTTCCGGCAGCACTCAATGAGCAGGCCAAACTGCCGCCTAGGCGGTTCGCACTAGCCTAGCCCTGTGATGAACGCAAAACCTGATCGACAGCTTCGCCTAGTCGTTCGACGATAGCGTCGATGTCCGCCAAGTCGCAAATAAACGGCGGAGCCAAAAGCACATGATCGCCATTGGCACCGTCGATGGTGCCGCCCATCGGATAGACCAGAAGACCGTTCGCCATGGCGGACTTCTTGATGCGCGCATGCAGCTTCTGCTTCGGATCGAAGGACTGCCTGGTCGAACGGTCCTCGACCAGCTCGACGCCTATGAACAGGCCGCGCCCGCGAATGTCGCCGATATGGGGATGATTGCGGAAGCGCTCGCCGAGGCGGCGCGCCAGATGCGCGCCCATGGCTTTCACATTGTCCAGCAGCCTGTCGCGGGCGATGACCTCCTGAACGGCGAGCGCTGCGGCGCAAGCCATCGGGTGGCCGAGGTAGGTGTGGCCATGCTGGAACATTCCCGAGCCATTGGCGAAGGCGTCGAAGATTTTGCGGCCAAGCAGCACCGCGCCGATCGGCTGATAGCCGCCGCCCAGCCCCTTGGCGATGGTCATCAGGTCGGGGGCGACGCCGTCCTGCTCGCAGGCATGCAGCGTGCCGGTGCGGCCCATGCCGCACATCACCTCGTCGAGGATCAAGAGCACGCCGTAGCGGTCGCAGATCTGGCGGATGCGGCGCAAATAATCCGCCACCGGCGGAACGGCGCCTGCCGTCGCGCCGACCACCGTTTCGGCGACGAAGGCCATGACCGTCTCCGGTCCGAGTTCGATGATCTTGTCTTCCAGCGCCTGCGCAGCGCGAGCCGCGTAGTCTTCGTCGCTCTCGCCGGCCTCCTGGAAACGATAGGCGAAGCATGGGTCGATGTGGTGCGTCTCGATGAGCAGCGGCCGGAACTGGGCGCGGCGCCATTCGTTGCCGCCGGTCGCCAGCGCGCCCAGCGTATTGCCGTGATAGCTTATCCGCCGCGAGATGAAGCGGCTGCGCTGCGGCTGGCCGATCTCGACGAAATACTGCCGCGCCATCTTGAGCGCCGCTTCGACCGCTTCCGAGCCGCCGGAGACGAAATAGACATGGCTGATGCCGGCCGGGGCATCGGTAACGAGCCGGTCGGCGAGCGCTTCGGCGACGTCGCTGGTGAAGAAGGAGGTATGCGCGTAGGCGAGCGTGTCGGCCTGCCGATGCATGGCGGCGATGACGTCGGGATGGCCATGGCCAAGGCAGGAGACAGCGGCTCCGCCTGAGGCGTCGATATAGGCGCGGCCGTTGCTGTCAAAGAGCTCGATGCCCTTGCCGCCGCTGGCGACCGGCAGCGCGGCGTTGATCTGGCGGTGCAGGATATGGGTCATGATTTCCTCCGGCCGCGCGGCGGCAAGATGTGGATGTCGAGTTGGGAGAGCTGATCCTCGGTTCGACGGATGGCGGCAAGCGCCTTGTCCCCGCCCTTGCCGGCGATCAGCGCTGCGAGGATTTCGCCAACGACGAAGGCCGGCGCCATGGCATGGAAGAAGGACGGGCTTTCCGTCGGCACCAGCACCGACAGCACCGCGAGGCCGGCGAGCGGGGACACGGCGCTGTCGGTCAGCGCGATCACCGGCACGCCGCCGGCCGCGGCGCGGCGGGCAAGATCGACGGTCATCCTGGTGTAGGGAGCGACGCTGACCACGAATAGGATGTCTTCGGCGGTCGCGAGGCGAATGGCATCGGTGCCTGTTCCCGACGCGCCGTCCAGCATCACCGCCTTCTCGCCGAGGAAAGACATGACGTAGCCGAAATGCGCGACGACCGGATGGCTGGAGCGCAGTCCGAGGCAGAATATCCGGCGCGCCGCGTGGAGGCGCTCGGCCGCCGCGGCAAGCGTGTCGAGTTGTTCGGGTTCGCCCAGTTGGGCGATCTGCTGCGCCAGCGACCGCACCATCTCGCCGGCCAACGCTCGGTCGCCAACCTCCTGCTGGTGCGCGAGCTGTGTGCCCGCCTTGCCGGCGAAGCCGAGCTCGCCCTGCCGCATGGCATTTGCGTAAAGCGAGCGCAGCGGCTCGTAGCCGTCAAAACCCAGCCGCTTGGCCAGGCGCACCATCGTCCAGGGCTGCAGGCCGGCGCGGCGCGCCTGCTCGCGCATGGACAGCAGCGCGACGTCCTCGGGATTGTCGAGAAGATAGCGGGCAGCGTCCTGCAACTGTGAGGGCAAGCTGTCGAAGACCTCGACGATGGCATCGGTGAGCGGCGCGCGGATCATGTCGCAACCATAGACGCGAATGCGTGATCATGCAATATATGTCGCATATCTTGTCTAGAATGCAACAAATGGAGCAATCGATGCCGAGCCAAAATCGCGTTGCGATCGCCGTGGCGCCGAATGGCGGCCGGCGCACGAAAGCCGATCATCCAGCCTTGCCGATTACACCGGACGAGTTGGCGGATGTGGCCGCGGCGTCGCTGGAGGCCGGCGCCGCCATGATCCATGTCCATGTCCGCGACCGCGACGGACGCCATTTGCTCGACGCGGAGGCATATCGGGCCGCGACCGCGGCGATCAGGACGAGCGTCGGCGACAGGCTCGTGCTCCAGATCACCAGTGAGGCACTCGGCATCTACCGACCGGAACAGCAGATGCGCGTGGTCCGAGAGGTACGCCCCGAAGCGGTTTCGCTGGCCTTGCGTGAGCTCGTGCCCGACCCAACGCATGAAACGGGTTTCGCCGCGTTCCTCGAAACGCTGCGTAGGGAGAAGGTCACGCCGCAGATCATCCTCTACACCCCCGAGGAGGCGACCTATCTCGCGGCGCTCGCGGGTCGTGGCATGATCCCTCTCGACAATCTGCCGGTTCTCTATGTGCTCGGCCGCTACACGGTCGGGCAGACCTCCCGCCCTGCCGACCTGCTGCCGTTCCTAGCGCCCGGTATTGCCGCCGCCAGCCACTGGATGGTTTGCGCCTTCGGCGGCCAGGAGACGGCCTGCGTGACGGCCGGCGCGTTGCTCGGCGGGCATGCGCGCGTCGGCTTCGAGAACAATCTTTTCCTGCCTGATGGAGCATTGGCTTCTGGAAATCAGGACCTTGTCGCGGCCACGAGGCGGGCCGTCGAAGCCAGTGGGCTCACCATCGCCGACGCGGACGCGCTTAGACGCCAGTGGGCTGCTGCCTGACGTTTCGCTGACGGGCATCGCAAGCRGGTTCACTCATTGCCRCRGTACGCAAATATCAAGTGCATTTTACTTCTAGATGCATTTTTARTTTGCAGTRCCGGCTCGACGGTGTTAGGCTTCCCGGGTAATTCCAACAACAAGGGGAACCCGGAAATGAAGTTTACATTCGCTAGCTTCACCGCCGCAGCTGCCGTAGCGGCAACACTCGTGTTCGGCCAACCAGCCCGCGCGGGCGACCTGATCGTCGCGACGGACACCGCCTTCGTTCCGTTTGAGTTCAAGGAAGGCGACAAATATGTCGGCTTCGACATCGACTTGTGGGCAGCGATCGCCAAGGATATCGGCGTGACCTACACGCTGCAGCCGATGGACTTCAACGGCATCATCCCGGCCCTGCAGACCAAGCAGGTCGATGTCGGCCTGGCCGGCATCACCATCAAGGACGAGCGCAAGAAGGTCATCGACTTTTCAGACGGCTATTACGACAGCGGCTTCCTGCTGATGGTGCCGGTCAACAGCACCATCAACGGCCCGGAAGACCTCGTCGGCAAGACGCTTGCCGTGAAGACCGGCACGTCGGCGACCGACTATGCTAAAGAGCATTTCAAGGGCACGGAGCTGCGCCTGTTCCCGAACAGCGACAACGCCTATCTCGAGGTCGCGACCGGGCGCGCCGACGCCGCCATGCACGACACCCCGAACGTGCTCTACTACATCAAGACCAACGGCCAGGGGAAAGTGAAGACGGTCGGTCCGCAGATGATGGCCCAGCAATATGGCATCGCCTTCCCGAAGGGCAGTCCGCTCGTCGCCAAGGTCAATGCCTCGATCGCCAAGCTGAAGACCAACGGCACTTACGCCGACATCTACAAGAAGTGGTTCGGCGCCGAGCCGCCGAAGAGCTGATCACCGGGGTTCCCTCGATCTCCTGGCACGCCGGCATGCCGGCGTGCCTTCCCTGAAGGATAGCTCTCATGGATTTCGACTGGTCCGTCATCTGGCTGGCCTTGCCCGAGTTGTTGAAGGGCACCCGCCTCACCGTGCTGATCGCGCTCGCCGGGCTGGCCGGCGGCCTTGTCATCGGCTTCGCCGCCGGGCTGGCGCGCGCCTACGGCAATATCGTGCTGAACGCCATCGCCATGATCTACATCGAGATCATACGCGGCACCCCGATCATCGTGCAGGTGATGTTCATCTATTTCGCGCTGCCGATCCTTGCAGATGTCCGCATCAATCCGCTGGCGGCGGCCATCATGGCGATCATCATCAATGCCGGCGCCTATATCGCCGAGATCGTGCGCGGCGCGTTCCTTTCCGTCCATCGCGGATTGCGCGAGGCGGGCCTGGCGCTCGGCCTGCCGTTCTGGAAAGTGCTAGTCTACATCATCGGCCCGCTCGCCTTCCGCCGCATGATCCCGGCGCTGGGCAACCAGTTCATCGTCAGCCTGAAGGATACTTCGCTGTTCATCGTCATCGGCGTCGGCGAACTCACCCGGCAGGGCCAGGAAATCATGGCGGCCAACTTCCGCGCCGTCGAGATCTGGTCGGCCGTGGCGATGTTCTACCTGATCATGACCGGCACGCTTACACTCATCCTCCGGCTGACCGAAAAGAGGATGCGCATCCTGTGAGCATCGTGGCGTTCAGAAAAGTCACCAAGCGCTTCGGCCAGGTCACCATACTCGACCAGGTGGATCTCTCGATCGAGCCCGGCGAGAAGGTCGTCCTGATCGGGCCGTCCGGCTCCGGCAAGTCGACGCTGCTTCGCTGCATCAACGCGCTGGAAGAGATCAATGGCGGCGACCTCGTCGTCGACGGCATCAGCGTCAAATCCGGCGGCCGCAAGGTCCGCCTGATCCGCCAGGAAGCCGGTATGGTCTTCCAGCAGTTCAACCTGTTTCCGCAGATGACGGCGCTGGAGAATGTCGCCTTCGGCCCGCGCCGCGTGCGCGGCGAAACGCGGCAGGAAGCGCGCAAGCAGGCGCTCGAAATGCTCGCCAAGGTCGGCCTTGCCGAACGGGCGCATCACTATCCGAGCGAGCTTTCCGGCGGCCAGCAGCAGCGCGTCGCCATTGCCCGTGCGCTCGCCGTCAAGCCGAAGCTGATGCTGTTCGACGAGCCGACCTCAGCGCTCGATCCCGAACTCAGGCACGAAGTGCTGCGCGTGATGCAGGCGCTGGCCGAGGAAGGCATGACGATGATCGTCGTCACCCATGAGATGGCCTTTGCCCGCAAGGTCGGAACCAGGCTGATCTTCATGGAGGGCGGCAAGATCGCTGTCGACGGCGAGCCGCGAGAGCTGCTTGCAAACCCGCAAAATCCTCGCTTGAAAGAGTTTCTGCAGCATGTTGCATGATCCCGTCCGGCGGCTTTCCTTCATCGATGTCGCGGGGTCCCCCTATGACGTCGGAGCAGCCCTCGGGCGCTTCGGCCGCGCTGCGCTGAACGGCCATTTCCAGACGTCGGCCGCATGGCGCGAGCTCAACGCGCGGCGCGCTGATCCCCGCATCGGCACGATGGCGACGATCGTGCGGGAACGGTTTCCGCGATACTGGGCCGAACTGCAGGGCCTCGCCGCCGGGCTCGAACTGGCTTTCGACGATGTCTTCCTGTGGAACTGCCGCGGCGACATCTGGGCGATGGCGCCTGATGGCTGCACGACCGTGCAATTGCCCGGCTCGCCGCATGTCATCGGCCACAATGAGGATGGCGACCCCGATTTCGCCGGCCACTGCGCGCTGGCCCATGTGACATCCGAAGGCGGCAATCAATTCAGTGCCTTCGTCTATCCCGGCTCGCTGCCCGGCCATACATTCGCGGCCACATCGGCGAAGCTGGTGCAGACCGTCAACAACACCAGGCCGCTGGCCGGCGGCGCGGGAACGCCGCGCATGGTACTCGCTCGCGCCATGCTCGATGCACCGGACCTCGACGCGGCACTGGCCCTGCTCAGATCGTCACCGCGCGCCGGAGCCTTTCATCTCACCCTGGCGCAGGCCGGCGACGAGCGGCTGCTCAGCGTCGAGTTTACCGCGCAGGCCCTGTCAGTCGATCGCGTCGAGGCGGCGCGTGTCCACTCGAACCACTTGATCCATGCCGACACCGGGCGCATGTCGCAGATCGTCACCGGTTCGTCCGGCGTGCGCCAGCGGCGGGGCGAAGCGTTGCTGGATAAGACGCCTCAGTCTGAGCCGCAAAACCGCGCGCTCGGCATATTGTGGGACGTGGCCGATCCCGAGCTGCCGATCTACCGCACCGACCCCGCCGACAGCGATGTCGAGAACACGCTTGCCACTGCCGTCTTCCGCGTCGGGGCTGACAAGGTCGAGTGGTCTGTCTACGATGGACAGCACGAAGCAGCGCGCTTCGACATGCGGGATGGGCTGGTCCCTGTCGCCGGATAAACAGGAACGGGGCGATGCCAGAGGAAGCCGTTGCGGAGCCGCCGCGCACCATCGAGGACTTGAGGGCGCTGGCGCTCTCGGTCGGCCGCGACGAAGCAGGTTTTTCCCTCGGCTCCAAGGCGCATGATGTGTTCGCCAAGCTGGTCGAGGCGCCCGAGCAGTCTGCTGTCCGCACGATCTCGGAACTCGCGGATCAGTTCGGCATCAATCCGTCGACGCTGACCCGGCTGGCCAAGCGTCTCGGCTTCGAAGGGTTCAGCGACTTCCAGGCCGTCTTCCGCAAGGCGATCGCCGACGACCAGCAATATTTCTACAGCCGGCAGGCCGGAAGGCTGATGACGACGCCTTCGGCAGGCAGCGCCGAAGTCGAGGTCTTCGAACGGCTGGCGCATGAAACGGCGGCGAATGTCGACGGCTTCCTCGGCCAGTTGGACAGCGTCTCGCTGAAGGGCGCGACCGCGCTGCTGGCAAACGCGCGGCGCGTGCGTGTGCACGGCGTCCGCCAGTTCCATTCGCTGGCGAGCTTCCTCACCTATTGCCTGGGCATGGTGCGCTCGGACGTGGCTCTGCTCGATGCGCCGCGCCTCGGCGTCGCCGAGGCGCTGTCACAGCTCGAGCCGGGCGATGTCGTTATCATAGCGAGCTGCGCGCCCTATACACGTAGCGTCGCCGAAGTCGGCCGTATTGCTGCGGCAAACGGGCAGAGAGTGATCGCGATCACCGATTCCCGATCCTCACCGCTGGTCACTCCGGCTGAGCATGCGTTTTTCATCCCGCATGCCAGCAGTTTCTATTCGAACAGCATGGGCGCCTATGTCGTCTTTTGCGAAGCGCTGCTTAACCTCGTCGCCCGGGAGCTGGGCGACAAGGCATTGAACTCGCTGGCCGGGCGCGAGCGGCTGATCGCCGAGATGAACATCGAGATCGGCTGATCGCCTGTTGCTCTGACAAGAAAAACGATCTGCTTGTCGGAGGCTGACATTCTCACCCACAATGTCGGCTTTTAAATGTGGACAAAACAACTTTGATCGGCCGAGATGAGGCGCGAAGCCGGCCATGACTTCTTTGGGGCCGACATCGGCCTGTCCGGTTGTGGCCAAAAACCGCACTAAGCTGCCAGTCTGGTTTGCGACCCCATAGCGGAAATCCGCGCAACGAACTCGGATCAATGAAGCAGTCGCTCAAACGCGCGCTTCACCGGCGAGACGCGCAGCGGTTCGTCCGATGCAAACGCGTGTCAAACGGGGCCGAAATGTTAGCAGCGGTCGTAGCAACGGATGTGGAAATACACTGGCGCGGCGGCGCTCACTGGGCTGCCGCGCCGGCGCCCGGACCGCTTGTGCGACGTCGGGCTGACCACCCCGGCAATAGAGCTAGAGGGCGACTAGCTCGGCGAGCTTGGCCGGCCTAGCAAAAACTGCATCAGCTCGCGATCTTGCTTAGGCCGATTCCGGGGAAAGGTCTATCAAGCGCAGCAACTGATGAAGCTGACTGTTTATGCGACGGAGTTCCTTCGTCCGCCATTTTCATGAGGGGTCGACAATCAATAGCAACGTCGTTGAGCGGACCGACAAAGGCGCGTAATTGGTCCATAATGTAGGCGCGGCGCTCAGACTTCAATTTGGCATGCTTGCAGCTTCATACATCCGTCGTCGCACTTCGCTGTCGGCCACGAACCGCGCGTGCCGTTTCGGGTTGGGGCTTACGCGACGCCCCGAACAGACCGCCAAGTTTGTCCGCAATGGGGGTGCCGATACCGGTGCAAGGGTCGGGACCGACGAGGGCGCGGAAATAGCCGTTGTCGCCTGTGACGATGTCGTTGAAGCAGGTCTGGTTGAGCCAAAGTCGCGGCGTCACCAGTCCGAGCTTACGCCCGAAGGCAGCAAACAGCCCAGCGTAGAGCGGAGCCACGGCGCTGGTGCCACCGATCACTTCCTGTCGGCCGTGGACGAAGACGTTGTAGCCCGTATAGGGGTCCGCATTGGCGGAGACGTCGGGCACCATACGGCCCGGCCCGTGCGGCGCCCCGGCCTGCCATGCCGGCATGGGATGGAACAGCTCTGAGAAGCCACCGCCTGTCCCTGACCCATTCGGGTTGCCGGGATCGTCGTTCCAGACGACCTCTTCCGCGCTGGCGTCGTGCGGCTTCATGGTGCCGCCGCAGCCGATGATGAACGGGCTGGAGGACGGCAGGTCGACATTGGCCGGGTCTGCGCCGCCGTCAGACGAATCGTTGTCGCCGGAAGCGGCGAAGATGATCATGCCGGCCTTGGCAGCGGCCTCCGCCGCCGCATTCAGCCGGCCCGGATAGTCAACGCCCGCCGTCGCTGCTGCTGCCTTCCAGTTGGCCTCGTCGGACCCCCATGAGATCGAGCAGACGTCGCAGCCGTCGGCTGCCGCGGCGGTGATGGCGGTCGCCATCGAACCCCAGTCCGCGGCGTCCGCCCAGTAGACGCGGACGCTTGCCGCATCGCCGGTGGCGATCGAGTAGCCCGCAGCGGCGACTTGGATGTCGAGCGCGACCTCGCGGTCGGGATCGGAGGCCGGGTTGCCAACGTGCTTGTTCGGATCGTTGCGGCCGACGCCGATCGGCACGTCGACGATGGTGGGCACCGGCAGGCCGGTCGAGCGGAAATAAGCGTCGATATCCTTCTGCACCCACCCGCCGCTGAACTCGACGATAGCGATCACGCCTGCGCCCGCGAGGCCGCTCGGCCAGGAATAGGCTCGGCACAGATCCGGCACGTTCCAGGGGTCCGCGCCTGCGGCGGCCGGACGGAAGGCAGGATCGCCGGCGCCGGGCAGCTTGAAATAGGGCCGAATGATGTTGGGCACTGTATGCGACAGCGCCGCCCTGGCGCGCAGTCGCGCGCGGCGCGTGCCGGCGGCCCTGTCGTACATGGCGGCTAGGTCGGCTTTCATCGCCGTCCGGGATGCGCCGTCGAGATAGATCATGTGCCCTGAAGGGTAGTTCCTGATCGTCAGATTGCCGCGCACCTGGGCATCCTTGAGCGGCATCGCGTCCAGGGTCAGCTTGGTCTGAAAGAAGGGCGTCACTGAGTCATAGTAGCCGTTGGCCGAGAGGACCAGCAGGTCAGGATTGGCGGCCATGGTGGCGGCGAGATCACCTGCCGTGTAGAGCGTGGGGTTCCCCTGGCGGTCAGGTTTCTGCACCGCGCCCGTCGGATCGGTGTGGCTGAAGTCCCAGAACTGGAACGCCTGGTCGTTTAGGTCGATGAAGTTCGAGGTGGCGGTGAACTTGAGGTCGTTGTTGAGATAGCTGTTCCACATAGTGGTGTAGACGCCGCCCACGGCAGCCATGGTGGGGTCGTTCATGCCGCCGTCTGGCGATACGATGGCGGCGATACCTGTGTCGATGCCGGTCACCCGCCCGTCATAGGCGCCCAGCGCGAGTCCCTGGTCCTGCAGAAGCTCGACTAGGAAGGCGGAATGGCCGAGCCGGTCGGCGGCCTCCACGTTCAGCCGCCAGGACGCGAGCACGCTGGCGGGAAGACCCAAATAGCGGCTCAAGGTCTCAATCGCCGCTGGATCTGCCTTGGGGAACGCCTTCAGTGCCTGGGCATAGGAGCCCTGTGCGAACTGCGTCACGGTTTCCATGAACGAGACGAGGTCCGGCGGCGGCGGTTCGATGCCTGTCTTCTTGTGAAACCATGCGTCGGCGGCGAAGGTCGGCATCAGGCCAGCCGCGTTGGAGAAATTGGCGGGATAGTCGAGCACGCTGGACTGCAGCGTGATGCCGTTGAGGTCGAGGCCGTCCTCGTGCAGCCGCCAGGCCAGCACGCAGCTACGAGCCGTGCCGTAGGATTCGCCGAGCAGGAAGCGCGGCGAGTTCCAGCGGTTGAACGCGCTGAGATAACGCTTGATGAACTGTTTGATCGAGACGGCGTCCTGGTCGACGCCCCAGAAGTCGCGGTTCTTGAAAGGTGCCATCGCCGCGGAATACCCGGTGCCGACCGGGTTGATGTAGATCAGGTCGCTGCGGTCGATCAGGCTGTCGGGATTGTCCTCCATGGCGTAGGGTGGAGGCGGCGTGAAGCCCGGCATGCTGGTTCTGATGCACCTGGGTGCGAAGGAGCCTAGCAGCAGGAAGACCGACGACGAGCCAGGCCCGCCATTGTAGAAGAAGGTCACCGGGCGGGTGGTGGCGTCCATGCCGTCCGCCGTGAAGGCAACATAGAAGAATTTGGCGGCAGGCTTCGAGCTCGACGGATCGACGGCGACGAGATGACCTGCCATGGCGGTGTAGGGAATGGAAACCCCATTCACGGTAGCCACGTGGTGGGTGACTGCGGCATTCTCGGTCGCGTCAGAAAGCGAGTCGTCCGGCCCGGACCCATAAGCAGTAGTGTCGAGGACAGGCTGATCTGGCGCAGGTTGGCCAGCGCCCAAGCCCGGGTTGATCGTCTTCGCCATCGCCGGCCTCCAAAACCTCGAGTTCACGCCAACCGATACCGCTCAGTTGCCCCTCCGCCAGGCGAATGTCTTTCTTCTCACAATTTGTTAAATTCTTTTTCTATACTTCCGCAATTTCTAGCAATTACCACAATACTGTACGCCTATTTGGCAGAGCCGGCAAGTTCCGAGCACGCAGGCAAATCAATCAGATCGGCCCCCACGTTGCCAATGCATGCACGGCCCCCGACCGAGCGAGGCTTCGGCAAGCTCGGGGATGGATACGAACCCCTTGGGTGGTGAAGTTCAGTCTGGGTCGGAGGAGCCAATTTGCGTCTACCGGCCGCTTCTCAGCGAGGCCATCGCATGGTGGGATAACGAGCTTACGGCGCAGGAAGTGGCGCGCCAACGACAGGCGGGCAGGCTGAGCAACCGTCTCGCGCCAATGGTATTCAACATAACGGTAGTGCCTGTTCCACCTGGGATCGGTAGAGGGGTTTTGTTCGCTGTGGGGAACGCTTGTAGCGCTCCTCCGCTACCATCGATCACCCGACGCAGTAAAACCACAGCGAATGCCGAATTGGGTCGCCTCATCGATCGACTGCCGCTGTGGCGTCGACAAGTCCAAATCGGCTCCGTCAGCACCCAGCGGAATGTTTCCCGACGAAGACGCGCCTGATGGATCACCGGGTCGACGTCTTCATAGCGGCTATGAAGATAATGGGACGTCCRTGGCTGAGGATAGGTGGAGATCAGGTCTGTCRCGCGGCCGATCTGCAGCRATGGGAAGAGATAGGCAAATGAGRCGAGACTAAGCGACGACGCCGTCTCAGCCAGCGCGTTGTGAAGATCTGCCCCGGAACAAGGTCGACCCAAAGCTGGCCGTAGCGACCGTRGGTCGGCGGCTGTCATCTTCCGGACCGAKYSGGCMGGCATGTGCTGTCAYGCAATGGACGGCTTGGCGGCTCGGRTRTCAGCCATCACGCAATTCTTCGGCGTGCGCCTTCACGAGGTCGGCCATGCTGTCGAAGCGGAAATCCACCTTCGGCATGTCKCCGGGGTGCATYGTGGCGCCAAAGCCCTGATCGGCGTGCCGACGATAGATCCAGCACGATTTGAGACCTAAGCGGCTGGCGGGGACGTGATCATGGAACATGCTTTCGGCCGTGTGCAGGATCTGTCCCTTCTCGACGCCGATCGTCCCGAGCTTTTCGAGCATATAGTCGAAGTTGCGAGCGGAAGGTTTGTAGGAGCCAATATCCTCTGCCGTGTATATCGCGTCGAAATCAACGCCGAGCTTCTTGTTGCTGAACGAAAAGCTTTTGTTGTCGACATTGGAGAGGATGATCAGCTTGTAGTGCTGCTTGAGATATTGCAAGGCTTCCGCGGAATCGGCAAAGGCCGGCCAGTCCTTCACGCTTTCGCCATAGGCGATGCATTCCTCCGGTATGACGACGACGCCCCATTCCTCGGCAAGCCGCTTGTAGACGATCGCCAGAAGGTCGCTGTAACGCTTTTGCGGGGTCCATTTCTGCTGGCTGGATTCATGCCGGGCGTGCGCCTCGAGTATCTCGTTGCGGCTCAAACGACGACCGGCCCGCTCGGTCAGCGGCTTCAGGCCGTCGATCATGCCGGATTCCCAATCGATCAGCGTGCCGTAGCAGTCGAAAGTCAGGGCCTTGAAATCTGTCAGCTTCATGGGGTTCACCTCCTTGATGTGCGCGACTTGTTAACCGATGGGCTGCTCGACTGAGCCCAAACCTGCCTCGTCCTTCGATGCTGAACTGCGTGACGACGTGAGCCAGACACCGAACAGCGTCACCGCCAGGCCGAGGAACATCGCCGTCGACAGTGGCTCGCCGAAGATCAGCCACGCCCAGAGCATCGTCACCGGCGGGCTGAGATAGACCGCGCTGCTGACCTGCGCGGCGCTGTAGTGGCGCAGGCTCATGTAATAGACGCCGTAGCAGAAGAAGGTCGAAAACAGCACCAGCCACGCCATGCCAAACTGGAAACGGCCATCGAGGGGCGGCRTMAGSCCGCCATTCCATTCGGCGCACAGGGCAAACAGGATCGCTGCCGTCAGGCATTGAATGCACAGGCTCTGATGGATGGGCATGTTGATCGTCCCTATGCGCTTCTGCACCACGGTCGCCAGGGCGAAGACCATCATGGAAGCGACGGTGACGACRTAGGCCCAGACCGGCGCCGTCCCGAGGCTCAGGCTGTCCAGCGAGACGATGASGACTCCCGTCACCCCCAGAGCCGTTCCGRTCCATTGCCTYSCGGTCAACCGGTGGCCCAGAATGGGCTGCGACAGCGCTGCGATGGCGAGAGGGACAAGATCGGAAATAAGCGCGACGAGGCCGGTCGGCACACGCTGGCCGATGGCAAGGGCGAATCCGCCCAGATAAAGGAACATCGTCGCCACGCCGAACACCATCTGCTGGGTCAAGGCGCGCGCGCCRATGYKCGATCCAATCAGAASAGCAAATGGCAGAAGGATSAACCCGGACAACAAGGTCCGCCAGAAYAGGACCAGCATGACATCGGCATTCTCGCTGGCGTAGCGGATGCCGACGAAGCCGGAACTCCAGCTTACGACCAGGGCCGCYGCCACGATCGGCCATACGAGGGGATGGGTCTTGTTCTGCGGGAGCGTCATGGGCTGTCTTTGTTCAAGCGGCGCCCGTGCTCTCCTGAAGCGGATCACGGCCGATGTCTGGCGCAGACTTATGGCGACATGCACGCGCCGTTGCACATGACAAATTTCGATACGCTCATGAAATAGCCACGAAATATGGCATATCGTTTTGCTTGAAAGCCGCTTTTGCGTCAGAAGTGGGTGCGCTGCTTTCGTTCCGAACGAGGACTGTCATGGCTGGAGTGATGAGCCGCCGCCTGGATGTCGATGCTCTGCGGGCGCTGCTCGCGATCGAGAAGCATGGCGGCGTCACGCGTGCGGCCGAGATTCTGGGCTTGTCGCAATCGGCTGTCAGCCACAAGATCAGGAGACTGGAAGCGAGCCTCGACTGCGAAATCCTCAGCCGGAAGGCAAATGCGCCGATGTTCACCACGGCCGGGCAGGATCTCCTGGGTTACGCGCGGCGCATCCTGGGAATCCACGACGAAGCGATCCTGAGCCTGTCGAAAAGCACGCTGCAAGGCAAGATCGCGCTGGGAATGACCGAGGATACGACCTGTACGGACCTCTCGCGCATTCTTGGCCGCTTTCGCCGGCTCTATCCCGAGGTGAGCGTCCGCACGCAAGTGCGCATGAGTCTCGTCTTGCAGCAACTGCTAAGCCAAGGGGCCCTCGACGCGGCAATCGTCCAGGTGTTCCAGCACGAGGTCCGCCCCGCCGACATCGTCCTGTTTCGCGAAACGTTGCACTGGGTGAAGTCTCCTGACCTGGTCGTWTCGAAGGAAAGGCCGATCCCGTTCCTTTCCTTCGATGAGGACTGTTTCTACCGGCGTTGGGGCCTCGATCTCGGGCAGGACGAGGGAACCGTGTTCGAGACCGTTTTCGAATGCTCCAGCGCAGCCGGAATCGTTGCCGGCGTGACCTCGGGGCTCGGCGTCGCGCTCTTGAGTCAGCGGCACCTGCAGCCCGCTATGGAGATTGTCGACAAGGACTTTCCCAAGCCTCCGGACCTGGCTTATGTGATCAGGCGCGCGCGCAAACCCCGAAATCCCGCGCTGGAGACGTTGGTCAGGGAAATCGAGGCCGAGGTAAGACGTCACGGGGCGCTCCAAATCGCCGTCTGAGCACGTTGTGCTGCCACTGGCGAAGCGAAAGCTGCGCGCGCCAATCCTTCGCGCGGCTCGTTGGCAGTTCGTCCATTTGGCCGGTCGTTTCGCCGAATCTCCGGCAGCGTCGAGATCATGGAAGCGGATGTGATGTGAGCGGCCGTCGACGCCGTCGATAGAGTGCGAAATGGGCCGGTACAACCGGCCCATTTTCAATCAATCCTCCTCAACGGGTGCCGGGATCGCATCCGGTAGGTTCTGCCGTCCAACCCTGTCGGCAACGAGCATCGAAAGCATCATCTCGACAAGGCCATTGGCAGCCCCCTTCTCGCCACCGGTAGCGCCGATCTGGATTTGCGGCACGAGCGGTAGCCTGCCATTCTCGATCGCCTCGGCGAAGCGCATGAGAACCTGCGAGTTGAGCTGATAGTCCGGGCCGCCGAAGGCCGCGACCTTCTTCTCGGTGGCCTCGGCCTCCGCCAGACCGATGGCGCGCACCTTCTCAGCCTCCGCAAAACCGGTCGCCTTGATGCGTTCGGCATCGGCAAGCGCGACAGCCTTGATCATGTCGGCCTCGCCCTGGCCGGCGAGGCGCACCTTCTCGGCCTCTGCCTTGGCGGTGACCTGAATGGTTTCCGCCTCCTGGCGAGTGCGGGCGAGTTGCGCCTTGCCCTCGTTCTCACTGATCTCGATGGTAAGTGCCGACGTCGTGATCTTGGCTTGCTGTTCGGCGAGCGCCTCCTTCTCACGCAACGTGCGTTCCTGAGTGGCCGCCCTCTCCTGCAGTTTATAAGTCTCGACCTTTTCGACTGCAATCTGGCGCTCGCGCAGCTGGATCAGGATCTGCTCTATGCTGTTCTGGCCATTGGCAGCACGGGGCGTACCAATCAACACCTCCTGCAGCTCGAGGCTGTAGGAATTGAATTTTTCACGCATCTCCTCGCCCGATTTGCGCTGGATATCGCTACGCTCCTGCAAAAGCTGGATCAGCGTCTTTGTTTGGGCGATATTCTTGAAGTAAGCAGAAACCATCGGATCGAGCGTTTGTTCGACCAGCCGCTTGATGTCACCGAAACGCTGCACCACGAGCGGTGCCTTCATATAGTCGATATGCACGACGACGGAGAGCGGCAGCACAGGCTCGAACGCATCCTTGGTGATCAACGACACTTCAGACAGGTTTTCGTCCAGCCTGTGTTCGCCAAACTGCTCCTTCGTCCATTTAAGCACGAAGTTGGTAGTCGGCACGGTGATGATATTGCCGGCATAGGTATTGAACGCATACTTGCCTGGCAGCAGCGGCGTTGACCATACACCGCGTGCGCCGATTTCGACCAGCTCGCCGTGACGGTATGCCTGCCCGGATAAATCCGTGCCGTGGCGGCCGTTATAGGAGACGACGACACCCACCGTRCCAACGTCAATGATCGTCTTCTCGACCAGTTCGACGGTCGCGAAAATGCGATTGAGGAAGTAGCTACCATCGGCCAGCACCTGCAGCTGCCGGCCACGGTAGCCACCGGCATTGAGAAACTTCTCCGGGTCYTGAAAATTGTTGTGGAAGTTCGGGTCGCCCGGATCGTTGGCCACGGTCGGTGCGATGATCTCACCGTCCGGTAGGGCCGGACCGTCATGGATGGTGACGATACCGATCATGTCCTCGGCATTGTGGATGACGACTGGCTCGAAGCCGCCCCGCTCCGAAATCATGCTGGACATATTGGTAAAAAGGCTTTGTTCAGACGAGCTCAGATTGACGGCATAAATCGACTGGGCGGTGAGCACGATGAATTGCGCCAGATTGATGGCATAGGTGCCTTCACGYAAGATCTTGCGTTGCGGTCCTTTCTGTCCGCCTTTTTCGAGAAAGCCGCGCGCATCCTGGAAATCATCGGCATCGGTGTTGGAAGCAAGTGTCTGCGTCGGGGGCAGCGGCTTGCCATCACGGGCAAACACATAGCCGATCTGGCCCTGCGGGATGGTGACAAGATTGGCGCGATGCATCGAATATTGGAACGGCATGAAGAAATGTATGCCGCCGCGCACGATTTCCGGCTGGTAGCCCGCCTCACGGTTGAGCGCAATGAAGCCACTCCTAACGGAGCCGCGAAAACTCCATAGCTTTTCCAAGATGCCGAGCCTGTCGTTTGGGATGTAGCGGACCACGCCGCTCCGCCAGAACAGGATTGCCAGCACGATGACCGGCACGGCTACCTCGATCGCCGTCCATTTCATCGCGCCGAGATATTGCAGGGCTTCCATTTCTTCTCTCCTGTGGGGCGCGCGCGTTCGTTCACCCGACGGGCCACCCGGTTGGTGTTGATTGACGAAGCGGGGAGATTGCGCGCCGACGCGCCCGACGCACTGAGCGCGTGTCGAACGTTTGGGCTGCTCATTGTATGGGAAAATGACCGCGCGTCCCGAGTCCCCAGCGAAGAGAGGCGTGGCCGTCAGCGATTTTACATCGATGTTGCCTTGATAGACATAACAACAAACGACGTAGGGATCGCGCCTACAGGTTTAAAGATATTGCGCGCGAAAATTGTATAAATCGCTGACGCGGCACCTCGCGGTACACTACGGGCCCACTCCAGATGAATTCTACCGGCTGGTCGGGATGTGGTAGGCCCGCTGGAAATAGGCGCGCAGCGCGTCCATGGCCGGCGTGAACTCGGCGTTGCGTTTCCAGGCAAGGCCGACATCCATGGCCGGCACCGCGTCGCGTAACGTGATCGTCTCAATGCGCTTGCCTTCGAGCGACCACGGCCTCAGCACCATGTCCGACAGGATCGCCACCCCCTGGCCGCCGGCCACCAGCGAGCGCACCGCTTCCACCGAGGAGGTGCGCAGCCTGACCGACGGCCGGTACGGCGTGGCACTCCAGTATTTGAGCGAACTGTGGGCCGCCTCGTCCACGGTCAGCATGATATAGGGCTCCTCCGACACATCGCGCAGCCCGACGCTCTCGCGCTCCAGCAGCTGGTGGCGCGCCGGCACCCAAAGCCGCCGCTTGGAGCTGAGCAGCGTCTCGGTCGACAAGTCCGGGTTGAGGATGTTGGAGGTGAGAAGCACTGCGATGTCGTAGCGGTTGGAGAGCAGCCCCTCCTCGATCGCCTCCCGGTTCAACTCGAAGAGCTGGATATCGAGCTTCGGAAAGTGCCACCTGAGCTTCTCCAGATGATTTGGCAGAAAGTAACCCATCACCGTATAGGTGGCGGCGACCGAAAGCCGGCCGGAAAGGTCGCTGCTGACGACTTTGAGATCCATGGCCTCTCGCACCACGTTCAGAATCTCATAGGCATGGAACAGGAATTGCCGGCCCGCCGCGGTCAGCTCCATGCCGGCCTGCGATCGCGTGAAGAGCTCCGCGCCGACCGACCGCTCCAGGTCCTTGATCGCTGTGGTTACGGCCGACTGGGAAATGGCGAGCTCGGCGGCAGCCTGCGACACCCGCCCGCGCTCGGCGGTAGAGACGAAGTAGCGGATCTGCTTGAGGCTGACGGACACTCAGGGCAACCTTCTGAAATTTCAATACTGAATAGCAGTCATTGCAAAAAATTCAATGACCACCCGGCAATTGGTGACGGCGACTAGAAAACGGATAGGAAACTCACCGGGTTTTCGAGCTTCATGCATCCGGCTGGTGATTTTCTGGACAGGCCGCCCATCTGAAAAAGGAAATCCTGTGTTCTGATAATAGAATTTTTCAATGCCGGCTTTCCATCCTAGGCTTTCTTCCAAAACAGTCCGCGCCGACGCGGAGTAAGAGAATGAAATGGGAGACTGCGCGTGCCGATGACGGTCGTCGACATCAATTGCGACATGGGCGAGGCCTTCGGCCGCTGGCAGATGGGCGACGCCGACGACGAGAAGCTGATGGCGCTGATCAGTTCGGCCAACATCGCCGCCGGGTTCCAYGCGGGCGATCCCAACCTCATGGACGAGACCGTACGCCTTGCAGTCAGCCATGGCGTCGCCGTCGGCGCCCATCCGGGCTACAACGACCTGCAAGGCTTCGGCCGCCGCAAGATCGCCGGCGGCAACGAGGAGTTCCTCAACGACCTGATCTATCAGGTCGGCGCAATTCGCGAATTCGCTCGCCGCCACGGCGCATCGCTCCAGCATGTGAAGCCGCATGGCGCGCTCTATATGGAGATCGCGGCGAACGAGGCTTTCGCGAAATCCTTCGTGCAATATATGCGCAAGAACGCGCCGAACGCCTTCATATTCTGCATGGACATTTCCGAGACGTGCCGCGTCGCCAGCGAAGCAGGCCATCCGGTGGTGCGAGAATTCTACGCCGACCGTGATTACAGCCGCTCCGGCTCGATCGTCTTCACCCGCCAGGTCGGCCGTGCCGATCCGCGCGCGGTGGCGGACAAGGTGGTGCGCGCCTGCATCGAGGGTCAGGTGCGCACTGTTGAGGGCGAGGATATTCCGATCGAATTCGAATCGATCTGCTTCCATTCGGATACACCCGGCGCGTTGGAGATGGCGCAGGCCATGCGCGAGGCACTGGTCACTAACGGCGTGCGCATCGCACCCGTCAGCGAATTCGTCGATATGCAGTCCTGACACCCGGTGCGGCGAGACAGGACGACGAGGACAAGGGGACGGGCAATGAGCACAGTCGAGATTCTATCGCCGCTTCCAGGCATCTTTTACCGCAGGCCATCGCCCGACAGCGCGCCCTTCAAGGCCGACGGCGACAGCGTCGCGGAAGCCGATGTTGTCGGCGTCGTCGAGGTGATGAAATCCTTCCACGAGGTTCCGGCCGGCGTCGTTGGCGCGACGATCCGCTTCCTCGTCGAGGATGGGGACGCGATCATGGCCGGGCAACCGATCGCCGAGGTGTCGGCATGAGCATGTCCTCAGTCCTGATCGCCAACCGGGGAGAGATCGCAGTCCGCATTGTCCGCGCGGCGAAGGCGCTCGGCCTGCGCACGGTGCAGGCCCACAGCCAGGCCGACCGCGATTCGCTGGCCGTGCGGCTCGCCGACGAGGCGGTGGAGATCGGCCCGGCGGCTGCGGCGAAATCCTATCTCAACATCGAGGCCGTGCTGGACGCGGCGAAAAGGACGGGCGTCGACGCCATCCATCCCGGCTACGGCTTCCTGTCGGAAAACGCGGCCTTCGCCCAGGCCGTGACGGAGGCCGGCATGATCTTCGTCGGACCGGATGCCCACGCGATCCGGCTGCTCGGCGACAAGGTTGCCGCCCGCGATGTGGCGGCGAAGGCTGGCGTGCCCACCGTTCCCGGCAGCGACGGGCGCGTGAGCGACCTCGGCGTGGCCCGCGCCATCGTCGCGCGGATCGGCTTTCCGGCGATGATCAAGGCGGCGGCCGGCGGCGGCGGACGCGGCATCCGCATCGCGCAGACGATGGAGGATTTCGAGCGCCATTTCCCGCAGGCCGCAGCCGAGGCGCAGGCCGCCTTCGGCGACGGCGGGCTCTATATCGAGAAGGTGATCGAGCGCGCCCGCCATGTCGAGGTGCAGATCCTCGGCGACGGCAAGAACTTCATCCATTGCTTCGAGCGCGAATGCTCGCTGCAGCGCCGCCGCCAGAAGGTCTGGGAGGAAGCTCCGGCCGCCATGCTTCCTGCCGATGTGCGCGAAAGGCTATGCGACAGCGCCGTCGCCCTTGTGCGCTCAGTCGGCTATCGCGGCGCCGGCACCGTCGAATATCTCTATGACGAGGCGAGCCGAGAATTCTATTTCATCGAGGTCAACACCCGCATCCAGGTCGAGCATCCGGTCACCGAGATGGTCACCGGCCTCGACCTAGTGCAGGAGATGCTAAGGATCGCCGGCGGCGCGTCCCTTTCTGTCCGGCAGGAGGACATCGCCGTCAGCGGCCATGCCATCGAATGCCGCATCAACGCGGAGGATCCGGCGAAGAACTTCATGCCCTGGCCAGGCAAGGTGGCAAGCCTCGCCGTGCCGAAGGGCGACGGCATCCGTTTCGACACCATGCTCTACGAGGGCTACCAGATCCCGCCCTTTTACGATTCGCTGCTCGGCAAGCTCATCGTCCACGGCAGCGACCGGACGGACGCGCTTTGCCGTCTGCGCTCGGCACTCGCCGGCCTCGCGATCGGCGGCCTGCCCACGACGGTGAGCCTGCACCAGGCGCTGGCCGCCGACCCTGCGGTAGCCAACGGCGACTTCCACACGCGCTTTCTCGAACCTTGGCTCGAGACGCAATTCGCTGCCTTGCAGGGCGGCATGAAGGAGGCCGTCTGATGCAGAACCGCTACAGCTTCGGAGGTGACGAGCATCTCTTCGTCGAATGCGACGAGGAGATGTCGCTCGACGCCTTCTTCAAGAGCCTGTCGATGACCAAGGCCGTGCGCGAGGCCGGCATCCGCGGCATCACCGAAACCTGCCCCGCCAACGCCTCGTTCCAGATCAAGTTCGATCCCGACATCATCCGCCCCGATGCCATCCTCGCCGAGGTGAGGGCGATCGAGACCGCCGCCGCCGCGACAGCGCCGGTGATCGGCACGCGGCTCATCGAGATTCCGGTCTTCTACGGCGATCCATGGACGCACGAGACGCTGATGCGCTTCCGCGAGCGCCATCAGGATCCCGGCAAGACCGATCTCGAATATGCCGCGGCGATCAACGGCTATGACGGCACCGCGGATTTCATTGCCGCCCATTCCGGCTCGCCATGGTTCGTCTCGATGGTAGGCTTCGTGGCGGGCCTGCCCTTCATGTACCAGATGGTGGAAAGGAAGCGGCAGATCCAGGTGCCGAAATACCTCAGGCCGCGCACCGACACGCCGAAGCTGACGGTCGGCCATGGTGGCTGCTTCTCCTGCATCTATTCCGTGCGCGGCGCCGGCGGTTACCAGATGTTCGGCATCACGCCGATGCCGATCTACGACCCAGAGCAGAAGACCGGCTATCTCAGGGATTTCATGGTGTTCTTCCGACCCGGCGACATCGTCAGGTTCCGCCCGGTCGGTCGCGATGAATACGACCAGACGGTCGCCGATGTCGAAAGCGGCAAGTTCGCGCCCGTCATCCGCGACGTGACCTTCGATCTCGACGAGTTCCGCGAGGACATCGACGGCTACAATTCCAGGCTGGAGGGCATGATCCGTGGCCGCTAGAATTTTGCATCCCGGCCTTTCGACGACCGTGCAGGATCTCGGCCGGCCCGGCTATTTCCATCTCGGCATTCCGCTCGGCGGCGCGATGGATCGCCTCTCGCTCATCGCCGCCAATCTTCTGGTCGGCAATGACGAAGGCGCGGCCGGCCTCGAGGCGGTCTTCATCGGCCCGCAGGTCGAGTTCCTGAAGGATACGGTCATCGCCGTCACCGGCGGCGACATGCCGGTGAAGATCGACGGCGAGGAGAAGCCGAGCTGGACGGCCATTGCGGTCAAGGCAGGCCAGAAACTCTCCTTCGGCTATCTGAAGTCCGGCGCGCGCATTTACATCGCCTTCGCCGGCGGCATCGACGTGCCGCAGGCGCTCGGCAGCCGCTCAACCTACGTCATCGGTGCGCTCGGCGGCTTCAACGGGCGAGCGCTCGCCGCCGGGGACGAACTGCCGCTCGGGGACGGCGCGGCCTATCGCCATCGCAAATTGCAAGCAGAGCTCAGGCCCGCCCCGGGGCGGCCGGCGGAACTGCGCGTCCTGCCCGGCCTCTACTGGCATCGCATCACCAAGGCAGCGCAGGCCGCATTCTTTGCCGACGAATGGAAGGTGGCGCCGGAGGCCGATCGGATGGGCTACCGCTTCCGGGGCGGGCGGCCGCTCGAATTCGTCGCGCGCGAGCAGCCCTTCGGTGCCGGGTCCGACCCGTCCAACATCGTCGACAGCTGCTATCCCTACGGCTCCATCCAGGTGCCGGGCGGCACGGAACCGATCATCCTTCATCGCGACGCCGTCTCGGGTGGCGGCTACTTCATGGTCGGCACGGTCATCGCGGCGGATATGGACCTGATCGGCCAGCTTCAGCCCAATACGCCGACCCGCTTCGTCAAGGTGGACATGGAAACCGCGTTGGCGGCCAGGGCGGAGCGCGTGGTTCGGCTCGACGCCCTGCGCGCCGCGCTCGCCTGAGGGTGAGAGAGATGGGCGCGCTATTCCATCACGCGGGTCAGGTAGTCGGCGGTCACCGTCGGACCGGGAATGATCGCGACGATCTTCATCTGCGCGATAGTGCGCTTCAATGCGGCGTCGAGGTGGCTTTCCAACATGGTGGCGGCAGCAGCACCGCCGCCGCGCAGCAGCAGCTCCACGGCCAGCCGCAATTCGGTGATCACCGCCGGATCGCCCGGCAGGCCGAGGCGGCGCAGCAGCCGTTCCGTCGCCACCACCGGCAACAGGTTGTTGCGGATCAACTCGGCAAGCCTCTCGTTGGGCGTGGCGAGCACGCAGGTCTCGATGAAGCGGGTTTGAACGTCCTCTATGGTGCCGGGATCCGCAGCCGCATCCTGCCGTTCGAGCGCCGAGAGCAGGGACAGCAGCGCATCGAGCTTCTCTCGGTTAAGACGGGCCGCCCCCTCGACCAGCGCCGGCGGCTCCAGGATGCGGCGCAGACCGAAATGATCCTTGACTGTCTGGGCGGTCAACGGTCCGGCGATCCAGTGCGAGCTCTGGTTCTTGCGCACCAGCCCGCGCTCGCGCAGGCGTGTCAGCACGTCGCGCACGACCGTCCGGCTGACGTTGAAATGATTGGCCAGCTCGATCTCGATGATACGGTACTGGCCGAAAACGACGCAGCCGGCCACGTCGGCCTCGACGGTGTTGTAGATTCGCTCCCACGAAGAGCGGCTTTGCAGCGCCTCGTCGGCGTGCCGCGGAATGAACAGGCCAAGCGACTTGATGTCGGTACGGTTGGGGGCGACGCCGCCGCCCGGCGGGCCGACGAGATAGCCACGCCCGTTGAAGCGGTGGACGAGGCCTTCCGCCTCCAGCGATATCAGCGCGCGCTGAACCGGCGCGCGCGAGGTTTGCAGGATTTCGGCGATCGGGCCTTCGAGCAGCACCAGGCCGGGGGGGAGCACGCCCTCGGCGATGTTGTTGCGCAGCACTTCCTCGGCGATCTCGTAGCGCCGCTGGGTGTTCTGACCCGACCTTGTGTCGATCATGCTGGAGCCTGCTTTCCGTCGGATGCCATGTAGCCGCCTAGACTCTTATGCCATTTCGGGTCSATTGGAGCAGCTTAAAATAAATGCCTTTTGCATACAATATGTGCATTCACACGGGCTATTTCCGCATAGCCGGCACGGACGAAATGGCTGGTCGTCACGCAATCAGGGGAGGACTTGAGCAAGTATCTGAAATCTAACGGCAACCTGCAAAATACCATTATGCCGTTCCGGACAGCCCGGAAAGCCGAAGGTTATCCTACATATCAGCCGACGCGAGCCGTTATTACGTTACATCGCAGGAATGGCGCGCAATCATCTGCCGTGCGGAACGTCTCGATCACGAGAAACCTCCCGTTTCGATAAAACAAAAAGCCTATTGAATACAAAAATCATTCGTGCCATAGTTTTGGGTAAGGCAGGCGTCGCCAGAAACGCCGCAAAGGTGGAACGAAAACCAACGTCAGGGACCAGCTTCCGCGACGCGCATTCGTAGTGCGCTAACGTCATCGGCTTGCCGGCTTCGGAGCAAAGCGCTCCGGGCGACGATGCCTCTTGGCCATGCGGTTGCCTCCCTGCTGGAATTGGCAGGAAGATAGTGTCGGCAATCCTTCAACTCTCCCAAGTCGTGAAAGCCTATGGCGATCTGCGCGCGCTCGACGGCATCGATCTCACCTTGCCTGACAACGCCTACATCTCGCTGCTGGGCCCGAGCGGTTCCGGCAAGACGACGCTGCTGCGCGTCATTGCCGGCTTCGAGACGCCCGACGCCGGCGTGATCCGCTTCCGCGGCAGCCGTGTCGACACCATGCCGCCACACAAACGCAACATCGGCTTCGTGTTCCAGAACTTCGCGCTGTTTCCCCATCTGAGCGTCGCACAGAACATCGCCTTCGGGCTGGAAAACCGCGAGAGCGATCCGGTGCGCGATCCGAAGGCGGTCGCAGCACGCGTCCGCGATATCATTTCGCTCGTCGGGCTTTCCGGCCTCGGCGACAGGGCGGTGACCCAGATCTCCGGCGGCCAGCGCCAGCGCGTGGCGCTGGCCCGCACGCTGGTGACGGAACCGCAGATGGTGCTTCTCGACGAACCGCTCGGCGCGCTCGACGCCAATCTGCGCGCCCGCATGCAGACCGAGCTCGGCGCCATCCGCGAGCGCTGCGGCGTCACCTTCCTTCACGTAACCGGCAGCGAGACCGAGGCGCTCGCCGTCGGAGACACGGTGCTCGTTCTCGACCGCGGCCGCATCGTTCAGGCGGCGGATGCCGACACCGTCTACAACCGCCCCGCTTCGCCGGAGGTGGCGCGCTTCCTCAACTGCCACAACATGTTCCAGGGGACGGTCGGCGACAGCACCTTCATCAGTTCCGCCGGGCGGTTTGCGTTCAATGAGACGCGTTTCAGCCGCAGCATCCAGCCCGCCTACGCGATCCGCTACGACCGTGTCGCGGTTCGCCCCGTTTCCGCGCCTGTGGCAGAGGACGAAATCCGCATCGAGGCGACGTTCGTCGCCAGCGAATATTCCGGCGCGACGATCAACGCCTTCTTCTCGCTCGACGACGGCAAGGTCTTCGAAGTGGAGAAGCATCTGAGCCACGCCGTTCCCGAGACCTTTGAGCCTCACGGCCGCTACGCCCTCGTCTGGAAGCGCGACGACGCGCTCGTCTACGCATGAGACGGCGCAAGCATGGCCCCGACGCCGCGCCGGAACGGAGAATCAAGAGATGACCATCATGACCGTAACGGATGAAACCGGGCAGGAGACGCGTCCGCGTGCCGCCCGCTCGGCAAAGACGTTCTGGCTGCTCGCGCCCGGCATCCTCTGGATGACCCTGTTCCTCGTCCTGCCCATCCTGATGATGGTCTACGTATCCTTCTGGACGCAGACCAGCTTCACCATCACGCCGGTTCTGACGACCAAGAGCTGGGTGTCCTTCTTCACCAGCGAGACCTATCTCGGCGCGCTGTGGACCACTGTCCGCATCTGGCTGATCGTGCTGGCGGCAACCCTTGTCGTCGGCTATCCGGCTGCRCTCTTCGTCGGGCTTTTCGTCAGGAACAAGACGATCCAGACGACCTTGCTCGTTCTCTGCGTCATCCCGTTCTGGACCTCGTTCCTCATCCGCGTGCTCGCCTGGCGGCCGATGCTCGGCAAGGAAGGCGCGATCAATATGATCCTGCAATGGGCGGGCCTCATCGATCACCCGATCGAGGTGCTGCTGTTTTCCGAGCTTTCGGTTATCATCGGCATGACGCAGATCTACTGCGTTTTCATGGTCGGCCCCATCGCCTTCATGATGGGCCGCATCGACCAGAGCGTGATCGAGGCCGCACAGGATCTCGGTGCCGGCTTCTGGCGCATCTTCCGCACCATCATCCTGCCGCTGTCGATGCCGGGCGTGGTGGTCGGCGCCATCTTCGTCTCCGTCATGGTTCTCGGCGAATTCGCAACCTCCGCGGCGCTGTCCGGCCGCAAGGTCAACCTGCTCGGCAACATCATCGTAACCCAGGTCGGATCGCTGAAATGGGCCTTCGCGGCGGTGGCAGGGGTGGTGCTGACGATCCTCATGGGCGCGGTCGTGGCCGCGCTGCTCAGGGTCGTCGATCTCAGGAAGGAACTGTGACCATGAACTCGGGCGGCATCAAGCTCAGCCTCGGCGTCTATACCGCGCTGTTTCTCGTCTTCCTTTATGGCCCGCTGGCGGTTCTGGCGATCCTGTCTTTCCAGACCGGCCCGGAAGGCGGTCCGCAGTTCCCGATCGTCGAGTGGTCGGTCTACTGGTACAAGCACATCTTCGGCCTGACCCCGCCGTCGCGCATCGCGCCGCTGCCGATCAGCGACGCGCTGGTCCGCTCGCT
>BFBZ01000027.1_pt15 | contig 29366 bp, 31 predicted proteins | sample 1888401 | NCBI WGS metagenome assembly BFBZ01 (sample SAMD00112614, study PRJDB3348) | symbiont metagenome | host: Chara braunii
TCGGGCGCGCTCTCGCAACAGAGCGGCTACGATCCCAACGCCTTCGCGATCGGCGTCAGCTTCCTGTTCGCGCTCGCCTGCCTCTGGATCGTGACGCTCGGCATCCGCCTGCGGCTGATGCGCGCGCGGTTGCGCACCATCGCCCAGCACAATGAAGCGATGGCCGACCGCAATTGGGAATTGCAGGAGGCGGAGCAGCGCGCCAGCACGCTGTTCGAGGCCCAGGACGACGTCATCGTGCTGCGCGATCTCGACGGCCTGATCACCTACGCCAACGACGCCTATTGCGAGCTGGCACAGCTCTCCCGCAGCGAATTGATCGGCAGCACCGCGACGCTCAAGGTGCTCGAACATGGCGACACCGCGCTCGAATCCAACGGCACGCGGGTCTACGACCAGAAGATCGACGGACCGCTCGGGCCGCGCTGGATCGCCTGGCGCGAAGGCCTGGTGCGCAACGATGCCGGCGCGCCGGCGGAGATGCAGAGCGTCGGCCGCGACGTCACCGACCGCACCGAGAGCGAACGCGCGCTGGCTGAGGCGCGCGATCAGGCCGACGCCGCCAACCGCGCCAAGTCGCGCTTCCTCGCGATGGCGAGCCACGAGATCCGCACCCCGCTGAACGGCATCATCGGCATGAGCGGCCTGCTGATGGATACCCAGCTGACGCCGGAGCAGACGACCTATGTCAAGGCGGTCAAGACCTCGGGCGACGCACTGCTGGCGCTGATCGAGGAGCTGCTCGACTATTCCAAGATCGAGGCCGGCAAGATCGATCTCGAGCACCGCGCCTTCGCGCTGTCCGGCCTGATCGAGGACATCACCGAGCTGCTGGCGCCGCGCGCGCAGGCCAAGGGCATCGAGATCGCCGCCTATGTCGACGAGCGGCTGCCGCTGCAAGTGACCGGCGACGCGGCACGGCTGCGCCAGGTGCTGCTCAATCTCGCCGGCAACGCCATCAAGTTCACCGCCACCGGCGGCGTGGCACTGATCGTCGAGCCCGGGATCTGGCCGAACGAGATCAGTTTCCTGGTTCGCGACACCGGCATCGGCATCGCACCCGAAGCGCAGCAGCGCATCTTCCGCGAATTCGAGCAGGCCGACGATCGCATCGCGCGCAGCTATGGCGGCACCGGCCTCGGCCTCTCGATCAGCGACCGCATCGTCAAGCGGATGGGCGGCCGGATCGGGCTGGCGAGCACGCCGGGCGCGGGCTCGACCTTCGAGGTGTCGATCCCGCTCGCCGCCGCCGATCCCGGCGAGACCAACGGTTTCACCGCACCCGATCTCGCCGGCCAGTCGATCATGCTGGTTGCGCCGCAGAGCATCGAGGCCTCGCTGATCTCGCGACGGTTGCAGCGCTGGGGCGCCCAGACCTGCATCGTCTCGGATGCCAACGTCGCCGAGGCGCTGCTGCCGGAGCGGAGCTGGCACGCGGTCCTGATCGACCACACGCTCGGCACGGCGGCGCTGGAAACGCTTGCCAGCGCCGCCCGCATCCACGCCGCCCATCGCATCGTGATGGTCACGCCGGCGACGCGGCAGGACCTCTCGGCCTCCGGGACGACCATGCTCACCGGCTATCTGGTCAAGCCGTTGCGCGCGTCGTCGCTCGCCGCGCGCCTGACCGCGTCACCCGAGATCGCCGCGCCAAGCCTCGCGATGCCAGGCGTTCTAACGCCAAACCTTGAGATCGAGGCCGAGTCAACGCCCACTGCGCCGGCATCCGCGCCGCCGGACAAGGGGCTTTCGATCCTGGTCGCCGAAGACAACGAGATCAACGCGCTCTTGATGCGCTCGCTGCTCACCCGGCTCGGCCACGACGTGGTCATCACCACCAATGGCGAGCAGGCAATGGAATCCTGGCTTTCGGCGACGTCGGCGGGCACGCCCTATGATCTCGTGCTGATGGATATCCAGATGCCGCGCCTCAACGGCATCGAGACCACCAAGCAGATCCGCGCCCACGAGTCCGGCGGGCTGTCGGGCCAGTCCGTCCGCCGGACGCCGATCCTGGCCTTGACCGCGAACACGCTGGTGGAGGACCGCTATGCCTGCTTCGAAGCCGGCATGGATGGTTTTTTGATCAAACCGCTCGACCGCGAGAAGCTGGAAGAAGCGCTCGCGACGCTGGCCGCTGCACGGCATATCGCGGCGTAGGCCGCAAACTCCGTGTCGTCCCGGCGAAGGCCGGGACCCATAACCACCGAATTCGGTTTTGCGACGCGCTGTGGCCACAGCCTGCGAATCGCAAACGGCTGTGGTTATGGGTCCCCGCATTCGCGGGGACGACAGCCGTGATGTGGCAAGCTTGAGTGGCGAACAATTACAGCCGCCGCAAGGCGACCGATTGCACCACGTGATCGGCGCCCTTCTTCAGGATCAGGGTGGCGCGCGGACGGGTCGGCAGGATGTTGTCCTCGAGATTGGCGAGGTTGGTGCGCTCCCAGATCGCGATCGCGGTCGCGGTGGCTTCCTCGTCCGACAACAGCGCATAGCGGTGGAAGTAGGAGCGGGGGTCGGTGAACGCGGTGTCACGCAGCGCCAGGAAGCGCTTGATGTACCAGTTGCGCAGCACCGCCTCGTCGGCGTCGATATAGACCGAGAAATCGAAGAAGTCGGACACGAACGGCACCGCCTTGCCGTCGCGCGGCAGCCGCCCGGTTTGCAGCACGTTGACGCCCTCGACGATCAGGATGTCCGGCTGGTCGATCTCGACCCACTTGTTCGGCACGATGTCGTAGGTCAGATGCGAATAGACCGGCGCGCGCACGCGGCGCCGTCCGGCCTTGATGTCGCTGAGGAACGACAGCAGCGTCGGCAGGTCGTAGCTTTCCGGAAAACCCTTCTTCTGCATGATGCCCTGGCGCTCGAGCACCGCATTGGGAAACAGGAAGCCGTCGGTCGTGATCAGGTCGACCTTCGGCCGCGGCGACCAGCGCGCCAAGAGCGCCTGCAACACGCGGGCCGTGGTCGACTTGCCGACCGCAACCGAGCCGGCGACGCCGACGATATAGGGCATCTTGCGGTCGCGGATGTTGAGGAACTGGCGCTGCGAATAATACAGCCGCTGGGTGGCATCGACATAGATCGAAAGCAGCCGCGACAGCGGCAGGTAGATGTCCTCGACCTCCTGCAAATCGAGGCGGTCATGCATCGAACGCAGGCGATCGAATTCGCCCGGCTCAAGCGTCATCGGCGTATCGTCGCGCAGATGCGACCATTGCTGGCGCGTGAAGGTGCGGTAGGGATTGTATTGCTGATCTGGTGCCCGGATGTCCATGAGGCCCTCCCCGTGATCAATCGCGCTTGCGCGATGCCTTCTCTTCCAGTCCGGACATCACGGTGCGCTTCTCCAGCGCAGCCTCGACATCCTCCAGCTTCACGCCACGTGATTTCAACAGAACCAGCAGGTGAAACACCAGATCGGCGCTTTCGGCGATCAGATGATCGCGGTCATTCTCGACCGCGGCGATCACGGTCTCGACCGCCTCCTCGCCCAATTTCTTGGCGCAATGCTCCGCGCCCTTGTCGAGCAGCTTGCGGGTATAGGACGCCTCGCCGCCCGTTGCAGCGCGGGCGTCGATGGTGGCGGCCAGATCGTGGATCGTGAAACGCGACATCAACTCAACTCAAGCATGCGCACCGGCACTGCTGTTGTGCCATCCCTGCGTTGGGACTTAGCATTTTTGTGACAAGGAGTCCCAGATCACTGTGTTTCCGAACCACGCGCTACGGATCGAGGCGCATCGGCAAACCGGCGCGCACCATGTGATCCTTGGCCTGGCGAATGGTAAATTCCCCGAAGTGGAAGATCGASGCSGCSAGCACGCCGGTGGCATGGCCCTCGCGGACGCCATCSACCAGATGATCGAGATTRCCGACGCCGCCCGACGCGATAACCGGTACAGGGACACTGTCCGCGATCTGSCGGGTCAGCGGCAGGTCRAAGCCCTGCCKSGTGCCGTCSCGRTCCATCGAGGTCAGYAGGATYTCKCCGGCGCCGAGCGMSACGACCTCCTGGGCATATTCGATGGCRTCGATCCCGGTGGCATTWCGTCCACCATGRGTGAAGATCTCCCAGCGGTCCGAGCCRCCGGCGCGCTTGACCCGCTTGGCGTCGATCGCRACCACGATGCATTGCTCGCCGAACTTCTCGGCMGCTTCCTTGACGAACTCGCGCCGGCTGACCGCCGCCGAATTGATCGAGACCTTGTCCGCGCCRTAGCGCAGCAGGGTCTTGATGTCSTCGACGGTGCGGACRCCGCCGCCGACCGTCAGCGGCATGAAGCAGGCTTCCGCRGTCCGCCGCACCACGTCSAGRATGATGCCGCGGTTYTCATGMGTGGCSGTGATGTCGAGGAAGGTGAGCTCGTCGGCGCCGGCGGCGTCATAGGCGATCGCGGCCTCGACCGGATCGCCGGCGTCGCGCAGGTCGACGAAGTTGACGCCCTTGACCACGCGCCCGTCCTTGACGTCGAGGCAGGGGATCACGCGAACCTTGAACATGGTTTCCTCCTAGGCCGCGGTTCGTGCGCTCTTGATCAGCGTCAGCGCGGCGGCGGGATCGAGCCGCCCGTCATACAAAGCCCTGCCGACGATCGCGCCGGCAAGCTTGTTCGCACGCGGCTCCAGCAGCGCCTTGACGTCGTCGATCGAGGCAAAGCCGCCTGAGGCGATCACCGGAATCGAGATGCGATCGGCGAGCGCGATGGTCGCATCGAGGTTGAGGCCCTTGAGCAGGCCGTCGCGCGCGATATCGGTGAAGATGATCGCGGCAACGCCGGCATCCTCGAATCGCTGCGCGATCTCGAGCGCGGTGACATGGGAGGTCTCGGCCCAGCCTTCGACCGCGACCTTGCCGTCGCGGGCATCGAGGCCCACGGCGACGCGGCCGGGGAATGTCTTCGCCGCGCCCTTCACGAGTTCCGGATCGCGCACCGCCGCGGTCCCGATGATGACGCGCGTGATGCCCTTGCCGAGCCAGGCCTCGATGGTCGCGAGGTCGCGGATGCCGCCGCCGAGCTGCACCGGCATGGTGACGGCCTTCAGCATCGCCTCAACCGCATGAGCGTTCATCGGCTTGCCGGCGAACGCCCCGTCGAGATCGACCACGTGGAGATATTCGAAGCCCTGCGCGGCGAAGCTCCTGGCCTGCGCCGCCGGATCGAGATTGAACACGGTGGCGCGCGCCATGTCGCCCTGCTCCAGGCGCACGCACTGGCCGTTCTTCAGATCAACCGCTGGAAAGAGAATCACGGCTTCCACTTCAAGAAATTGGAGATCAGAGCGAGGCCGAAGCGCTGGCTCTTTTCCGGGTGAAACTGGGTGCCGATCGCGGTGTCCTTGCCGACGATCGCGGTCACCGGCCCGCCATAGTCGGCGCGCGCCAGCACGTCGCCCTCGTTGGCGGCGTTGAGGTGATAGGAGTGCACGAAATAGGCGTGGCGTCCCTTCGGGCCGAGCGGCAGCCGCTCCAGCACCGGATGCTCGCGCACCATGTCGAGCGTATTCCAGCCCATATGCGGGACCTTCAGGTTCTCGTCACGCGGCTCGATCTTGACGACGTCGCCGCCGATCCAGTCGAAGCCCTCGGTGATCACGTGCTCCTTGCCGCGCGTCGCCATCAGCTGCATGCCGACGCAGATGCCGAAGAACGGCCGCGCCTTGACCCGCACCGCCTCGGTGAGCGCCTCCAGCATGCCGTCGACCGCGTCGACGCCGCGGCGGCAATCGGCAAAGGCGCCGACGCCGGGCAGCACGATGCGATCGGCGCGATACACCGCGTCGGGATCGCGCGTCACCTTGACGGCTTGCAGATCCTCCATGCTGCGAGCGGCGCGCTCGAAGGCCTTCGCCGCCGAATGCAGATTGCCGGAGCCGTAGTCGATGATTGCAACCGTCATCGCGATCCTCCTGGCTCTGGGAACAATCCGATGATGCCGCCTTGCGGCATCGGCGGGGGCTTTGAGAATGACTGGCCCGGCACGTCCCGGGTGGGCGGCGGGCCGCCGCGGTCGACCGATCGCTGGTCGTTGACGAGGCCGCGACGACGCGCGGTCCAGCGCTCGAAGAAGCGGCGCTCGGCCGCCTCCTCGTCGTCGGCCACCACGATGTCGAGCTGGCGCCATTTGCGCCGCGACAATGTCCAGCGTTGCAGGCTCGCCGCCTCGAGGCCGAGCAACAGCATCAGCACCAGGTCAACGAGCAGGATCGCACCGCGAGCGACGCCGAGCTTGGTCAAGGCAAAATCAATCACGAAGGTGACGACGAGCCAGCCGATCAGCGCCAGCCAGAGCCGGTTCCAGATCAGCCAGACCACGCCCGCGACCGCGGCCCAGAAATGGAAGCCGTCGCGCACGAAGGTGATCTTGTCGGTCGCCGAAAGATCGGCACCATTGGCCACAGGGGCATGCACTGTGTAGACCGGCATCGAAAGCTCCGCCGAATGTCGTCGATGTCAGCCGCCGAGCTGACCCTTGGTCGAGGGCACCTCGCCCTGGGCGCGCGGATCGATCGCAACCGCGGTCCGGAGCGCCCTCGCCAAACCCTTGAAACAGGATTCGGAGATATGATGGCTGTTCTCGCCATATAGGGTCTCGACGTGGAGAGTCACGCCGGCGTTCATCGTGAAGGCGTTGAACCATTCGCGCACCAGCTCGGTGTCGAACTCGCCGATCTTGTCGCGCGGGAACTCGACCTTGAAGACGAGCACCGGGCGGCCGGAGATGTCGATCACGACGCGCGACAGCGTCTCGTCCATCGGCATGTGGATCGAGGCGTAGCGGGTGATGCCGGCCATGTTGCCGAGCGCCTGCTTGACCGCCTGTCCGAGCGCGATTCCGACGTCTTCGGTGGTGTGGTGGTAATCGACATGGAGATCGCCATCCGCCTTCACCGTGATGTCGATGCGCGAATGCCGGGCCAGGAGGTCGAGCATATGGTCGAAGAAGCCGATCCCGGTCGAAACCGTGGATACGCCTTCTCCGTCGAGGTTGACCGTCACCTCGATGTCGGTCTCCTTGGTCTTGCGCTTGATGGTTGCGGTGCGCATGAAGATTGAGCTTTCCCGTGCCGAAAACGCCGGTCTTTTAACAGGCTGATGTCACCTTCGCTACTGCGGGATGACCTCGAAATGACCCAAGTTCGGGCCATGGTGACCTAAATTCCTTGCCGATCTAATTTTGACGCGTTTTCTTCACGCGAACCGGTGCCCATCCCGGATCAAGCCCGGGACAGGCTTCGCTCGAAAACGCTCTGATTTCCCCCGATTGTAACCCCCTGCCGGACCGCCTAAATCTGCGCCTGAGAGAGGTAACCTATGCAAGCATCCCAAAATGAGCTGCCGGTCTGGCATGGCACCACGATCTGCACGGTCCGCAAGGGCGGCAAGGTGGTGATCGGCGGCGACGGGCAGGTCTCGATCGGCCAGACCGTGATCAAGGCCAACGCCAAGAAGGTCCGCCGGATCGGCAAGGGCGACGTGATCGGCGGCTTTGCCGGCGCSACCGCCGACGCCTTCACCCTGTTCGAGCGGCTGGARAGCAAGCTGGAGCAATATCCGGGGCAGCTGACCCGGGCGGCCGTCGARCTGGCCAAGGACTGGCGGACCGACCGCTATCTGCGCCGGCTGGAGGCCATGATGATCGTGGCCGACAAGGACGTCTCSCTGGTGCTGACCGGCACYGGCGACGTGCTSGAGCCSGAARSCGGSGTGATGGCGATCGGCTCCGGYGGCAATTATGCCCTCGCCGCRGCCMRSGCGCTGGTYGATACCGACAAGGACGCCGAGACCATCGTCCGCCGCGCGCTGGATATCGCYGCCGACATCTGCGTCTACACCAACCGGAACGTGACGATCGAGACGATCGGCGGCTGAGCATGGCCRGYCKYTATCAYTTCCGYCCGATGACGACGGCCGAYCTGCCGCTGATCAAGCGGTGGCTGGCRYWGCCGCATGTSCGGGAGTGGTGGGGCGATCCGGYYGAGCAATAYGYGCTCGTSAGCGGCGACCTCGAYGAGCCGGCSATGGACCAGTTCATCGTCGCCGCCRRYGRYAACGAKTTCGGCTACATCCAGTGCTACGAYCTGACGGCGTGGRATTGCGGCCTSGGYGCCCAACCTGWSGGSACCCGCGGCATCGATCTCTTCATCGGCGMACCGGACATGGTGGCCGGCGGTCACGGYTCGGCGCTGATCCGCRCCTTTGTCGAGSAACGGCTGGCGCAAGGCGCGCCACGCATCGTTGTCGACCCCAATCCGGCCAACGCGCGTGCCGTGCGCGCCTACGCGAAGGCGGGCTTTCAGGAAGCCGGCACGGTCGAGACGCCCGACGGTCCGGCGCTATTGATGGTCCGCGACGCATGACACTSGCGCCGAARYCCGASRCCGGCGTTTCAGCCTGGCAMTGGTTCGCAATCGCSRCCGCRCTGCTCGCACTSCAGGCCGCGCTGCTTTATGCGATGGGYCGCCTGCCGATCTGCGCCTGCGGCTATGTCAAACTCTGGCATGGCGCRGTCCAGAGCTCGGAGAATTCGCAGCACATCACCGACTGGTACACGCTRTCSCATGTGCTGCATGGCCTGTTGTTCTACGGCCTGACCTTCCTGGCGCTGCCKCGYCTYRCCTGGCCGGSACGGCTGATTGTCGCGATGCTGRTCGARGGAAGCTGGGAGMTCGTCGAAAACTCSAACTGGATCATCGARCGCTACCGCGCCGGCACGATCTCGCTGGATTATTACGGAGACACCATCGTCAATTCGGTGTCGGACACGYTSGCGATGGTTTTCGGYTTCCTGCTCGCGCGCAAGCTGCCGATYGYKGCAACGATCGCGCTCGGCGTTGCCTTCGAAACCGTGATGCTGCTCCACATTCGCGACAATCTGACGCTKAACATCATCATGCTGATCCAYCCGTTCGAGGCGATCAGGCAGTGGCAGGCCGGGCCGCCGATCCTTTAGGCGGYCATGCCCAGRGAACATGCCCARRGAACGCAGCCGCTTGCCGAGACCACGAWTTCAACCTAGCTAGAGCYAATGACCGACTTCTCCCCCCGCGAAATTGTTTCCGAACTTGACCGTTTCATCGTCGGCCAGGCCGAYGCCAARCGCGCCGTGTCGATCGCGCTGCGCAACCGCTGGCGRCGGCTGCARCTTGCCGGTTCCCTGCGTGAGGAGGTTCTGCCCAAGAACATCCTGATGATCGGGCCGACCGGCGTCGGCAAGACCGAGATCGCGCGGCGGCTKGCCAAGCTYGCGGGCGCGCCGTTCCTCAAGGTCGARGCCACCAAGTTCACCGAGGTCGGCTATGTCGGCCGCGAYGTCGAGCAGATCGTCCGCGAYCTSGTCGAGGTGGCGATYGCGCAGACCCGCGAGCGCAAGCGCAAGGAYGTCCAGGCCCGCGCCCAGCTTGCCGCCGAGGAGCGCGTGCTGGATGCKYTGGTCGGCCCGGGATCGAGCCCGGCRACSCGSGAGTCGTTCCGCAAGAAGCTGCGCGCCGGCGAGCTCAACGACAAGGAAATCGAGATCGAGACCCARTCGTCCGGCAGCGGCATGCCGATGTTCGARATYCCCGGCATGCCCGGCGCCCAGATGGGCGCGATCTCGCTCGGCGACATCTTCGGCAAGATGGGCGGACGCAGCAAGACCCGMCGCCTGACCGTGGAAGGCTCGCACGARATCCTSGTCAACGAGGAATCCGACAAGCTGCTCGACACCGAYCARCTGGTGCAGGARGCGATCAGCGCGGTCGAGAACAACGGCATCGTGTTCCTCGACGAGATCGACAAGATCTGCGTGCGCGAGAACCGYGCCGGCGGCGATGTCTCGCGYGARGGCGTGCAGCGCGATCTGCTGCCGCTGATCGAGGGCACCACGGTCTCGACCAAGCACGGCGCRGTCAAGACCGACCACATCCTGTTCATCGCCTCCGGCGCYTTCCAYATCGCCAAGCCSTCGGACCTSYTGCCGGARYTGCAGGGCCGCCTGCCGATCCGCGTCGAGTTGCAGGCGCTGACCCGYGACGACATGCGCCGGATCCTGACCGAGCCKGAAGCGTCGCTGATCAAGCAATATGTCGCGCTGATGAAGACCGAGGGCGTCACGCTCGACATCACCGACGGCGCGATCGACGCGCTCGCCGATGTCGCGGTGGCGGTCAATTCCACGGTCGAGAATATCGGCGCGCGGCGGCTGCAAACCGTGATGGAGCGGGTGCTGGACGACATYTCCTTCACCGCGCCCGACCGTCACGGCGAGACCATCCAGGTCGACGCCGACTATGTGACCAAACATGTCGGCGATCTCGCCAAGAACGCCGATCTCAGCCGGTTTATTTTGTAGGCGTTGCAGCCTCTCGTCGCCCCGGCGAAGGCCGGGGCCCATACCACCACAGTCCGTAGCAGCAAAGACTCGGGCCGACATTCCTTCTAGAACTACTTTCGGTGGTTATGGGTCCCGGCTCCCGTGCGCAATTGCGCACTAGGCCGGGACGACGAGGCGGTGAATGAATCGACGAATCTGGCAAAACCCCTGGCGCCTGATGCTGGCCGTCAATGCCGCCGTGCTGGTCGGGGTGTTCCTGCACAAGATCGCGCTGCCGCCYTTCGTCCCCTACATCCATCTGCTGGTCGACTATCACTACGGCTTCACCAAACGCGCGCTGATCGGCGCGATCGTGTCGCTGTTCACCGACAAGGTACCGGTGTGGCTGGTGTTCGCGCTGGCCGGCGCGATCTGGCTGGTGACGCTCGGACTGTTCGTCAGGCTGTTTCAGCGGACGTTCGGCCTCGACGACGCGCATTGGCCGCTGTTCGTTTTCATTGCGGGATCGCCGTTCTTCCTGAAGAACTTCATGCACACGCTCGGCCATTTCGACATCTATGGCTGTGCGTTGACGATCCTGCTGCTGCTGATCCCGGCGCGCTCGGTCACCTATGTCCTGGTCGCGGCTGCGTTCTCGATCGTGCTGATCCTGATCCACCACATCTTCGTCCTGATGTATGTGCCGACGATCGCCGCGATCGTGGTGCTGCGCTTCTATCTGGTACAGGGCGCGACGCCGCGAAACATGGCCGTAGGGCTGGTGGCGCTGGCCGCGGTCGGCCTCCTGTTCCTGGTGGCGCAGTTCGCCGGCACCGTCGACGTGCCCTATGACGAATTCCTCCGTCACCTGCAAAGCCGGATGGCCGATCCATCACGGACCGATCTGCTGGAGTTCGGCTACATCTGGTACCAGCCGCTGTCGAAGGAGTTCGCCGACACCTGGGCGCGGATGCCCTCGAACATCCTTGGCGTGCCGGTGTTCGCGCTGCTGATCTGGCTGCACACGCCGCTGTGGCGCTATTTCGCGCGCTTGATCGAGGCGCTGGCAAGCGAGCTGCATCGGCGGATCGTACTCGCCGCGCTCGTCATGATCAGCGCCGGCTATGTCGTGATGTTCGTGACCGTATTCGACTATTCGCGCTGGATCTCGAACTGGGCGGTCTGCATGTTCCTGATGCTGCATGCCGTGAAAATGCTGCCGGCCTCGAAAGATGTGCCGGTGATTCCGGCGGACGATCGCAAGACGACTGTGCTGGGCTGGATCGTGACGTTGATCCCGCGCGTCGGAATCGTCCGGCCGTTCTGATCGCACGCTCAGCGCGCGCGCCGCACCCGCACATAGAGCGCGCCCTCGCCGCCATGGCCGATATGCGCCTCCTCGAAGCCGACGACCAGCGAGCGGAATTCAGGCAGGCCGAGCCATTCCGGCACCTGGCGGCGCAACACGCCGCGCTCAGCATCGAGACCGCCGACCTTGCCCTTGCCGGTGATGACCAGCACGAAGGTGAGCCCGTCATGATGCGCGCGTTGCAGGAAGGCGAACAGCACGCGATGCGCGCGGATTTGGGTCATGCCGTGCAGGTCGAGCCGCGCATCGATGTCCTGCCTGCCGCGCGACAGCTTTGCCCGCTCGCGGCGGCCGATCGGCGCCAGCGGTGGCATCTGCGGACGCGGCGGGGTGACGGATTTCACCGGCGCCACCGCCTTGACCGGGATAGGCTTTGCGGCCGCGTGATGGCTCGCGGGATCAGAAGCGGCCGCATGTGCTTTCGCTGCGGCCGGTCGCTTGCGCAGCGGCTTGACCTGCTTCGCGACGCTCTCCCAGAGCGCACGCTCTTCCTCGCTGAGCGCACGCTTGCGCCGCGACGGAGCGGAGAGGTCGGGAATCGGCGCGGGACGTTTCATTGGTCGCGGTGATGGCGAATGCGCCGGCTGCGCCGCTGCTCCTGATCTTGCGGAATGTCGGGCCGGGCGACCGGCAATGGCACCGGTTCTGCCACAGGCGCTGCCTGCGCGACAGGGGTTGTTGCGGCAGGCTTGGTGGATGCCGCATCCGGCGCGACGGCTGGCGCCTTGGCCGTGGTGGCAGCCCCGTCCTTGGTGGCGGCCTTCGCGCCCTTGGTGATCGTCGCCGTCGGCACATCGGCGGGCTTTTCCGCCGGCTTGTCCGGTTGTGGATCGGTCTGGGGAAACAGTTTCGCGATCCTGGCCGACGGCCGGTCCTCGGGGACCGGCAGCTTGTGGCCGCGCGCGACCGGGTCGAGCGCCTTCGGCACCAGCATCACGAACTGCATGTTGTGCCGCAGCCGGCCCGATACCTTTCCGGCGTCCGCGCCGGCGCCGAAATAGAGATCGGCGCGGGCCGGGCCGACGATCGCCGATCCGGTGTCCTGCGCGATCATCAGCCGGTGGAACGGGGTCTTCGACTGCTCGGATTCGATCGGCAACTCGCCGGCGATGAAGAACGGCGTGCCGTAGACATGCAGCGCCTTGTCGACCGCGATCGAACGGCCGGGCGTCAGCGGCACCCCCTGCGCGCCGACCGCTTCGTCCTTGTCGGACAGCGGGACTTCGCGGAAGAACACGTAGGCGCGGTTCTGCCGCCGCAGCTCCTTGGCACCGTCGGGGTTCTGGTCCATCCATTCCCTGATCTTCTGCATCGACATCTGATCCTTCGGGATGATGCCGCGGTCGATCAGGACCCGCCCGACCGGCGTATAGGGATAACCATTATGCGCGTCGTAATTGATGCGCAGCGTGGTGCCGTCGTCGAATTTGATCCGCGCCGAGCCCTGGATCTGCGCGAACAGCAGGTCGGTCTGGCTCTTCAGCCAGCAGAGCTCGAGTCCGCGGCCGGCGATCGCGCCGTCCTCGATCTGGGCGCGGTCGTAATACGGCACGAGCTTGCGCCGGCCGATCTTGCGATACACCGGACCGCCGTTGGGCAGCCCGACCGAGGCTTGCGTCTTGCCGCGCACGAACAGGTTGGAGGGCCGGCGATAGACCGGAACGTTGTAGACGTCGGTCTGGGTCTTCGACCCGTCGAGCACCGGCTCGTAATAGCCGGTGACGAAGCCGGCATCCTCGCCGAGCCGCGAGATGCGCAGTGGCACGAAATTCTGCTCGAAGAATTCCTTCGCCTTGACGCCGTCGCTGAGCGCGAGCCCCTTGGCGATCCGGCAGGGATCGCGCAGCGAGCTGCCGAGCGCTTTCGAATCCGCGGGCGCGCCCTGCTGGGCGGCGATCGGCTTGCAGCTGGTGCGAAACGCCTTGTAGGCGGCGAGATGATCATCGTCGCCCCAGCCCGCGACATTGGGCCAGGTCAGCGGTTCATACTGGCTGCCGCTGACCTGCAACGGCAATTCCAGATTGGGATAGGGGATCGGATGGCTGATCTCGTGTCGGGGCGGGGCATGCCGGCCCCATTTGCGCGCGGCGATCGCCGCGGTGGAGCACAACACGGCGAGCGCACAGCACGCGACCGCGAGGCGCCCGTAGCTGAGATGTTTAGTGAGCGCTTCCAGTGCCAACCAGCTTCCAGTTCGGATCGCGGGAAGTCGAGTCGCGGGCGAATGTCCAGACGTCGGTGATGTCGGCGACCTTGTCCGGGCTKCCGTCGACGATGGTGCCCGCCTTGTCGCGSGTCACCGAGATCATCTGCGACACGAAGCGGACGGTGAGCTGGGTCGAGCGATCRCGCGYCTCCGCGCTGACGATYTCGGCCTTGTCGATCGASACGAACCGGGTCTCGGTCTTCTGCTCGTGCTTCTCGCGATCCTTGATCGCSGCCTCGAAGCTYTCATAGACCTCGGTCGACAGCAGGTCGCGCAGCGCRCGGCGATCGCCRTTGGCGAASGCSAGCACGATCATTTCATAGGCCGAGCGGGCGCCKGAGAGGAAATGCCGCGGATCGAACGMGGAATCCTGGGCSACRACCGCRTCGAGRCCCTGCGCCAGCGGCGTRCCKGGCTCGGCGATRCCCTTCCAGCGCTCSGTSGGYTCGACCGGYTCGGCSGSCGSSGCCKSGGCCGGCTGRTCKAYCACCGAYCCCGGGATCGGCACGACGTTGTTGTCCTGRCCGCGCTGCACGACGTTGGGWGCSGCACGATCATAWGGCGGCCGCTCGCTTCCCGTGCGCTGCCCGAGAACGCTGCGCAGGCGCAGGAAGATAAAWACGGCCAGCGCCAGGAARATGATGGTGTAGATATCCACGTCGATTTCGCTTTCTGGTCTCTGCCGGCAACGGGCCGGCCGTCAAAGCGTTCCCGGTCGGGAACGGCAGAGATTACATCGCCGATTGAGTCCGCAGCATGTAGGCACGAAACTATGCTCGGCCAATGGCGCTTTTTGGCACGGGCAAGTGTAGCGCGTTTTGGAGCCGGGGGGAAACCCGTTCCTTTCAGGAAATCGCGCATCTTCAATAATTTAGGAAGCCGTTAAGAGATTTGGCGGACCCGTGCTCGCGGCCTTTTGGCCGGACAATCCGGCCGTGGCCGTGCCGGAATGCGTTCGTTCGTCGTCCTTGTGGACCGAGCCGGGCCTATGATAGCCACTCGCCCGGCATCGGCATTCCCAACACCTTAACGCGTGCCGTCGGACATCCTGTCCATCGAGCGCTGCTCCAGGAGACATTTCATGACCAATGGCAACGGCGCCCCTGTCGAACAGGCCGCTCCCCAGCTCAACGTGCTGGCGCAGTACACCAAGGACCTGTCGTTCGAGAACCCGAATGCCCCGGCATCGCTCGGCCAGCAGCAGCAACAGCCGGCGATCAACATCCAGATCAACGTCTCCGCCAACAACCTGTCGGAGAACGAGTACGAGGTGATCCTCTCGGTCGAGGGCAAGGCGGAGTCGGCCGGCAAGGTGATGTTCAGCTTCGACCTGGCCTATGCCGGCGTGTTCCGTATCCTGAATGTGCCGCAGGAGAACCTGCACCCGCTGGTCATGATCGAGTGCCCGCGGCTGCTGTTCCCGTTCGCGCGCGAGATCGTCGCCACCTCCGTCCGCGACGGCGGCTTCCCGCCCCTGCTGCTCGACCCGGTCGATTTCGTCGGCCTCTACCGCCAGAACATGGAGCGCGCCGCAGCCGCGCAGGCCGCCTCCGGCGTCAAGCCGAGCTGATTTCAACTTCGAGAAAGTCAGCGGACCTGTGAGCCGTCATCCTGAGGAGCCTGCGAAGCAGGCGTCTCGAAGGTTCGACGGTCACCGGCCGGGCCGGGCATCCTTCGAGACGCGCTTCGCGCTCCTCAGGATGACGGAACCACTAGCAGGATGATCAGGCCGCCGGGGCTTCAACAGGCGCTGGCGGCGGCAGGTAATCGTTCCAGATCGGCTTGTCGCCGAGCGTGCCGACGAAGGCCCGGTGGGCCTCGCGATCCGCATCGCTGACCCGTGCCGCCAACGGGGTTTCGCGCTGCCGCCGCGGTGAATCACTGTGGCTGCCGGCGCGCGCATCCGACGTTTCCGATGCCAGGATGAGCTGCGACTGCCGCGCCCCGATCAGGTCGATATAGACCTCGGCGAGCAGCTCGGCGTCGAGCAAGGCGCCGTGCTTGGTGCGGCGGGAATTGTCGATCTGATAACGCGAGCAGAGATCGTCGAGCCGGTTCGACACGCCGGGATGCTTGCGCCGCGCCAGCAGCAGCGTATCGACCAGCCGGTCCTTCGGAATCGCCTTCCGCTTGATGCGGTCGAGCTCGGCGTTGATGAAGCTGATGTCGAACGAGGCGTTGTGGATCACCAGCGGCGTATCGCCGATGAAGGCCAGGAACTCGTCGACCACCTCGGTGAACAGCGGCTTGCTGGCCAGGAACTCGGTCGAAAGGCCGTGCACGTTGAACGCTTCCATCGGCATGTCGCGTTCGGGATTGATATAGACGTGATAGGTCTGGCCGGTCGGCATGCGGTTGAAGATCTCGACGCAGCCGATTTCGACCAGCCGGTCACCGCGCAGCGGATCGAGGCCAGTGGTTTCGGTATCGAGAACGATTTCGCGCATGACGTGAAGGAGTCCGAAAAGGCGCGAATCAGGCGCGCCGCTTCGGCATCTTAGCAATCTCGTCCAGAATGTCGCGGATGCGCGCCCGCACCGGATCAAGTCCGTGCGAGGTATCCACGATGAAATCGGCGCGCTTGCGCTTCTCGGCGTCCGGCATCTGCTTGGCGATGATGGCGTCGAGTTTCGCCGCATCCATGGTGCCCCGCGCCAGCACGCGCTCGCGTTGCAGTTCCGCCGACGTGGTGACGACCACGACCGCATCGACGCGTTTCTCGCCGCCGGTCTCGAACAGCAGCGGGATGTCGAGCACGACGATGGGCGCGCCGGCGGCCTCGGCGTCGGCGAAGAATTTCTGGCGCGATGCGCCGAGCATCGGATGCACGATCTGCTCGAGCTGCTTGATCGCCACCGCGTCCTGCACCACGCGTGCCGACAGCTTGGCGCGATCGACCTTGCCATTGGCGGTGGTGCCGGGAAACGCGGCCTCGATCGCCGGCGCAGCTTCGCCTTCATAGAGTTGATGCACGGCCGCATCGGCGTCGTACACCGGCACGCCGGCCTCCATGAACAACTTGGAGGTGGTGGATTTCCCCATCCCGATCGAGCCGGTCAGTCCAACAATCAGCATCGCATCAACATCGGTTCAGTCTGTCTTCGTGGCATGCGTCTCGGGGCATTCACACCGCAAGCAGCTTCTCGCGGCGCAGGAACGCCAGCAGCGATAATAGCGGCAGACCGAGGATGGTGAAATGGTCGCCTTCGATCCGCTCGAACAGATGCACGCCGAGGCCCTCGAGCTGGTAGGCGCCGACGCTGGTCGTCACCGCCGCCCCGGCCTTGTCGAGATAGGTCGCGATCTCGCCGGCACCAAGCGGCCGCATCGTCATGCGTGCGACGCTGACATCGTCGAACAGGATTTTTCCATCACGCGCTACCGAGACTGCGGAATGCAGTTCGTGGGTCTGGCCCGCCAGCAGACCGAGTTGCTCGGCAGCCTGCGCATGGCCGGCGGGCTTGCTGAACATGCGCTGCCCGAGCGCCAGTGTCTGATCGGCGCCGACGACATATCGACCCGGCTTCTGCCTCGATATGAACAGCGCCTTCTCGCGCGCCAAGAGCGACGCGATCTCTCCCGGCGCCGAAAGGCCGGAACTCTGCTGCACCCCGCGTTCGTCGATATCGGCCGGCAGCGCCTCGAAATCGAGGCCGGCATTCTCAAGCAACATCCTTCGCGCACGGCTTTGCGAGGCAAGGATCAGCTTCTGTGGGTCGCGCCAGATGCTCACGGCTCGATGCTCATGATTCGGCGATTACTCCGACGGCCGCGCGCGCTGGCGGTCGTTATAGAGCTTCATCACCGCGGCCGCCGTCTCCTCGATCGAACGGCGTGTCACGTCGAGCAGCGCCCAGTTGAATTTCGCACTCAGGCGCCGGGCGAAGGCCACCTCGTCGGCCACCGACTGCTTGTCGATGTAGGTGTCATTGTCGCGGTCGCCCATCGTGAGCAGGCGGTTCTGCCGCACCTGGATCAGGCGCTCGGGCGTCGCGTGCAGGCTGACCACCAGCGGCTTCTTCAAAGTTTCGAGCTGATGCGGCAGCGGAATACCCGGCACTAGCGGCACGTTGGCAGTCCTGATGCCGCGATTGGCGAGATAGATCGACGTCGGCGTCTTCGAGGTACGCGACACCCCGACCAGCACGACGTCGGCCTCCTCGAGGCCTTCGACATGCTGACCGTCGTCATGCATCATTGTGAAGTTCAGCGCGTCGATGCGGGCGAAATATTCCGCGTTGAGCACGTGTTGCGCGCCGACGCGCCCGGTGGTCGCGGCACCCAGATACGCCTCGAACAACTGCATCACCGGTCCGATGATCGACAGGCTCGGAACGTTGATCTCCCTGCACTTGCCTTCGAGCCGGCCGACCAGATCTTTCTCCAGCAGCGTAAACAGCACGATGCCCGGGGATTCCTCGATCTCGTCGAGCACGCGATCGAGCTGCTTCTGGCTGCGCACCAACGGATAGACATGCTCGACCGCGGTGACATTGGCGTATTGCGCGGCGACCGCGCGCGCCACGGTGATCAGCGTCTCGCCGGTCGAGTCCGACACCAGATGCAGGTGGAAATAATTGGAGGTCGTCGGCACCGGAGCCCCTGTCTAACCTGTGAATCGCTGTGGAGGTCGAGGAGAAGAATCCGGGTCCGTCGCCGGGCCGTTGGATATCCCGTCCCTTTCTTCACAGCACCTCGCGAAAGGATAAGTCGAGGCGATCGGATGGATGATAGTGAACCGATGTGGATTTGTCTCTTGATAAGCTGGCCACTGAGCTACGCAACCAATTGAGTCCAGCAACGGATTCCCGATCTCGGCACTGGGCCGCCAAAATGTTGAGGGATGTGAACAAGCCCGCAAGAACGGCTGGACCGTCTTGCATGAGTCAAATTCACCGTCATTAAGACTCAAACCTTAGATTCTAAAATTAATTAGGTTTAGGAGAGCCGTGTGTGCGGATATGTATCCGTCTCCCGCTTGCAGAGCCTTGTCTGCAACGCCGAGCCCGCCCGAGCTGTTCCCTGAAAGGCATCCCAGCGATGTACGATTGGATCAAGGCCCTGCACGTCATTGCCGTCATCTCCTGGATGGCGGGCATGCTCTATCTGCCGCGGCTGTTCGTCTATCATTGCGAGGCCGAAGCCGGCTCGAAGCAATCCGAGACCTTCAAGATCATGGAACGCCGGCTTTTGAAGGCGATCATCAATCCTGCGATGATCGTAACCTGGTTGGCCGGGCTTTATCTGGCCTGGGCCGGACACTGGTACCTTTCAGGCTGGTTTCACGTCAAATTTACGCTGGTGCTCGTGATGTCGGGTATCCACGGCTTTTTGTCCCGCTGCGTGAAGGACTTCGCCGCGGACCGGAATCAGCGCAGTCAGAAATTCTATCGTATTATCAACGAGGTGCCGACGCTTCTGATGATCCTGATCGTGATCATGGTGGTCGTGAAGCCGTTCTAGACATTGCGATGCCGAGGTCGCATGCTTCAGTCCTTCTTGCGAAGGACGGATCGATTTTCTATATAGGTTTCATCCCACCCCACGCAGGCGGATGTGGTCGCGTTCCGGTTCTTTTCGGGCCGGCGCCGCATCAGGTTTGAAAGCCCCAACGGCACTTTCCTGGCTGAGACCTGCGGACCTTCCCTTGGCGTCCGCTTTTTCCAGAGCCACCTCGCACCCCTTCCCTACTTACTTCCTCACAGGACTACCCCAATGCGGGAAATCAAACTCCAGGACCTCAAATCGAAAACGCCGGCSGAGCTCGTCTCSTTTGCGGAAGAGAACGGGGTCGAGAATGCCAGCACCATGCGCAAGCAGGAGCTGATGTTCGCAATTCTCAAGCAGCTCGCGATCGCCGAGACCGACATTATCGGTGAAGGCGTGGTCGAGGTGCTGTCCGACGGCTTCGGCTTCCTWCGTTCGCCYGACGCGAACTACTTGCCCGGCCCCGACGACATCTACGTGTCGCCSTCGCAGATCCGCCGYTTCGGCYTGCGCACCGGCGATACGATCGAAGGCCATATYCGCAGCCCGAAGGAAGGCGAACGCTATTTCGCGCTGYTGAAGGTCAACACGCTCAATTTCGAAGACCCGGAAAAGTCGAAGCACAAGGTCAATTTCGACAACCTCACGCCGCTGTTTCCCAATCAGCGTTTCCGCATGGAGCTYGAGGATTCCACCAAGAARGACCTKTCYGCACGYGTGATCGACATCGTYGCGCCGATCGGCAAGGGCCAGCGCGCGCTGATCGTGGCGCCGCCGCGCACCGGCAAGACGGTGCTGATGCAGAACATCGCGCACTCGATCACCGCCAAYCATCCCGACTGCTAYCTGATCGTGCTGCTGATCGACGAACGTCCGGAAGAAGTCACCGACATGCAGCGCTCGGTGAAGGGCGAGGTGGTGTCGTCGACCTTCGACGAGCCGGCGGTGCGTCACGTCCAGGTCGCCGAGATGGTGATCGAGAAGGCCAARCGCCTGGTCGAGCACGGCCGCGACGTCGTGATCCTGCTCGATTCGATCACGCGCCTCGGCCGCGCCTACAACACCGTGGTGCCGTCATCCGGCAAGGTGCTGACCGGCGGTGTCGACGCCAATGCGTTGCAGCGTCCGAAGCGGTTCTTCGGCGCCGCGCGCAACATCGAGGAGGGCGGCTCGCTGACCATCATCGCGACCGCGCTGGTCGACACCGGCAGCCGCATGGACGAAGTCATCTTCGAAGAGTTCAAGGGAACCGGTAACTCCGAACTGATCCTCGACCGCAAGGTCTCGGACAAGCGGACCTTCCCGGCGATCGATATCGCCCGCTCCGGCACCCGCAAGGAGGAGCTGATCACCGATCCGCAGGTGTTGAAGAAGATGTACGTCCTGCGCCGCATCCTCAATCCGATGGGCACCATGGACGCGATCGACTTCCTGCTCGACAAGCTCCGGAACACGAAGAGCAATTCGGAATTCTTCGATTCCATGAATACCTGAGCCCAAAGGGCTGAACAGAAGAGGGCGCTCCGCAGAAACGGGGCGCCCTTTTTCATGCTGCGGCCTTGTTGCAGCAAAGCGCAGCATGAATTGAACTGCGCCCGCCGAGGCGGTATCCAATTAACTATTTGATATATATTGTGTTTATGATTTAGATTGTGATTTGACCCTGGACTGGTGCAGCAAATTGCTGCGCGGATACCGCAAGACGTCGCGACTATGTTGCATTGCAACATGAAGCGACCAGCCTGCGAAAGCGAAGCGGGATTGCCTTTGGCAATTTGCTGGAAGAAATAGGCGATGCATCCGCGCGACCAGACCATTTTCGCCTTATCCTCCGGACGGCCACCGAGTGCGATCGCTATTGTCAGGCTGTCTGGCCCAATGGCTGCGTCGGTCATTGAGGGATTGGCGGGCAACAGGCCGACGCCGCGGATGGCGACCCGGGCACTGCTGCACGATTCGAATCGGCAACCGATTGACGATGCCGTCGTGCTGTGGTTCCCCGGCCCGGCAAGCGCGACCGGCGAGGATGTCGCCGAATTGCACGTCCATGGCGGCCGTGCGGTGCTGTCGGCGATGTTCGAAGCCATCGCGAAATTCGACAATGTTCGACCGGCCGAGCCCGGCGAATTCACCCGGCGAGCATTCGAGAACGGCAAGCTTGACCTGACGGAAGCCGAGGGCCTCGACGATCTGATCCACGCCGACACCGACCGGCAGCGACGCCAGGCGCTCCGCCAACTGAAAGGGCTGCTCGGCGATCGCGCGCGAGACTGGCGCGAGCGGATCATCGTGGCGTCGGCGTTGATCGAGGCTGGGATCGATTTCTCCGATGAAGGCGATGTGCCGGCGGAGCTGATTGCGCCAGCGCTGGAGCGGATCCGGGCGTTGCATGATGAGATCAAGAATGTGCTTGCGGGTCAGGCGCAAAGCGAGCGGCTGCGCGACGGCCTGGTGGTTGCGATTGCGGGCCCGCCGAACGTCGGCAAGTCGACCCTGATCAATCAGCTCGCCAGGCGCGAAGTCGCGATCGTCTCGCCGCATGCCGGCACGACCCGTGACGTGATCGAGGTACAGCTCGATCTGGACGGCTATCCCGTCACGGTGATCGACACCGCCGGGATTCGTGAGACCGATGACCCGGTCGAGCAGGAGGGTGTCCGCCGTGCCCGGGCGCGCGCCGCGGAAGCCGATCTCGTGCTGTGGCTGGCCGACACCGGTGGCGCGAAGGTCGGACACGGCGGCGGCACGCCAACCTGGCTGGTGCGCAACAAGATCGATCTGGTGAGAACGACGGCGGGTGAGGGCGGAGACTATCGCGAGTTCAGGATCTCGGCGGCTCGCGGTGACGGTCTCTCGGAGCTGATCGCCGCCTTGGTCGGCTTCGCACACGACTATTTTGGAACCGGTGAGGCCGGCCTGATCAGCCGGACCCGGCAACGCGGACTGCTCGAAGAAACAGTTGAGTCGCTCCAGCGCAGCATCGATGTGGTCGGGCAGGGCGAGGAGCTTGCCGCAGAGGAACTGCGGAGGGCAGCGACCTCGCTTGGTCGCTTGCTTGGCCGGGTCGATGTCGAGGACATCCTCGACGTCATCTTCCGCGAGTTCTGCGTCGGCAAGTAGACGGAACCGGGCCTGTTTCACGTGAAACATGGTTTCCGATTGGTTAAGGACCCACTCCGTTTCACGTGAAACAATCGGCCACGCCAGACCTGGGCTGTTTCACGTGAAACGCGTCTCTGCACGTCATTGCGGGCCGGCCGAAGCGATCCATATTCGATCAGGCGATCGGGTCTCTGACCCCGCGATCCCAACTTCCTTCTTCCGGCTTTCATCACTCCACGATAGAAATCCCGCCATGACTTTCAGGGCAGATTCATTTGACGTCATCGTCATTGGCGGCGGCCATGCCGGCTGCGAGGCCGCGAGTGCCGCTGCCCGGATGGGCGCAAAGACGGCCCTTGTGACCCATCGCTTCGCGACCATCGGCGCGATGTCTTGCAATCCGGCGATCGGTGGACTTGGCAAGGGTCATCTGGTTCGAGAAGTCGATGCTCTGGACGGTCTGATGGGCCGGGTCGCGGATGCTGGTGGCATCCAGTTCCGGATGCTCAATCGCCGGAAGGGTCCCGCCGTCCGTGGTCCGCGTGCCCAGGCCGATCGCAAGCTCTATGCGGCTGCGATGCAGACGGCGATCGTCGAGACCGCGAATCTCTCTGTCATCGAAGGCGAAGCCGACGAGCTGACCGTCATCGACGGGCGTGTGACCGGCATTCGTCTGGGCGATGGTCGTCAGCTGTCCGCGGGTGCGGTCGTCATCACCACAGGGACCTTTCTGCGCGGCCTGATCCATCTCGGGGAGAAGAACTGGCCGGCAGGACGGGTCGGCGAGGCGCCGGCGATGGGCCTGTCCAATTCGTTCGAACGGGCGGGTTTTGTGCTGGGCCGGCTCAAGACCGGGACCCCACCGCGGCTCGACGGCACCACGATCGACTGGTCGGCGGTCGAAATGCAGCCCGGAGACGATCCGCCGGAGCCGTTTTCGGTCATGACCGACCGGATCACGACCCCGCAGATCCAGTGCGGCATCACCCGGACCACGCCCGCAACCCATGAGGTGATCCGGGCCAACGTGCATCGCTCGCCGATGTACTCCGGCCAGATCAAGAGCTCGGGACCGCGCTATTGTCCATCGATCGAGGACAAGATCGTCCGCTTTGGCGACCGCGATGGCCACCAGATCTTCCTGGAGCCCGAAGGGCTCGACGACAGCACGGTCTATCCGAACGGCATCTCGACGTCGTTGCCCGAGGAGGTTCAGCTCGCGATCCTCGCCAGCATTCCTGGCCTGGAGCGGGTGAAGATGGTTCGGCCCGGCTATGCGATCGAATATGACCATGTCGATCCGCGGGAGCTCGATCCGACCCTGGAGACCAGGCGCCTGCGCGGACTTTTCCTGGCCGGCCAGATCAATGGCACCACGGGATACGAAGAAGCGGCGGGGCAGGGCATCGTTGCCGGCCTCAACGCGGCTTTGGCGGCCAGCGGCGCCGATCCCATCGTGTTCGACCGTGCTGACGGCTATCTCGGGGTGATGATCGACGACCTGGTGACCCGCGGGATCACCGAGCCCTATCGCATGTTCACCTCGCGCGCCGAATACCGACTGACATTGCGGGCCGATAATGCCGACCAGCGCCTGACCGACAAGGGTATCGCACTTGGATGCGTCGGAGCGGGCCGCGCGGAACGCCACCGGAGCAAGATGGCGGCGCTCGACGCGGCAAAAGGCTTGGCCAAGTCGCTGGCGATCACGCCGAATGAAGCCGCCAAGCACGGGCTCGCGCTCAACCGCGATGGCCATCGCCGATCGGCCTTCGAATTGCTGGCCTATCCGGAGATCGAGTGGCCGGCGGTCCAGGCGATCTGGCCGGAGCTGTCGGCCATTGACCCGGCGATCGCGGTCCACCTCGAGATCGATGCCAAATACGATGTCTATCTGAAGCGTCAGACCGCCGACGTCGACGCCTTCCGTCGCGACGAAGGTTTGGTTCTGACCGATATCGACTATGCCGATGTGCCTGGTCTCTCCAATGAAGCGCGCGCCAAGTTGCAGAAGGCGCAGCCGCGGACGGTCGGGCAGGCGGGCCGGATCGACGGCATGACGCCGGCGGCGCTGGGTATCCTGGCGGCCTATCTGCGACGCGAGGCACGACGGAAATCGGCGAAGGCGACGGCCTGACGTTTCACGTGAAACAGCAGGTGGTCTTGTCAATGCGAGGAGCGGGAGCGACGAAGCAATCCATCGCTTCCGCGGATGGACAATGGATTGCTTCGCTTCGCTCGCAATGACGAGCTCGACCGGCATCCCAGAGAATGGCTCCAGCTCCACAACCCGCCGCGTTCAACGTCTCCGCCAAGGACAAAGCCGCGGCGCTCGCGCTGACCCCTGTTTCACGTGAAACGGAAGCGCGGCTCGACCGCTACGTCACCCTCCTCCTGGCGTGGCAGGCCAAGACCAATCTCGTCGCGCCCTCCACGCTGCCGCATCTCTGGACCCGTCACGTCTCGGATTCGCTACAGCTGCTGAGCCTCGCACCATCGGCAAAGTCCTGGATCGATCTCGGCAGCGGCGGCGGCTTTCCGGGTGTCGTGCTCGCCTGCGCTTTGGCCGAAACGCCTGGCGCATCGATCCATCTGGTCGAGCGAATCGCCAAGAAGGCCGCGTTCCTGCGTGAGGCGATTCGCGTGACGGCGTCACCGGGGACGGTGCATCTGGCTGATATCGGGGATACTGTGGATAGAATCGCGGGCCCGATCGATTGCGTCACCGCGCGGGCGCTGGCTCCGTTACATCAACTGATCGGCTTTGCCGAGCCGTGGGTCAAAAAGGGCGCGAAAGCGCTGTTTTTGAAGGGTCAAGATGTAGAGGCCGAATTGACCGAGGCCACTAAATATTGGAATATTGCGCCTAAACTACATGCCAGCCGCACCGGCGGACAGGGCTGGATCGTCGAACTCGGGTCAATCGAGCGGCGTGAGGGGACTCCGCGAGAGTGAATGGTATTTTGGTATGACTGTGATGGACGAGGTTTATCAAGAGAATAGGGCGGCGCAGCCGCCCGGCCATCCGCGCATCCTGTCGCTCGCCAACCAGAAGGGCGGCGTCGGCAAGACAACCACAGCGATCAATCTTGGTACTGCACTCGCTGCGATCGGCGAGCGCGTCCTGATCGTCGATCTCGATCCGCAGGGCAACGCCTCGACCGGGCTCGGGATCGATCGCCGCAACCGCAGTTGCTCGACCTACGACGTCCTGATCGGCGAGGCGCCGCTGCGCGATGCCGTGGTCGCGACCGCGGTGCCGCGGCTGCACATCGCAGCCTCCACCATGGATCTCTCCGGCCTCGAGCTCGAGCTCGGCACCACGCCGGGCCGCGCCTTCCGGCTGCGCGATGCGATCGCGGGATTGAACAACAACGTCTCGCCGGAAGCCGACTACACCTACGTGCTGATCGACTGCCCGCCCTCGCTCAACCTGCTGACGGTGAATGCGATGGCGGCGTCGGACGCGATCCTGGTGCCGCTGCAATGCGAGTTCTTCGCGCTCGAAGGTCTGTCGCAATTGCTGCAAACGGTGGAGCAGGTGCGCTCGACGCTGAACCCGACGCTGTCGATCCACGGCATCGTGCTGACCATGTTCGACTCGCGCAACAACCTCTCCAACCAGGTGGTCGCCGACGTGCGCCAGTTCATGGGCAACAAGGTCTACGACACCATGATCCCGCGCAACGTGCGCATCTCGGAAGCGCCGTCCTACGGCAAGCCTGTGCTGGTCTACGACCTCAAATGCGCCGGCAGCGATGCCTATCTCAAGCTCGCCACCGAAGTGATCCAGCGCGAGCGCGAACTGCGCACGCACTAGCGACGTTGCGTCGTGCGTAGGATGGGTGGAGCGAAGCGATACCCATCGCGGCACTCGAAAAGAATGATGGGTTTCGCTGCGCTCTACCCATCCTACGATCTTGAAATTCAAGTCTGGAGTATTGCGTGTGAATCCAAGGGAGCTCGCAACAATGGCCGATGAAGCGCGTTCGCGACTGGGGCGCGGGCTGGCAAGCCTGATCGGAGATGTCGGCGGCGAAGCGGCTGCGCATGCCGAGCGGCCGCGCACGCAGCGCAAGGTGCCGATCGAGTTCCTCAAGCCCAACCCGCGCAACCCGCGGCGCAGCTTCGCCGATACCGAGCTCGGCGAGCTCGCCGATTCGATCAAGGCGCGCGGCGTGATCCAGCCGATCGTGGTGCGCGCGATCAAGGGCGCGCAGGACCGTTTCGAGATCATCGCCGGCGAACGGCGCTGGCGCGCCTCGCAGCTCGCCGGTCTGCATGAAGTGCCGATCGTGCCGGTCGAGGTTTCTGATTCCGACGCGCTCGAGATCATGATCATCGAGAACGTGCAGCGCGAAGACCTCAACGCGATGGAAGAGGCGCTGGGCTATCATTCGCTTGCCGACGAGTTCAAACGCAGCCAGGAAGAGATCGCCAAGATCGTCGGCAAGAGCCGCAGCCATGTCGCCAACATGATGCGGCTGACCAAACTGCCGAACGAGGTGCAGGCGCTGATCTCCAAGGGCGACCTCTCCGCCGGTCACGCCCGCGCGCTGATCGGCGTGCCCGATCCGCTCACGGCCGCCAAGCGCATCGTCGCCGAAGGCCTCAACGTCCGCCAGGCCGAGGCGCTGGCGCATGAGGAGGGCGTGCCGGAGCGCAAGCCGCAGAAGGCGCGTTCTGGCAGCGCGGCGGCCAAGGTCGACAAGGACGCCGACACGCTGGCGCTGGAGAAGCGCGTCAGCGATGCGCTCGGCCTCGCCGTCACCGTCAGCCACCGCGATCCCGGCGGCACGGTGCAGATCAGCTACCGCAACCTCGAGCAGCTCGACGAGGTGGTGCGGCGGCTGGAGGGCGGCTAGTTTTCCGACATTTCTCCTCGTCATTGCGAGGAGCAATCGCGACGAAGCAATCCATCTTTCCGCGTACGCGGAGCGATGGACTGCTTCGCGTTGCTCGCAATGACGGCTGCTAGGTTCTTACCCTACCCCCGCCGCTTCGCGTTCGCCGCGATCGAGAGCAGTGCGCGCTGCCCGATCACGGCGGCGAGCGAGGCCTGCTTGCGCATGTCGAGCGCCGCGGTGGCGAGCTGATCGATGATGGCCACCAGCCGCTGCGGCGTGAAATTGCGCAGCGCGATCTCGACCATCGGCTTGCGCGAGAAATGCAGCCGCGGGAATCCGCCTTCGAGCACCGCGGATGCCGGCGTGCCGTCGGCGATCGCCAGCGCCGATTTATGCAGCCACGCCGCCTGGCGCTGCGCCGCCGAGATGATCACGCCGGGATAGGTGCCGGCGACCATCGCTTTCGTGAACTCGCTCTCGACCAGCGCGGCGTTGCCGGCGAAGGCGCCGTCGACGATCGGATCGAGCTTCAGCTCGGAGGCGTCGGASACCACGGTCATCACGTCGTCGAGSGTGATCTCGCCCTTGCCRTGCGCGAACAGCGCRAGCTTGCGCAGCTCRTTGCGCGAGGCCATGCGRTCGCCGCCGAGCAGCGRCATCAGCACCGCRCGCGCRTCGCYYGCSAGCCGCAGGTTGGAGATCCGCARCTCGTCCTCGATCAGCTTGGTCAGATCGCGYTCGGTGTCGGGATAGCAGCCGATCGCMACCGCGTTCTTGGCGCGCTCGCAGATCTTGCGCAGCGGCGATTCCGGSCGGAGCTCKCCGGCCTCGATCACGATGCGGCAATCTTTCAGSGCCGGCGTCTCGGTCAGCGTCTCGACGCCGCTCGAGAAATTGCGCGAGCCGGCGCGGACGCGGATGGCGCGGCGGCCGCCGAACAGCGGCACCGTCATGGCTTCGTCGATCAGCCGCGACGGTTCGGCGGCGAGCTCGTCGCCATCGAGCCGCACCAGCGAGAATGGATCATTGGGATCGTCGACGGCCGAGGCCATCAGCGCGTCGGCGCGCTCGCGCACCAGGCCGAGGTCCGGACCGTAAAGCAGGATGATCGGGCGTCCGGCGTCCGGGCGGGCGAGGAAGCTGTCGATCTCTTTTCCGCGTAGYGCGACCAAATGCGGTGATCAGGTTCCGGAGGAGAAGAACGAGGCGAGCCGGGTCTGGATATTGTCGGCGATCTCCTGCGCRGCGCGGTCCTCGGCRTCGCGGAAGGCGCGGGCGCGGGCGTAGCGCTGGTAGGAGCCCGGCATGTCATAGGACACGCGCGAGAAGGTGGTGCCGGTCATGACCGACTTGTTCGACGCGATCTCRATCARRTTGAAGCTGGCGTCGATGCCGTAATTCTCGCTGGTYGGCAGCGCSGTGGTCGGGTCGATCATCARCGAGGAGCGGCTGGWGGTGAARCGCAGCACCAGCCGGTGCGTCGGCGGCATGCCGGTGGCGGTGCCGTAGAGCTTGAAGGCGAGGGCGTTGCGGACCTCGACGCCGACCCGGGCCTCGCGSGAGGCGTTCGGCTTGTCGACCGGYGGAACCTCGACGCCCATCAGCTTTTCGCGCAGGCCRGGCGAACCGTCGARRKTGCGYTCGGCATACATCGGCTGGAAGCATCCRGCCGTCAGCGCGGCCAAGGCGGCCACGGCGATGAGCCGGGCGGCGATCCTGATCCTAGCCGACAACATTGACGATCCTCATGGGCACCACGATCACCTTGCGGACGGGTTTGCCGTCCAAGGCGGCTTTTACCGCATCGAGCGCCAAAACGGCAGYCTCTATMTCCGCATTTTGGGCGGTGCGTGGCACGGTAACATCACCTCGTTTTTTACCGTTGACCTGGACSACCAGGGTCACGCTGTCYTCAACCAGCAAATCRCGCTCGATTTGCGGCCAATCGGCCTCGGAAACCAGCCCGGTCTGGCCCAGAACCACCCAGCACTCCTCGGCCAGATGCGGCATCATCGGCGAGAACAGCTGGACCAGGATGGTCGCGGCTTCCTTGA
>BFBZ01000015.1_pt21 | contig 29312 bp, 14 predicted proteins | sample 1888401 | NCBI WGS metagenome assembly BFBZ01 (sample SAMD00112614, study PRJDB3348) | symbiont metagenome | host: Chara braunii
CTAGGGCTGCGGCGTCAGCAGGTTCTGTCCGATGGCGTGAAACCACGGTTCGATCCAGACCTCGGAGGAGCGCGACATGCCGGGTCCGACGATCGCAGACAGGAACAGCTTGTCCCCGACATGCTCGCCGAGACTGCGATAGGCCTCGAACTGGGCCTCGGTGAAGAACTGATTGGCGGTGGAGTGGTGCGGGAAGTCCGGCTCGTCCAGCCGGTAGCGACGAATGAACTCGCCTTCATTGCCGGTCAGCGACAGCTTGAGATAGATCAGATAGCCGAAGCTCTCGCTGCCGCCGCGTTCGGCGTTCGGATAACGGATGCGGCAGAAGGCGAAATGCGAGTGGCTGAGTCCGCTCGTCTTGCTCAGCCGCAGCGCATCCAGCCCGATCTCGATGGTGACACCGAGGTCGATCGCGGCCAGCCGCTGCAGGGTCGTCAGGCCGTGAAACGTCATCTGCGCGTCCTGCTCGCCGTCGATCGCGACGATATATTTGCAGCGCCGGCGCAGCAGCTCGTACACGCCGAGATTCTCGATGTGGCCGCCATCGGAGACGTTGAGGAAGGGCCTGGTCTCGTCGGCCTGGCCTAAGACCTCCTGCAGCAGGTAGGACAGGCCGGGCGGACCCACCTCGGCGGCACGTGCGTGGCCGGGATTCCTGATCCAATGGCCGAGCCGGATGTTGAACAGCGCCAGCCAGAAGCTGAGCGACTTGATCGTGCCAGTGCCCATCTGCGGCGCCGCAGCCGCGCCGGAGATCGCCATCGCCGTCCCAATGTCGAGATCGGTATTGAGACGTTCCCACGCGTCGGTCGGTTGGTGGCCGGTGAGGGGGCTGCCGCAAAAGTCCCTGCTGAACAGGAAGAAATCCGTCAACCGTCCCTGCATGCGGGACGCCTTGGAGGCGGGCACGTTCAGCGCGCAATTGATCAGATGATASGGGCCGCGCCCGGCTTCGTTGCAGCTYGAGAGAGGGACCGACACGTTCTGCCTGAGAGGACCGAGCGGGTCGGCGGGATCGGGCTGCACGAGATAGGCCTCGGCGAGCTTCTTCTTGTAGTGGCGGTGCGGCGCGGTGAAGTTGATGTCGAACAGGTCGCAGAACAGCCAGAAGCCGATCGCGACCAGGACGCCGGCGATGAAGATGTTGCTGGTTGCTCCAAGCACCGGCAACACGGTGTTGCCATCGAGCTGATCATAGATGATGAGCTCCGCTCCGACGACGACCAGCGGCAGCGCGACCCACGACACAATGTACAACAGGATGCGAAGCGGAGCCGCCATGCGGCCGGACAGCGCGAGCAGCGCGGAAGCAAGCAGCGGTGCGAGCGGGATCAACAGATAGAGCGGGTGCCATCTGAGGTTGTGGTGAAGCCAGCCGAGCCCATGCCATGCCAGCAGGACAATCAGGATCAGGCAGAGGACGAGCAGCAGCCGGTCGGCCATGCTGCGATGAGCCGGGCGCCGCCACAGCAGGGGCAGCACGAACGGGGTGAGCAGAAGCGCAGCGCCCGCGATCAATACGGGCGTGGGCCAGAACGCGGCCGGCGGCAGAGCAAGCCGCAGCATATACTCGACAACAGCGGCGATGGCCGCGAGGTAGATGACGCCGAGCCCGTTCATCACCATGCCATAGACCTGCGCGAACGCGATCTGCAGCCGTTCGACGCCGCTGCCGGTGGCGAGGTACTTGCTATGATGGCGGACATGTCGCAACGCGGCCGCCTCGCCATCCTCGCGCTGAAACGGCAGGTCGTCGCGYAGCAGGCCGAGCGGTGGCCCGGCTGTGGTTTCGCTGCTCAGGAATTGGCTGCTCAGGAAGGTCGTCATGAACGCGCCGATATAGCCGCCGCCCGAGACCGTGGAGAGATAATCGAATTGAAACAGGAGATTGCGCCGGGCGAGGGCGACCAGGACCCCGAGCGCAAAGGTCGCCGAGCGGATGCCACCRCCGGAAATGGCAAGGGCTGCGGCATGGGGSCGTTCCGTCCAATCCTGCTCGGGCGCTGTCCGTCCCTGCGCGGCAAGCCGCGCCGCATAAAGCGTGCGRCGMTGCGCAATGGCGGCGCGCTCGGCGCTGTTGATGCCGGCCGCGACCCGSGGCGGCAGGCCGCCGAACTTTTCGTCGATCCCCCAAGGGAGTGATGCGTTCATCTCCTCCGCGATCGATTTGTTATGATCCATGGCGCCGTCGATGCCGGGCTCGGCAAACGGCGCGCCGTCGCGGATGGCGACGAGCAGCGCGTCCATACGCCGCAGGATCGGCTGCAATCGGGCCAACTCGTCCCGGAATGTGTCGGTCGCATCCAGCGCCTCGAGCGCACCGCGCTCGCTCAGGCGGTGCCAYTTGGCGGTGAAGGGCCGGACATGGACATTGAGAACGTGCCAGACGAGGTCGTTCAGCAGCCCGCATTGCGGGTGCTCGTCGAAGATGGTCCGGGCCTCCTTGAACAGCTGATAGACGCTCGTGAGCGCCGCGACCTCCTCGCCATCCACATAGGGCAAGGCCTGGGTCGCGATGCGAGAAACCAGCTGAATATGCAGGCGGCCCGCCGCAGTCCGGTCTTCGTCAGTCGGGTCCGGCGCAGCTGCGGCGCGCGAGGGCAGGGGCGAATTGGCGAAGAGATGGGGCCGGCTTCGATTGGCCGCCTCCAGGAGCTCGCCCCAGTGCGTCATCGCAATCCTTTCCACGCATCGCGCCACCCTCGGGCCGTCGCGCWACGTTCGAAATTCGACCGGAAACACAATTGAATGAGGAAAGAAATCTCAACGAATATCTATAGTTGCGGTTGGATGGTTTGCCAAGTCGGCTCGCGCGGTCGCGCCCGCATGCTGCAGCACAGCATCGCCTGCTGGCGGCGAAACGTGGCCTCACGCGGGCGCTTGAGAGAGGGGCGGTCCATTCTTGACCGATCACCGGACACGCTAAGCGCGAGTAGTTTGCGTCAAYGTAAGTTCAACTGGAGGTAGATTATRAAAAGCGCGCTGGTGCGTAGTTCAACTGACAGCATTTCGAAATAATGAGGATAAATTTTTAAAGGGATTGGAGCACTATGTTTGTGCCGCTCCGCCGCGCGGCCGGATAGCCGGGTGCCTCGCCTGTCACCGATCCCTGGGCCAGAGCACCCGGTTATTGCGGCGTTCTCCCTCGCTAGGCTGGCGGCGGAGACGCGATGCCGAGCGCCTCGTAGAGCGGCCCGAGATGCTTCTCATAACGRCGCCAGCTGCCGATCGAGCGGCGGTAGAGTGGTTCGCGCACCTGCATCAGGCTGGCCGTCCGCACCATGCGCTCGGTCCGGTGGAAGTCGAGGCACGCTTCTTCCCAGTCAAGGTCGCAATGGGCGAGCACGCGGCGCGAGACGCCCTCGAGATCATCGACCAGATCCTCATATTGGACGTCCATCAGGACACCGGGCGGCAGCACGGCGTGCCAGTGCTCCATCACGCGCTCATAGCCCCTGTAGTAATGGCCGAGCTCGGTCAGGTCATAGGCGAAAGGCTGCGCTCCTGTGAACAGCAGCGAGTAGCAGGAKACGCAATTGTCCAGCGGATCACGCCGGGTGTTGATGATYCTGGCGCGAGGGAAGGCGGCATGGATCAGTCCGACAAACAGGAAGTTGAGCGGCATCTTGTCGACAATACGCTCGGCCTCGGGGGCCAGGACGCGCACGCGGGCCGTATATTCCCGGCCGAGCGCGGTCATCTCCTCCGGCGGCAGCAGCGCGATCAGGTCGGGAAAGGCAGGGGGCACCCTCTGACGGTTGGCGCATTCGCCCACGAGCTCCTTGAACGTCTCGAGCTCGCCGGCCCCGAATACCTTCGAATGGCTCGATAGCACCTGTTCCATGAGGGTCGTGCCGGAGCGCGGCATGCCGACGATGAAGATCGGCGCCCAGGACTCGTCGCCATGTCCGACCACCGAACGGAAGAATTCCGGCGTGAAGCGGCTGGCCACATTCTTCATCATCGCAAGACGCTGCTCCGAATCGTAGTCGAAGCTCTGGCGCTTGAGCGTGTTCGCCTGGCGTAGATGCGCGAACGCAGCATCGTAGTCCTTGAGATCGGACAACGCTTTGCCGAGCGCGAAATGAGCGGCGATCTGCTTTTCCTGATCGAGCTGATCAGCACGGTCGACCAACGCCCGCAGTCCAGGCAGCCGCCGATCGTCCGGCTTGAACTTCGCCATGTTGGCGAGGTTGAGGTGGATCGGCGCATCGTCCGGCGCCAGCTCCAGCGCCTTCTCGAACGCTGCGGTCGCCTCCTCGAAGCGGCCGAGCGCCTGATAGGCCACGCCCAGATTGTTGTATGAGCCGAACCGCTCCGGCTTCAGCTTGAGCGCGAGCAGGTTCTGCTCGATCGCTTCTTCGAGGCGATTGAGCTCGAGATAGGCATTGCCGAGATTGCCATAGGCATCGCCATAGTCGGGGCGGCTCGCGATCGCCCGCTTGTAATGCTCGATGGCGCGCTCGCGATGGCCCTGGCGCAATAGCACATTGGCAATGTTGTTGTGCGTTTCGGCGTGCTCCGGGCTGAACTCGAGAACCTTGAGGTAGCACTTCGCCGCTTCAATATCCTTTCCGGCCGTGTAGAGCAGGTTGCCCAGGGCAAAATGRGCGTCGAGATGCTGCGGCTTGTTCTCGATGGCGCGCCGCAGCAGCACCATCGCCTCCTCGCTCATCCCCTGGTTCTGGCGCACCATCGCGAAGGCRTAGAGAATGCCGGGATGGTTCGGGGACAGAGAGAGCGCAGTCTCGTAATGGCCGACGGCCGCATCGTAACGTCCGGCCGAAGCCTCGACCGCGCCGATGCTGCCATGGGCCTCGGCGGATTTCGCGTTGACGGCGACCGCCCGCTGGAAGCAATCCTTCGCCTCGTCGAGCCGGCTGCTGCCGCTGCAGATCATGCCGAGCCCGACCAGCGCGTCGAACTGGCGTGGCTGGCCGGCGAGGATCAGCCGGAAGATCGCTTCCGCATCATTGTTGTCGCCGCGCCCCTGGAGCTTCCTGGCCACCGCCACCGCGCCGTCCGCCAGCGTCTGCAAAGCTCCGAGTTGGTCGGCATCGAAAAGCGGGGTGTCGCCGATCGGTGTGGCCACCGGCGGCGCGAGGTTCGTCGGCGACGGCTGCATCGAGCCGGAGATGGCGTCGGCGACGGGCGCCTGCACCTCGGCTGGACCCAGCGCGTCGAGCAACGGCTTGAGCCGGTCGCCATASAGCCGCCAGCGGCCGACCGATCCGGTGAACAGCGGCTTGCGCACCTGGACCAGGCTCGCAGTGTTGACCGGCCGCTTGGTCTCGTGGAACGAACGGCAGCGTTCATCCCAGTCRAGGCCGGCATGGGCGACGATCTTGCGCGCGTGGGGCTCGAAATCGCGCACCACGTCCTCGTAGGCCACATCGAGCATCACGCCRTCCGGCAGGATCGCGCGCCAGTGCTCCATCAGSGCCTCATAGGCACGGTAGTAGCGGCCGAGCTCGGCCAGATCGTAGGAAAAGGGCTGCGGCTCCGAAAACAGCTGGGAAAAGCAGGACAGGCAGGTGTCGATCGGATTGCGTCGGACGTGGATGATGCGCGCGTTGGGCAGCGCAAGATGGATCAGGCCCGCAAAMAGGAAGTTCGAGGGCATTTTGTCGACGATGCGGGTCACACCTGCGGGCAGATCGGTAAAGCGCGCGAGATAGGCCTCGGCGATCGAGCCAAGATCGGCATCTGCGAGCTTGGCCAGCATGTCCGGATAGTCGCCGCGTGCACGATCGGTGAACAGCCCGGTCGCGGCCGCGAAGTAGTTCACCTCACCGGCSCCGTAAGCCGCCGGGTGACTCGAGAGGATCTGCTCGATGAGGCTGGTGCCGGAGCGCGGCATGCCGATCACGAAGACGGGGGCGGTCGACGGGTCACCATGATTGGCGCGCGCCTGCAGCATGTCCCGGGAGAACACGTCGCGGATGCGCTCCATCTGACGCAGCGTCTGGTTCTCGTCATAGCTGATGCGGCGTCGCTCGAGCGCATTGCCGGCCTGAAGGTGCCGCAATGACTTTTCGCCGTCCTTGACGTCGGCATAGGCGCGGCCAAGCGTGAAGTGCAGCGCGATGCGTGCGTCGTCGCTCAGCGTCTCTACGCTCGCCGCCAGATCCTGCAGCGCCGGCCAACGCGAATCATCGACCGTRAACGGCTTGACGACGCCGTAATTGAGATGGACGCCGATGTTGCGGGGATTGATCGCCAGCGCCGATCGGTAGGCCTGTTCGGCCTCGTCGAGCCGGCCGACGATCATCAGCACGCCGGCGAGATGATTCAAGGTCGTCGTATCGGCGGGTTCGAGGGCGAGGGCGTCGTGATAACCGGCGATGGCCTCGTCGAACCGCTTCATGTTGCGCAGAGTATCAGCGCGGTTGCGGTGCGCGATTGCGTAGCTCGGCCTGCGGCGCAGCGCCTCGTCATAATGCGCCAGCGCCTCCTCATGCCGGCCGCGTGACTGCAGCGCATTGGCGAGATTATTGTGGGCCTCCGGAAAATCCGGCCGTTCGGCGATCGCGCGCTCGTAGTGGAAGACTGCGATCGGCCAGCTGTTCATCTCCAGATGAAGGTTGCCGAGGTTGTAGTGCGCCTCGGCGAGATGCGGGCTCAGGACGAGGGCGCGTTGATAGGTGCGGACCGCGGCCTCGGTCTGGCCGATGGCCTGCTGGCAGCCGCCGATATTGAGCAGGACGGCTGGGGCATTGGGCTGGAGCGTGAGAGCGCGCTCGTAATGGGCGATGGCTTCGGCATGCCGGCCGAGCTGGCGGCAGGCGTCTCCGAGACTCGCAGCGGCGGCGGCGAATTGCGGCCGGGCCGCGAGTGCCGCCTCGTGATGCGACATCGCGCGCTCGAATTGTCCGAGGCGCTGCAGCGCGAAGCCAAGGGTCTGATGGGCGTCGGCATCATCYGCGTCGGCCGCGAGCGCAAGCTCAAGGTGCCGGACTGCGCCTGCCGGATCTCCGAGGTTGGTGAATGCGCTGCCCAGCAGGATCCGGGCCTGGATCAGCGTGTCGTCGAGCGCCACGGCGCGCTGGAGATGGACGCTCGAGGTCGCCAGGTCGCCCAGGCCAGCGAAGGCCTTGCCGAGCATCAGATGAAATTCCGCGGAGTCGCCGGCCTCGCGCGCTGCCTGATCGAGCAGGGTGCGCGCTTCGTGGACGTCGCCCAACTGCAGCCGCACCATGGCGAGGCCGCACAAGGTGCGGAAATGGTGCGGTTGGAGCGCCAGCACTTTTCGGTAGGCCTGTTCGGTGATCCGCAAAGCACGTTCATCGATCGCCGTCGCCGAAGGCGCGACGGGACCGGTCGAGGCGTTGATACTCCGAGGACGTAAGGCGAAGGCGGGCTCGTTCATGATCTCAACTTGCTGGGATGCGACGAAGGCCGTTTTCCAGGCGGATTGAAGCGAAACAGAGGCCCGAGCAGGGCAGCGATGAATCGATGGTGTAGAAGCGTTCGAGTCTGTTTGSCCGCTACGCCCCCTCGTCGTGCTGTCCACGGAGAGGGCCGCGTCTCGCGTACCTAAACGTTCGCTCCCGTGCTGCGTCCTKACGCAATGAAGCCGGCGCAGACCTCGGGTCTGCGCCGGTCGAGATCGATACGTCGTTCGAAGGCGGGGTCAGCCCCACATGTGATGCATGGCGTGGTGATGCGACATGTCGGGGCCCGTCGCGGCCGCTGCAGCCGTGTTGGCGGCCGCCGCTGCGGCATGGTGGTCTTGGCTGTGATGGCTGTGGTGGCTATGGCAGTGATGGGTCGTCGTGGTCTGGTTGTTGCCGCCTGTGGTGCCGCCGCCATTGGCGCCGCCGCCCGCGTTGCCCCCACCGGCGTTACCTCCACCGGCATTACCGCCGCCGGCGTTGCCACCAGCGTTGCCGCCGTCGGTCGCTCCGCCACCGGCTGTGCCGCCGCCAGTCGTGCCTCCGCCCGCGTTACCTCCGCCGGCGGTGCCTCCGCCGGCAGCGCCACCTCCGCCGGCCATGCCGCCGCCACCGGGGGTGGTCGTGCTCGCCGGTGTGCCGCCGGTACCGTTGGCGATGTTCGGGTTGGCGCCGGCCGGCGCACCCGTGCCCATAGCGATGCCGTTGACGGCTGTGGCCGTGATGAAGCTCGTGACCGAGTTGACGTAGGCTGATCCGCCGACTGCGATGTTGTTTCCGGAGATGTCGCCGGCATTGCCGATGAAGTTCGCCGCCGCAGCCTTCAACATTGCCTGATCCGTCGCCAGGGCGGCACCGGTGTCGCCGTTCATGATGCCCATGAGGGCCTTGGTCGCCATCGCGGAGTCCGCCTGCAGCGCTCCTGCGACGAGCTCATTGTCGAAACGGCCTTGGAATACGGCACCCTGCGCCTGATCGAACTTGACGCCGAAGTTCTGGTAGTTCGCGATCTGGGTGATGATGTCCTGTGTCGCGTTCGCGGTCCCGTTTGCCACAGCGTTCAGCTTGGCGCCGAGCGTGTTGGCTTCCGCCAAGAACGAAGCCCAGAAGTTAGTCTGCACCTGGTTGTCCTGGAACTTGGTGACCGTTCCGGTGAGGCCTCCCGGCATTTCGGAAAAGCCGCCGCCATGGCCCGGCATGCCGGTGCCGCCGGCGGCCTTGTTCAGGGTCGCGTCGTTCTGGAACACGTCGATCATATCCAGAATGTTGTCTGCGGTGCCGCGGAGCGCGGTCGGATTGGCCTGTGTTTCCGGGCTATCATATTTGTTCAACTGCAGACCGATCTGGCCGACCAAGGTCTGCAGATGCAGGGTCGTCGTCTGAGCATCGACTGCGGTCAGACCGGCTTCCAGCGCCGCCAGCTTGGCGGGGTCGTTGAGGATCGCCTGCAAGCCCTGCTGCACAGCGGTGAAGTCGGCCGTGACTTGTCCCAGATTGTTGGCGCTGATGCCACCGAGCGCGAGRTCGGCCACTGCGTTATAGACTTGGCCGATGGCGACGAGATCGCCGGCGGTGGCCTTGGCGAGATTGGCGGCGCCGTCATTGCCGGCCGGGAGAGACTGGAAGGCGACGTCCTGCGCGCCTGTGTTGGCCAGGAAGGTGAAGTTCGTCAGAGCCGAGGACAGATGGGCATCGCCCTGGATCTGCTGCAGGATCATCTGCTGCACGTTGTGGATGGTCTGGTCGGCCTCGGCCAGCGTGTTGGGATTGGTCGTGTTGGGCGCCGCGTTGATCAGCGTCGTGATCTCGCTCTGCACCTGCGTCAGCACCGCCGTGTCGGTCGCATTGAGCGTGAACGCCTTGCCGCCGAGCGTCACCTGGCCGGGATTGGCGAGCATGGCGGCGATGTCGTTCTGCACGGCATGCAGATCGGTCGTGTAGCTGGTGAGGAAGGGATTGGAGTTGCCGCTGTTCTGCGGCGTCGAGAACAGGCCKGTCGAGATGCGAACCGCGTCGTTGAAGACGACGCCGGCYTGAACGAGGTCGGTGGACAAGTTGAGCGCGTCGGCGCGGTTCAGCAGATTGGACGTGCCATTCGCCAGCGCCGTCGGGTTGAAGGTATTGGCTGCCATTGATCATCTCCCCAAGTTTCAACCCGGCGTCTGCTGCTTGGCGTCTCGGCAGCACGCGGGCGTTGATCGGGATGCGACGTCTCACTCACTCCTTTCGGAGCGGGCGATTTGTCGCAGCCACAGAGCACTTGGGAATTATTTGCTCCAATGGGGCCAAAAGAAGCGGTGCAGGGTCCTCAAATATGATGTTGTTCGGGCACAGGCGCGCTGTCGCCCGCAAGCCACGTCAGCCCTTGGTAATGTTCTAACTCGTTGATTTTAGTCGTGGCCCCTCTGCAACAATGCGTTGTAATCGATGGACCGATGCACGTTATCGACAAGAAGTTGCCCTGATCTGGCGATGGTTCCTCGGCCTCTCCTTGGAACCGTTCCAACGTCCCTCGACTCGGTCCGCTGGAAGATCCTGGTTTCGGCGGTGGCGCAAGCGGCAGCCGAGCGGGGTCGGCTGGGCTCGCACCGGCGCTTCCGCGGCGTGATCATGGCGAGCGGAGCAGCTCAGGTGACTGCTCCGCCGCTCGGTCACACACCTCACGCCCACATGTGATGCATCGCGTGATGATGCGACAGGTCAGGGCCGGTCATCGCACTCTGGGCAGTCACGTGTGAGCTGTGATCGTGATGGTGATCGCTGTGGTGTGCATTGTTGCTGCCATTGTTGGCAGTCTGTCCGCCGGTTGACGTCCCGCCATTGTTAGCTGTGCCTCCGCCATTGTTGGCGGTGCCGCCGGCATTGCTGGTTCCGCCAGCCGCTGCGCCGCCATTCGCTGYCGTTCCGCCGGCCGCGCCCGCAGCTCCGGCAGCCGCCCCGCCCGCGTTGGTCGTTCCTGCCGCCGCCGTGCCGCCGGTGCCRTTGGCGAGGTTCGGTGTGGCGGTGACCGGAATGGTGCCGTGAGCGGTGCCCTTGATGGACGTCGCTGCKGAGATGGTGGTCGCCGTGCCGACATAGGTGCCGCCATTGACCGGGATGTTGTTGCCCGAGACGTCCATKGCGTCGGCGGCAAAACCCTGTCCGGCCGCGGCGATCATCGCCTTGTCCGCWGCCARTGCCGCGCCGGTGTCKCCGTTGAGGATGCCCTGCAGGCCCTTCACGGCGGCGGCCGTATCGGCCTCCAGCGTGCCGCTCAGGAGCTCGTTGTCGAAGCGGCCCTGGAACACCGCACCTTGGGCGGCATCGAAATTGGCGCCGAACTGCTGATAGTTCTGGATCTGGGTGATCAGCGCSGCGCTGGCTTGTGCTGCGCCGGTGGCGATCTTCTGCAARGTCGCATTGATGGTATTGCCCTCGGCCAGGAAGGCAGCCCAGAAATTGGTCTGTGCCTGATTGTCCTGGAACTTGGTCACGGTGCCGGTCAGGCCGCCCGGATCCTCGGCAAAGCCGCCGGCATGACCCGCTTGGCCATTGCCGCCGGCCGCCTTGTTCAGATTGGCGTCGTTCTGAATGATGTCGATACTGTCGAGCAGATTGTCGGCCGTGCCACGCAGCGCSGCCTGGTTGCCGGTGGCGGCGGCCGCATCATATTTGTTGAGCTGAAGGTTGACCTGTCCGAGCACGGTCTGCAGRTGGATCGTGGTCAACGCGGCMGCGTTTGCGGTCTCGCCGGTTTCGATCTGCGCAAGCTGCGTCTTGTTATTGAGGATGGCGGTCAGCCCTTGCGACACCGCCGTCAGATCGGTGTTGATCTCGGCGAGATTGCCGGCGTTGACTCCGCCGGAGGCGAGCTCGACGGCCTTGTTGAACACCAGGCCGACATCCTTCAGGCTGTTGCCCGCGGTGGCCGCAGCAAGGCTCATGGGGTCATCCGCACCGGCGGGGGACGTCTGGAACGCCACGTCCATTCCTCCCGTATTGGCCAGGAATGGAACGTTGTCGAGCGCGTTCGTRAGATGCGCGTCGTTGTGGATCTCCTGCAGGATCTCCTGCTGCAGCGCGTGGATCGTCTGGCTGGCGGCTGCTTGCGTGTTGGCGTTCGCGAACTGTCCGGCGGCCTGGAGCAGCGTCCCGAGCTGGCCCTCGACATTGGTGAGGACAGCGGTGTCGGTGGCGTTCAAGGCGAAYGTCTTGCCGCCGAGAGTCACCTGGCCTGGATTGGCCAGCATCGCGGCGATGTCGGTCTGCACCGCGGTGATGTCAGCCTGATAGCTCGTCAGGAAGGCCGGCGAGTTGCCGCTGTTGGCGAGGCTGAACAGACCGAGCGAGGCGCGCACCGCRTCGTTGAAGACGACGCCCGCCTGGACCAGATCCGTCGAGTGCTGGATCGCGGTGGCCCGTGTCAGCAGGTTGGATGTGCCATTGGCCAGCGCGGCCGGATCGAAATTCACYGGCGTGGTGTGCATCCCGCCCGTGCCGGTTCCTCCACCAGCACCGCCGCCGCCAGTGCTCGGCGGCGTGGTGGACGAGCCGCCGGTGCCGTTGGCGAGGTTCGGGGTCGCGGTGACGGGGATGGTGCCCTGGGCCAGGCCGTGCACGGAGGTCGCTGTCGACACCGTCGTGGCTGAGCCGACATAGGTCGCGCCGCCAATGGCGATGTTGTTGCCGGACACGTCCATCGCGTCCGCCGCGAAGCCCTGTCCGGCGGCTGCGAGCATCGCCTTGTCGGCGGCCAGCGCGGCGCCGGTGTCGCCGTTCAGAATGCCCTGCAGGCCCTTTACCGCAGCGGCCGTATCGGCTTCCAGCGTGCCGCTCAGAAGCTCATTGTCGAAACGGCCACGGAAGACATTGCCTTGGGCCGCATCGAAATTGGCGCCGAATGCCTGATAGTTCTGGATCTGAGTGACCAGTGCGGCGCTGGCCTGCGCGCCGCCGGTTGCGATCTTCTGCAGCGTCGCGTTGATGGTGTTGCCCTCGGCCAGGAAGGCGGCCCAGAAATTCGTCTGCGCCTGGTTGTCCTGGAACTTGGTCACGGTGCCGGTCAGCCCGCCCGGATCTTCCGCGAAACCGCCGGCGTGACCGGGCTTGCCGTTTCCGCCCGCGGCCATGTTCAGATTGGCATCGTTCTGAATGATGTCGATACTATCAAGAAGATTGTCAGCCGTGCCTCGGAGCGCGGCCTGGTTGCCGGTGGTCTCGGCTTTGGCATACTGATTCAGCTCGAGATTGACCTGTCCCAGCACCGTTTGCAGATGGATCGTCGTCAGAGCTGCGGCATTCGCGGTCTCGCCCTTCTCGATCTGTGCCAGCTGGGTCTTGTTGTTGAGGATGTTGGTCAGGCCCTGCGAGATCGCGGTAAGGTCGGTCGTCACCTCCTGCAGATTCGCGGTGCTGATGCCGCCGGAGGCGAGATCGACGACCTTGTTGAAGACGACACCGACGTCCTTGAGGGTGTTGCCCGCGGTCGCGGCCGCCAGACTCGCCGCATCGTCGGCGCCAGCCGGCGTGTTCTGGAAGGCGACATCCTGGCCGCCAGTGTTGGCGAGGAAGGCGACCTTGTTGAGGGCGCCGGAAAGATGCGCATCACCGTTGATCTCCTGCAGGATCTCCTGCTGGACCGCATGTACCGTCTGGTCGGCGGCCGTGATCGTTGCGGCGTTCGCGGTCTGCGGTGCAGCTGCGAGCAGCGTCGTGATCTGCGCCTGCACATTGGTGAGGACAGCGGTGTCGGTGGCGTTCAGCGTGAAGGTYTGGCCACCGAGGGTGACCTGTCCGGGATTGGCCAGCATCGCCGCAATATCGTTCTGAACGGCGTGCAGATCGGTCGTGTAGCTGCCGAGGAAYGGATTCGAGTTGCCGCTGCCGGCCTGCGTGAAGAGGCCGAGCGAGGCGCGGACCGCATCGTTGAACACCACGCCCGCCTGGACCAGGTCTGTCGACAGGTTGAGCGCCGACGCCCGCACCAGCAGGTTCGACGTTCCGTTGGCCAGAGCCGTCGGGTTGAAGGTGTTATTCGCCATARATCACTCTCCCCAAATTCATCCGCCCGGTGGGCCCCGTGCGTGACTGCCCAGCGCCGAAGCGTTGTCAGCTCGAGCCATGTCCAGCGTCGATCGCGCTCGCGCCGGGCATGCGCCAGTTTGTCGCACTGTGCTATTTGGTCGCAGCAATCAGGCCAAAAGAAGCGTGGGAGAGTCCGCGATTGTGTTGTTGTTCGGGCATCGCGGGTTCGTGACCGCTTGCCCCGGTGGTTTGCCAAGTGCTTGATTTCGACTGGCAAGCTCAAAAGCGGGCTGCGGCGATCTGACGCGAATTRCATCTTCTCGTCAAGATGCTGCCCGCATCTTGCCGGGCGTTCAGCGGCGCGCATGCGCAGCGGATCAACGGTCCGCGATCGGARTSYCGYGCRACGTCGCGTGGAACTGTGGAGGGCCGCAGCCGGTGCTCAGGAGGCCGGCGCGCCCTGGCGGAGAAGCAGGAGTGTGTTCCTGATTTTCGGCASCAGCGTGCGGGAGAGCTGGTTCCACGCCGGATCCTGRTTGTTGGCGCTCAACGCGCGCTGCACCAGGCCGAGGCTCACCCGATAGGCGGCGAGCGCGCCATGACCATGTCCGAGCGGAATGAGCGCATCGCCCAGGCTCTGATAGGAATTCGCCAGCGCCCTTTGCAGGTTGGACTCGCCCGGAGCTGCCGCGCACATCTGCGTCGTGAGGGCGGTATTGGCGCGGCGGTGATCGAAGGCCTCCTGGTGCCGGCTCTCGGCCGTGAGCACGTCGGCCAGCAGCGCATGGGACCAGGCGAGGTCACGTTGGTAGCCGGTATTGTTAGGATAGGCTGCGTGGAGCCGCTCGGCGACGGCGAGGCTTGCGCGATAGGTGGCGTGTGCGCGTTCGAGGTCGCGCTGCACAAACAGAATTGCGCCGATCCGGTTCAAGGCCACTGAGAAGTTGCGCTGGAAACCTGGATGGTCCGGATCGGCTTCGGTCAAAGTCCTGACCATGGCTGCGCTTCGCATGTAGCTCGCAATCGCCGCAGCCAGCTCACCGGCSGTCGCGGCGCGGTCGCCTTCTGCGATGAATTCTGCAGCCTGATCCAGCATCTTCCCGGCGCCAACGGTGAGGCCGACCGCCAACCCGCCGCGGTGAACATCGCCGAGATTGCGCTCGAGCAGTTCGCTGATCGCGAGCGGCTCTTCGTCGGACGAAYCGTCCGGCTCGGCCAATGCGGCGCGCGCGTCATATGCATCGGAGGCGTCGGTCGGTTCGGCCACGCCGGAGGAGGGCAGTTGGGCCGAAGGCGGCAAGCCCTCGCCAAATCCCGGAATGCTCAGCAATGTCGCCTTGACATGATCCGCGGTGATGAGGCGCGTGCATTCGAATTGTCTCGGCGTGTCCTTCAGGCGCGGACACCAGAGAGCGTCAGCATGGTCGAATTGATGGCCCGCGTCGTTCCAACAGCCGTTGCAGGCGTGATAATTGATGACGCGGAAGGGTGTCGCAAACTCGTTGGTCGGATGAGTGAAGCCGCTGATCAGYACGACCGGCGTGCCGGAGGCCCATGCCAGCCATGACAGGCCGCTCGACAGCCCGATGAAGAAGGCGGCATGCCTGAGCCATCGGGCGCGCTCCTGCAACGGCCGATCGCCGGTCTGGTCCTCAGCCGCCGCCGGGATCTGCGTCCGATACGGATCACGGGTGGTGACGGGATGCTGATCGATGCAGACCACGCGATAGCCCCGTGCTCTCAGGAAGGCGACCGTGCGATCCCAGCCTTCTGGATTGTTCCAATGCTTGCATTGGGTGGTGGCCTGCACCGAGATGCAGACGTAAGGCTCGGCGATCGGGCGGCTGTCGTCCGCGAGCGCGACAAAGGGCGGCTGCTCGGYCGGGTCGACGCCGAGGATATAGGCCGCGGTCCGGTGCAGGCCGACCTGGCGGAAATCGCRGGGCTGATAGACGAATTCAGCGTCGTCGAAGAACAASGCGACGGAGTAGGTCGCGTAAAATCGATCTGCCTCCACCATCTCATGAGTGACGAAGGTGATGTCAGGATAGGCGCTGCGGAACAGCGCGATGAGCGGCTCGCCCATGGCGCAAGTAAGCCGGCATTGGTGTACGTCCTTGAACTTCACCGCGTAGCTGAACCAGCCGATGACGTCGCCGATCGTGCCGACCGGAAACTGGATCAGAACGTCGCGCCCGCGCGCATCGTAGTCGTGACGGAGCACGCGCTCGTCGTCCGACCAGACCTCCAGCCTGAACGGGACGAAATAGCGCTTGGCGCTGTTGACGTGGCCCGACCGCAGATCGACGTCGAACAGCACGTTCCCGGTCTGACGATCGCTCAGCCGGACGCGCCAAGCCCGTCCCGYGTCGGGCAGCATGACGCGGCAGCCGTCGTTGAAGTCGAAYCGGAGTCCAGCCGGTSCTTCCTGGGTCGGTRCCGTCGTGGGCCTCGGCAGGCGCGGCTTCGGCGCCRGTTCAGCCGATGGTGCGGCGCTGATCCCGGCGGTCGACGGTTCTCCTGCGCCCTGCCACAGCGGCGCAGGGTCGGAGGGACGCGGAAAATTTGCAAAGTTCATTTTGAATGGGACAGGCGGTCTGCGGCCTCCGCGAGGAGGAACGCAGACCGCGACATCGCGGTTCTACTGCTCGACGAAGGCGCGCCGCCACTGGTCGGTGATCGGCTTCATCAAATAGCTCAGCATCGTTCGGCTTCCGGTCTGGACGTAGACTTCGGCCTGCATGCCCGGCATCAGATTGACGCCGCCGAGCCGCTGCCGCTCCTCCTCGGACAGGGTGATCCGCACCGTGTAGAAGGTCGAGCCCGATCTCGGATCGTTGGTGATGTCGGGGGCGACGAATGAGACCTGACCGCTCAGCTGCGGCGTCGTGCGCTGGTTGAACGCATTGAATCGCACCATCGCGTTCTGCCCGGTGTGGACGTGATCAATGTCCTTGGGCTGGACGTGCGCCTCGACCTGAAGCTCATCGGAATCGGGGACGAGCTCCATGATGGTCTCGCCAGGCTTGATCACGCCGCCGATCGTGTGCACGGCGAGCTGGTGAATGGTGCCGGAGTTCGGTGCGCGCATTTCGATGCGGTCCAGYTGATCCCGCGCCGCAACGCCCTTCTCGACCAGATCGCCCTCCTTGGCCTGCGCGTCGCCGAGATCCTTGACGACTTCGCTGCGGAAGTCCTGATCGATCTTGACCGTCTGAAGCTCGGCTTCGCTGATCTTGGACCTCGTCTCCGCCACGCTCGACACCAGCTGGCCGCGCTCGCCGTCGATTCGCGCGGCTTCCCGCTGCAGCGTCGTCAATCGCGTGAGTGGGACGAGACGCTTGTCGTAGAGTTCCTGGACACCGGCCAGTTCGCCCTTGATGAGCTCGATCTGCTTGTTCTTCGAATCGAGCTGTGACTCCATGCCGCTGATTTCGTTGTTGAGCTGGACGATGCGGCCCTGCAGCAGTTCCTTCTGGCTCTTGCGGGTGGTCGCGCGCGCCTTGAACAGYGCRTTCTCCGATGCGATCACGGCGCGGACATGTGCATCGTCCGGACGTGACGTCAGCGATGTCGGATATTCCGGCTGATCGAGGCCGTCGCGCTCCGCCGAGAGCCGGGCGATCTTGGCGCGCTGCTCGTTCAACTGCTTGGTGATCGCCTGCAGCTGCGCCTGGCTCTGCGTCGCATCGAGCCGGACCAGCAGATCGCCGGCGGTGACCCGCTTGCCGTTGTCGACCTTGATCTCGGCGATGATGCCGCCGGTCGGATGCTGGATCGCCTTGACGTTGGATTGCACCACGAGATTGCCCGGCACGACAATGGCGCCGGCGAGCGGCACCAGGGTCAACCAGCCGCCGCCGAGCACCGCGGCCACGAGCAGCACACGCAAGCCGAGACGCAACTCGTTCTCGAACATGCGGCCGACCCGCGGCACGAGCGGTTCGTCCGATGGGTCATCGAGCGCAGCCGCCGTTCCCTGGGCCGCAATGAACGTCATGCCTGTGGTCAGCGCCGTGCCGGCGGTGCCGACGATGCGTCCGACGCGGGTTTGCGGAACGGCGTATGCATGGTCGACGCGCGCCGGAACGTTATGCTGCGGCATCGCGCGCAGGGCTCCGCCGCCGACATTGCCGTCGCGATTGGCGTTCCGCAGGTCGAGCAGRGCTGCATCATKGGTTGGCGGGCGCGTCTGCTGCTGRCGTGGCGGCGGTGAGAATTCGGGTTCGCGTGATCGCATGGCTGGCGCGTGGCCGTGCACTTGGCCTTGCAGCTGGCCTTGGGCCTGGTCTTGCCACTCCATCTCGCGGATGCCGGACGCGCGTTGCGGTCGGGCGGTCGCGCTGCGGAAGCCGAGCAGCGACAGCGACGCCCCGAGCGCCCGTCCCATCTTGCCCGGCCGCTTCTTGGTGCGGGGTGATTTGTTGCGCACCGCCGATGGCGGCGCGCGCCGCTTCTTGCGGGATCCGCGATTGTCGCGCGGATCGGCATCCGAGCCGTCGTCGAAGGCACCCTGCAGCCGCTGCAGCTCGAGGATCAGGGCATCGCCCTGCGGTCCGACCGCGCGCGTCTTCGGCCGCACATAATCTTCGTCATCGAAGGGCCGGAAGTCGTTGATGTGTTTCATTGATCAAACGCTTTCTGCTGGGGCGGCGCGACGAAGCGATCTCACGTTCGGATTCGGAGCTKGCGCAGGGGCTGCGACCCTTGGCGCAGCCGCGGCRTGCGCGACAGCCGGTCCGGCCGGCGGCTTGGCCCCGGCGACGCGTGCAAAGATCTCCTGGCAGGGACCGAATGCGATCGCCTTACCTTCGTARAGGACCAGCGCCATATCGAGYGCGTTCAGCGCGCTCGGGCGGTGCGAGATCACGATCACGATGCTCTGATTCTGCTGCCGCATGATCTGGATGGCGCGGCTCAGMGCATTCTCGCCGTCAGTGTCGAGATTGGCGTTGGGCTCGTCCAGCACGATGAGGAACGGATCACCATAGACCGCACGGGCGAGTCCGACGCGCTGGCGCTGACCCGCCGACAGCGACATGCCGCCYTGGCCGATGCGTGTCGCATAGCCCTCCGGCAGCCGCAGGATGATGTCGTGGACACCTGCGATCTGTGCCGCCTTCAAGATCGAATCCGAACTCGCATTCTCGTCGAAGCGGCAGATGTTGTCGGCGATGCTGCCGTCGAACAGCGCGACATCCTGCGGCAGRTAGCCGATATGGCGGCCGAGATCCTCGTTGCTCCACTGGTCGAGCGCTGCACCGTCGAGCCGGACCGTGCCTTGCAGCGCAGGCCATATGCCCACCAGYGCCTTGGAGAGCGAGGTCTTGCCGGACGCGCTGGCACCGAGCAGCGCAAGCCCCGTGCCCGCCTTGATCGAGAACGACACATTATGGACGATCGGGCGATCGGTGCCGGGCGCGGCCACGGTCAATTCCTGCACCGTCAGCTCGCGATAGGGCCGCGGCAGGGCGACGGGCGGTGCCTCCGGCTTGGCGGTCGCCTTGCAGATGTCGCGCAGCCTGGCGATGCCTTGCCGCGCGGCAACGAGCTGCTTCCAGCTGCCCAGGGCGAGCTCGACCGGCGCCAGCGCGCGGCCCATCAAAATGGACGAGGCCATCATGACGCCGCCGGACGCCTGGTCCGACACCACGAGCGCGGCGCCGATGCCGAGCATGCCGGACTGCAGGATGAAGCGCAGCACCTTGGCTGCCGATCCGAGATTGGCATAGACGTCGCTCGCGCGGATATTGTCCTTCAGATAGCGCTCGTTGATAGCGTTCCAGCGTACCGAGAACCGATCCATCATTCCAAGCGCGCGAATCACCTCGGCGTTGCGCTGGGTGGCGTCGGCGAGAACYTGGCGCGCGGCGCTGGTATCGCTGGCCGATCGGCTCGCCTGCCGTGACAGCCGCTCGGTCACGAGCGTCATCGAGATGATGCCGACGGTGCCGATGATCGCGGTGACGCCGATCAGCGGATGAAACAGGAACATGCCGATCAGAAAGATCGGAATCCACGGCATGTCGAGGAATGCAGTCGGCCCCATGCTCGACATGAAGGCCCGCAACTGGTCGAGATCGCGCAGCGGCTGCTGCATCAGCATCGGCTTCGTCCCGCGCAAGGGCAGGGTGGCCAGGGCGTGATGGATGGCGTCCTGCAGGCTGGCGTCGAACACGGTCGCCACCCGACACAGCATGCGGGTGCGCAGGGCGTCGAAATAGCCCTGGATGATATAGACGAACAGAATCATCACCGAGAGACCGATGAGCGTCGCCATGTTCTTGCTCGGAATGACCCGGTCGTAGACCTGCATCATGTAGATCGAGCCGGACAGCATCAGGATGTTGATGACGCCGCTGAATACGCCGATGCCGGCCATGCGCCTGACCGCCTGGCGCAGACCCCGCGTCACGGGATCATCGCTCCCGGACAGGAGGTCATTGAGGGCAGCCGCGGCTTTCGTTCGCGGGCGGTCTTGAGCCAGACTCATCCAGGCGCGTCTCCCAAACGACAATGCTTCGATCACCGCTCTTGCCTGTCGATGCCGACGAATTTCCGGCAACAATGCGACACATGGGCATTTCTGTCGCAGCACGCGGCATATAGAGAAGCGGATAGCTGTAAACAGCGGTGCCGTTCGGCGCATCTGAATGGAACCGTCGCCGGCTGTCCGAGCGGTTCGAATTAGGACGCAGTTCTCTATAGTTGCGTGTCGATGTTGAGGCGCGATGTGCTGRGGGCGTCACACATTCGTCCGTCTATCACCTTGCTTCCGCACTCATTGGCCGCTGTCCGGGCCGATTGACGCCACGAAGCCGAATAAATCTTCCTGCGGTGCAACGGACTCGCGTTGTCATCTCGACGATGCGGTAATCCGTTGCGGGTGTGAGAGCGGAAATGGCGGCGGCAACATCCGAGCACACAGGTCTGCATCATGATGAGATGATTACGATCATTCATTATGGCCACGACAGGTCGCTGCCCGGATGTGACCGGAACTCTGCAAGCCAGCGGCCGATACGCACCGGGTATCCGGTCACAAAGAAAGACGAGACCAAATCAGGGAGGGCAAAATAGGCCAGTTCATTCGTGCTCCGAAGCAACCCGTCACCGGCTTTGGGTACAGCAACTGGTCTTTGATCGACGTGATCTTGAGGATCACGCCGGACGTAGTGGGGCAACGATCGAAAGGAGAGGGCGACGCCGCCGGCGTCGGTGTCGGACAGAGAGTTGCTGAGTGAAGAGTATCTTGGGGGACGAGAGTTGCTGAACTACATCACCATCGGAACATGCGATGCGGGACTCCTATCGCGTCGAGAGCAGAAGATTGGCGCCGCAGGTTCGGCCAGCCATGCTGCTGACGACCTGTTCAGCCTGAATGCGGTGACCGGATCGGCCGCGAGGGTTTGCGTCGGCGCCGGTCGGGAGGCGCACGCATGAAGGTCCGGAAGACGGATTACGGGACGATCATTCTGCACTGGACCCTGGTCGCGGCGACCGTGGTYGCGTTCCTGACGGGACTGCGCATGGCGACCGAGGCGCCGAATCATGCCTGGATCGCCAACAACCTCGATTGGCTGCTGCCGCGGCATCGGACCTGGACCTGGCACATGCCSGCAGGCGTCGTTCTTGCGAGCGTGGCCGTCGCCTACATGATCTACATCTCGAAGTCGGGCCTTGGTCGGCGCGTCACCATCGACAAGATGCGGTTCAAGGGATTGCTCGGTCGCCGGCCGGCGCGGCTCGGCTCAATCAGCGTCATGCTGCATTGGGTTCTGTTCATCGCAATGGCGATATTGATCGTCACCGGCGGCATGCTCTTCTTCGGTGTCGCGTCCGGCTATGTGACCATGATGATCCACTGGTATGCGACCTGGGTCATCCCGGTGTTCGTGGTGATGCACGTTCTGGTTCACTTCAGCATCGGCGGGAAGATGCAGCTGTATCGCGTGTTCCGCCCGGCCCCGTTGCCGCCGCCGCCGCCGAAGCTCGATCCGGTCGAACTGCTGACGATGCTGGTCGAGCAGTCGGAGAAGCTCGAAGAGGCGGAGGCGCCTCCGAAGAAGAAGCCGGCGCCCGCCGCGCGGCCACCGATGCGCGAACCCATGCCGGCGCCGCGACGGATGGAGGAGCCTCCGCGCGTCCGTGCGGAGACACGCCCAKCTCCGGGGCGAATGCGTGCGCCKGCGCCGWCYAAAGGCAATTCGCGTCGTCGCAACCCGAGCTTTCAGGCCAATCCGTTCGTCGTCGCCACGGCTGCTGCGATCGTGATCGGCTCGGCGATGTTTGCGGCCGACTACTACGCCGAGGACACGGTGACGGTCTATCGGATCGCCAGCTCCGATGCGCCCACGCTCGATGGTGATTCGTCCGATCGGGTCTGGCGCAACATTCAGCCGCACATGGTCACGACCAACCAGGGCGACAATTTCGACGGCACCGGAGAATCGCGCGTCTGGATCAAGGCCGCCCATGATGGAACATGGGTTTATTTCCTGGTCATCTGGGAGGATCCGACCCGCTCGTTGAAGCAGCTGCCGTTGATCAAGAAGGCCGACGGCTGGCACATGCTGCACAACGGATTTGAAAAGGGCGACGAGAACGACTTCAACGAGGACAAGTTTTCGCTGCTGTTCACGACGCTGCCGATCACCTTGGCCGCTGACCGAACGTTCCACATGAGCGCGCAGCCGATGCCGGACAAGCCGGCGACGCTGTCGGGTCGCGGTATCCACTATACGCCGGCGCCGAATTTGTACGCGGATGCCTGGCTGTGGAAGGCGACCAGCGGCGGTCCGACCGGCTGGATGGATGATGATCATTTCGGTCCCCCCGCCGAGCCGACGCCCGATCAGGTCAAGGGGCTCACGCCATACAAGGGAGGCTTTGCGCCGGATCCGGGCACGGCGAACTATTCGGACAATTTCGTGATCGACCGGGAGGCGGCGAGGCTTGGCAATCGCGGCGTGCGACCGAAGCGCCTGCCCAAGGACATTGCGGCGATGACCGCGGCGATGGGCGAGATCTCGCTCGATCCGAATATCGGCGAGAGYGAAGGGGCACGATGGTTCATGACCGAGGCTGAATCCGTGCCGTATTCCGCGGARGCCGACGCGCAGACGCCGATCGGAACGGTMGTGCCCGGYGTCATCGTCAATGGTGAATTCACCGGAGACCGCGCCGACATCCGGTGCGCGGCGCGCTGGGCCGCGGGTCACTGGACGCTCGAGATTGCCCGCAAATTGGACACACACAGCAAGTACGACGTTCCGATCAAGAATGGCGTCTTCATGCGGGTCGCGGCTTTCGACCATACCCAGATCAGACATACGAGGCAGATCCGGCCGATGCGACTTGAGGTGCAGTGATGGGTAAGATTTGCAAAATCCAGTACAACAGGGAAACGTTCTACGCGAATGTGGGCGATATCCTGCTCGACGGCGCCATCAATAGTGGCGTGGATTTGCCCCATGACTGCCGCAGCGGAATCTGCGGATCCTGCAAGGTGACTGTCGTCGACGGCAAGCTGTTCGGCGGCATGGAAGGCGACATGGCGCATGCGTGCCAGGCCCGGGTGGTKTCGGATCTGAAGATCATCACCGAGCCGGTGCCCGATACGGTGACGATGAATTGCGAGGTCGGCGATCTCGTGCGGCTCGCGCCCGACGTCGTCGGCGTCACCATCGAGATGCCGAAGCCGCTGCGGTTCTTCCCCGGACAATATGCCAAGGTGCAGTATCGCGGCTTCCCGACGCGTTGCTACAGCCCGACCTATCCGATGGTCGGCGCGCCCGACAGCCATCTGCTGTATCTGCACATCCGCATTCTGAAAGACGGCCTGGTGTCATCGGCACTCGGCCGCGACATTCAGGTCGGCCACCGCGTCAAGCTGACGGCTCCGCTCGGCACGGCATTCTTCCGGCAGAAGCATCGCGGCCGAATCATCCTGGTCGCGAGCGGCACCGGCTTTGCGCCGATGTGGGCGATTGCGGTCGCAGCGATCACCGAGAATCCGAAGCGGGAGATCGTCTTCATCGTCGTCTCGCGCACGCTGCAGTCCTTCTACATGCATCAGGCACTGTGCCGGCTGGCGCGCTTTCCGAACGTCAAGATCATCCCGATCGTGTCGGAGCCTCAGAACGTATCGCCGGCGATCCGCAGCGGCCGCCCGACCGAGCACATGCCTGAGCTCACGCCGAACGACGTCGTCTATACCTGCGGCGCGCCGGCGATGACCGAGGCCGTGGCGAAGATGTCGCGCGCCGCCGGCGCAAAGTGTCATTGCGATCCGTTCGTCTCGTCGGCGCAACCCTCKGAGCAGAGCGGCGGCCTGATGGACCGTCTGGTCGGCTGGCTCGACAGCCAGCGCGGACGACCGGCGATGTTCCAGCCGGCGGAATGAGTTCGCGCGGCCGCTGAGAATGCGGCCGCGCGATCCTGCTGATGCACGCTGATCAGCTGGCCACGAAGGCGAGCAGGGTGCCGGTGGCCGCTGCCGGCGGTACGACAAGGCTGGTGCCGCTGTGCACGGCAGCGGCGCCGAGGGCCTTTGCAGTGGCGGCCAGATCATACGAGGCCAGCACCAGGCCGGCACCGCCGYGCTCCGGCAGGCCAGACAGCGATACGCCGGGATAGCGCGCCGCGAGCTGATCCCGGGTCAGGAAGACGAAATCGGCGCGGTCGCCKCCCGAGGCCACCGTCACGGCYCCATCGCTCTCGGGGCGGCCGTCGCGGTCGATCAGGCGGGACAGATGCGCCGCGTCCTTCGCCGGGTCGGGCGTGACGATCAGGGCCTGCTTGAGTTGCTTGGCGCCGTTGRCATGGCGCATCAGCTCCGGGATCCACACCGTCTCGCGGGTCTTGTGCTGGCAGGCAAAGATCCGCAACCCGCCGGGGGCTTCAGCCACCGGCCATTGAAACACGCGGAACCGGGCCGCCGAGATCGTGCCGTCGGGGAGGGGGACCGGACGCTCGAAGTCGATCGGTCCGATCGGCTCGAAGCCCTTGGCCCGGATCTCCTCGGCGCCCGCAGYGGAATCGATCGCCGTGAAGGCGATCCGCTCGATGCCCTCGCCGCGYTGTGCGAGGAAGTTGCGCGTCGGGACATTATGATCCGTCTCGGCGAGAATGCCGAGYAATTCGATGTAATCCGGATCAAGCATGATCGTGTAATTGCCTGACCCCATCTTGGCGCTGTGGGTGCCGCGCGGCGACAGCGTGAAGCCCAATCGCTTCCAGGTCTCGGCCGCCGCGTCGAGATCCTTCACCACGACGACCGCGTGATCGATACCGATGACATTCTTGAGGGCCACGCATTTGTCTCCTTGCAGCGAACTTGGCATATTGCGGCCGAACTATGCCCAAACGACCCATGCGCCGCAACCGGCGCGGCCGGGCGCCGGGCGCAAGGCAAGATCGGTCTCCACGAGGCCGGTCGGTCAGCAAGGATGAGCCGTCCACGATGAGTACGACCACAGATATCGTTCAATGGCCTCCGTCCTTGTGGGCCGCACAGACTGCGCCTGGACCGAATCTGCCGGTGTTGCACGGCAACCAGCAGGCCGATGTCGTGATCATTGGCGGCGGCTTCACCGGGCTGTCCACTGCGCTGCATCTGCGTGAGACCGGGGTCGATGTCGCGATCGTGGAGGCGATGGAGCCAGGCTGGGGCGCCTCGGGCCGCAACAATGGCCAGGTCATTCCGACGCTGTCGCGGCCCGATCCCGAGGATCTCATCGCTCGTCACGGTGCGGCCGGAGAACGCTTTGTCGCGATGCTGCGTGACAGCGCCTCGAACCTGTTCGACACGGTGCGGCGCTACAAGATCGACGCCGAGCATGAGCAGAGCGGCTGGGTGCAGCCGGTGCATTCTCCCGGCCGTATCAAGATCGCTGAGCGCCGTTTCAAGCAATGGTCGAAATTCGGCGCCGATGTCGAACTGCTGTCGCGYGACCAGGCGCGCGACATGCTCGGCTCGGACGCGTGGCATGGCGGCTTCTGGAACAAGACCGGCGGCCACATCAATCCGCTTGCCTTGGCCCGTGGTCTTGCACGGACCGTGCTGAGCCTTGGCGGCCGCATCTACGCCCGCTCGCCGGTGATCGATTTCGCGCGGCGTGGCGACCGCTGGGTGGTGCGGACCGSGCGGGGCGAATTGTCAGCGCGTGCCCTGGTCCTGGCCAGCAACGCCTATACCGGCGAATTTTCCAAGGCGCTCGCGGCTGACCTGGCCCATGAGGTCATGCCGGTGCTGTCGTGGCAGATGGCGACGCAGCCGCTGTCGGACAATGTCCGCAAGACCATCATCCCCGCCCGGCAGGCGATGTCCGATACCCATGGCGAGCTCTATTTCGCGCGCTACGACGCCCGCAATCGCCTGGTGACGGGGGGCGCCGTGATCGGTCCCGGCAACAAGGCCGAGCGGCTGAAGGCGCGCGTCGCCAGCCGCCTGCAGCTTCTGTGGCCGCAGATCGGCGAGGTTCGATTCGACTACGTCTGGAACGGCTATGTCGGTATGACCACGGACTACATGCCGCGGATTCATCGCCTCGGCCCGGATGCCTATGGCTGGACCGGCTGCAACGGCCGGGCGGTGGCGCTGACGATTCCGCTCGGTGCCGAGCTGGCCAAGGCCGTGCGCGGCGTTCCAGACAACGAGCTGGCGCTGCCATTCACCAATGCCGTCACCATTCCCGCGCATGCGCTGCTTCGGCCATTTGCGCCGTTGATGCTGCTGCTCTACCGCTACCGCGATGCCCGCGAGATTGCTTAGCGCGTGAGGCTTGTTCGAGCCTTTCGGAAAACGGGTTCTTCGTTCCGGATCATGCTGCAGAGCTCACGGATGCGGTGTCCGGGCGAAGTCGCCGCCCGGTATGGCGTCGAGCAGCGCCCGCGTATAGGCATGCTGCGGCGTGCCGAACRCCTGATGGGTGAGGCCGTGTTCGACGACCACGCCGTCCTTCATGACCGCGACGAGGTCGCAGATCTGCGCCGCRACCCGCAGATCATGCGTGATGAAGATGATGGACAGGCCGAGCCGCTCSCGCAAGCTGGTGAGAAGCCTCAGGACCTGCGCCTGCACGGAGACGTCGAGCGCAGACACCGGCTCGTCGGCAACCAGCACGTCGGGCTTCAGCGCGAGCGCGCGCGCAAGCCCGATGCGCTGGCGTTGGCCGCCGGAGAATTCGTGCGGAAGGCGATCCGCCGCAGACGGATCGAGCCCGACGARCTGGAACAGCTCACGCGCCTCGCTGAGCGCCTTGTCGCGCGGTGTGCCATGCACGATCGGCCCTTGAGCCACCAAGTCGATCGCCTTGCGACGCGGGTTCAGCGAGGCRAACGGATCCTGGAACACCATCTGCATCTGCTGCGTCCGCTGCCGGATCTCGCGGCGTGACATCAGCGCCCAGTCGTGGCCGTCGAGCAGGATCGATCCCGCATCGGGATCGATCAGCCGGATGATGCAGCGGGCGAGGGTCGATTTGCCYGAGCCGGACTCGCCGACGATGCCGAGCGTCGCGCCCTTGGGCAAGGTGARCGAGACATCCTTGACCGCATGGGTCACGCGCGCGCCACGGCCGAGAAAGCCGCCGGTGCGATAGGTCTTGACCACGCCCGACAGCGCGAGAAGCGTCTGGTCCGACAGTCGGCGCGGCGGCGGCGCGGCGACGGGCGGCACCGCGGCGATCAGCTGCTGCGTATAGGCATGTCGCGGGTTGCGGAGCACCTCGCGCGCCATCCCGTGCTCCACCACCACGCCATGCTGCATGACGACCACCCGGTCGGCGATTTCGGCGACGACGCCGAAATCGTGGGTGATGAAGAGCACCGCGGTGTTGCGACGCTGTTGCAGCTCGCGAATGAGCTTGAGGATCTGCGCCTGCGTCGTGACATCGAGCGCTGTGGTCGGTTCGTCCGCGATCAGCAGCTTCGGATCGAGCGCGAGCGCCATCGCGATCATTGCGCGCTGCCGCTGGCCGCCGGACAGCTCATGCGGATAGGCCTTGGCAGCCCGCGGCGGATCCGGGATGTGGACGTCGCTCAGCAGCGAAAGCACGCGCGACCGGAYCTCGGCCTTCGCGAGACCGGTGTGGATGTCGAGCACTTCGCCGATCTGATCGCCGATCGTGCGCAGCGGATTCAGCGCYGTCATCGGCTCCTGGAACACCATCGCGATCTCGGCGCCACGGATGCTGCGCATCTCGGCGGCCGATGCGRCGCAAAGATCACGACCGACGAACAGGATGCGCCCATGGTCGGTGGTGACGCCCTGCGGCAGCAGGCGCATGATCGCATTGGCCATCATCGACTTGCCGGAGCCGGACTCGCCGACGATGCAGACGATCTCGTTTTCGRCGACCGACAGCGACACCTCGGTGATCGCATGGCTGCGGTCGGCGCCCTTGGGGAGACGAACGCTGAGGCGGTCGACCGTGAGAATGGGGCCCGTTGAGCTCATCGCTGTTTCAGCCGCGGGTTCAATGCGTCGTTGAGGCCCTGGCCGACGAGCGACACCGCGAGCACGGTGATCAGAATGGCGACGCCGGGGATCGCCGAGACGTACCATTGCACCCGCAGCACATCGCGCCCGAGGCCGATCAGATTGCCCCAGGAGGCGACATTGGCGTCGGACAGGCGCAGAAAGGCGAGCGCGCTTTCCAGGAGGATCGCGACCGCCATCACGACACCGGCATAGACGATGACCGGTGGCAGCGCATTCGGCAGGATCTCGCGCAGGATCAGCTGCGCGTCGGGCATGCCGAGCGTGCGGCCGGCCTGGACGAATTCGCGGCTGCGCAACGAGAGAAATTCCGCCCGCGTCAGCCGCGCYGGCGCCGGCCATGACACGATGCCGACCGCGATCGTCACCGTCGTCAGGGTGGAGCCGAACACCGCGACCAGCACCAGCARCAGCACGAAATTCGGCAAGGTCTGGAACGCCTCGGTGATGCGCATCAGGATGTTGTCGATCCAGCCGCCATAATAGCCGGCGATGGCGCCGACCATGACCCCGATCGTGACCGCGATCAGCGTCGCGACGCCGCCGATGAGCAGCGAAATCCGCGCGCCATGAAAGATCTGGGCGGCGATGTCGCGCCCCGAATTGTCGGTGCCGAGCAGAAAGCGCGGATTGGTGAAAGGCCAGACGAGAGGACGTCCGGCGAGCGCAAGCGGATCACGCGGATAGAGATAGCCGGCGCTGATCGCCATGCCCACGACGATCAGCAGCAGCACAAGGCCGAGCACCGCGGCGGGACTGCGGAAATAGCGTTTCAGGGCGTCCATGCGCTAGCTCTCGGCCGCGATGCGCGGGTCGAGCCGCGCGTAAAGCAGGTCGGTGACGAAGTTGACCAGGATCACCAGCAACGCGGAGACGAAGACGATTCCCAGCAGCGTGTTGAGGTCGCGCTGCACCACGGATTCATAGGCCAGGCGTCCAAGGCCCGGCAGCGAGAAGACGGTCTCGACCACGACCGAGCCGCCGAGCATGGTCCCGGCCTGCAGTCCGATCAGCGTCACCATCGGCAGCAGCGCGTTGCGCAGCACGTGGCGGGTGATGATCCTTGTCTCGTCGAGGCCCTTGGCGCGCGCCGTGCGGACAAAATCGAGATTGAGCACTTCGAGCATCGATGCCCGCATGATGCGGAGATAGATGGCCAGGAAGATCAGGCCCAAGGTCAGCGACGGCAGGATCAGATGGCTGGCGATGTCGAGCACCCGCCAGATCCCGGTCCTGATCGCGCCGATATCCTCGAAGCCGCCGGCGGGAAGCCATTGCAGATAGATCGAGAACACGACAATGGCCATCAGGCCGAACCAGAAGGAGGGCGTGGCGTAGAAGATCAGACCGACCGTGGAGATCAGCGTGTCCGGCCAGCGGTTGACGCCGCGCGCGGCGATCACCCCGAACAC
>BFBZ01000008.1_pt200 | contig 29309 bp, 37 predicted proteins | sample 1888401 | NCBI WGS metagenome assembly BFBZ01 (sample SAMD00112614, study PRJDB3348) | symbiont metagenome | host: Chara braunii
CGTCAGCATGGCTTCGAGAATTCGATCGTCGGTCACGTCGCTCGGACGCACCTGACCATCCACCATGTACTGGCGCGCGGTCGAAAAACCGGTCATTGGCGGGACCCTGCAAGTCGCGGCATTGCCGCTGGAGAAAGCTAGAACAGGGCCATCTTTTGGAACAAGCTCCGCCAAAACGCAACACGGCGTTGGCGTGCAGAACGTGCCCAGCGGTACCGTCTACTCGATCGTGACGGCGAGCCGGCCAATCAGGCGGGCCACTTCATCGAGGTGCTCGGAGTCGTGTACCTCGACGGCCTTGGCGAGGCGGCGGACGCACTCATCGTCGCTAATGTCGGGCGCATCATTGGGAACGAGCGTCGGCTGCGGCATCGACAGGTCGATCAGGTTAATCGGCATCAGAATCACCTCTCAACACCCGGCAACAGCAGTGTCGACGGCTATTGAGTCGATTTGACGACGATTTTGGTCTGCATATTGCGGACCACGTGCTTGTGATTTCCAATGGGAGGCATTGATGGGGCCAGCAAAGCTGGCTCCCCGGGCTGGATTCGAACCAGCGACCATTCGATTAACAGTCGAATGCTCTACCGCTGAGCTACCGAGGAATAGGCGAACATCTGTTCGCGAGCGGGCAGCGTATAACAAAGCCTTTCGGCCTTGCAAAGAACCAAATGGGCCTCCGGCAAAACTTTAGCGCGGGACGGTAAACCTCTGCATTGCAAGGGTTTGCCGGCATCCCAGGCGATGCAGGCCCGTTCCGGCTGTCTGGCTATTGCCGCGCCAGGCGCCCGGACATCCTGCCGGGCGCGGCCATTCCGCCGCGGCTGTGATTCTGGCTCGGGCGCCAGTCGCACGCCCGAGATCGTTACGCGATGAACGAGGTGGCCCTGGTACCGGGGTCGCCAAGCAGCCCGGAGCCTTCCGCCATTTGGGATCAGCGTGCAGCGATGGCTGCGATGAACAACGCGGTCGCTGCAAGCGAGGCGACGGTCCGCACATGGTTCCAGAAGGTCCAGTCGGCCAGATAACGCGCCCAAAGCGGCGCGGCGRCGGCGCTCGCGGGGTCGGCTGCCGCGAGYTGATCGTTCAGCGGGACGTTGCAGATGATTGTGACGATGAACATGCCGACSACATAGACGATACCGCCGCCAATCATCGCTGCGGCSCCKGGCTCCTGCCAYCGCAGYCCGCCGAGCACGAYCAGCACGGCGCAGGACAGCGTGGTGCCGAGGAAGACCGGCATGAACRGCGAGCGGACRATGTCGSCRTTGATMGCGTTCATCGCCGAGATGCCGGCGGCCTGATCGATCCTGCCGAGCGCGGTCATGACGAASGCCGAGAAYGCGAAATAGAGCCCGGCAAGCAGGCCGCAGCCGAGYGCGGAAAACCACAGCARGCCCGAGGTCAGGATCTGGCGCATCGTTCCAYCTCAAAATGCGAGTAGTACTCGTATTTGTAGAATGCGATAAACTCTCGTATTAATGACGTCAASCCSGAATGCGGAGGAGMGCGATGGCAAGACGAAAGGCCGCACCGGCRGCGGRAGYGCCCCTGCCCGGGCTGGCRCGGCTTGCCCCGRCSCAGCAGCGCAGCCGCGAGCGYTTCGAGCRYATCCTGKCCTGCGCGRCGGAGATCATGGCGGAAARGGGCAGCGAGGCTYTCCGCATGAGCGACATCGTCRCGCGCAGCGGCGTCGCATTCGGCTCGCTYTACCARTATTTTCCGGACAAGGCCGCGATCATCGGCACGCTGGCGGAACGGCACAATGCGATCGGGCGTGAATGCGTCAGGCGTGATCTGGCCGCCGTGACGGCTGCGCGCGACCTGCATCCGGCGCTGTGCCGGATCGTCGACAGCTACTACGAGATGTTCATGCGCGAACCGGTGATGCGCGACATCTGGCAGGCGACGCAAGCCGACCGCGCTTTGCAAAAGCTCGACGCGGACGACATGGCCGCGCTCTCTGGCCTGCTGTCCGATACGGTCAGGCGGGTTGCACCCGCCATGCCGGCGGGCACCCTCGCCACTTTCTCAGCGCTGACCATGACGCTGATCGCGGCCGCGGTGCGTCATGCGATTGCACTGCCGCCGAAGAAGGCGCGGCAGGCGCTGGCCCAATTCAAGACCCTGCTGCCGCACGACCTCACCAGGCTCGCATGAGCGCAATCGTGCAGGCGTCGGGAATTTCACCCGTGCGGAGGTGATAGACATCCAACGTGGCGTGGCGCTGTCCCGCCGGCGAGTGGTGTCGTCGATGCGGCGTGTGACTGGCAAAAACTCCTGCTTGCTTGCCTTCATTGTCACGCCACCCTAAAATTCTTGCGATACTTGATGGCTATCGATACTGCCGGGAATTCCGGGAAGAGTTTTTCGACAGATGTGATTTGTCTCACACGAGGTGCGGCCAGGCCGACCTAGGTTCCCGAAGGGATCATTCATTTATTAACCAAACCGGGCGCCATCGTTCTTTTCCTAAAATTCGAACGAATCGCTCAATCCGGACCGAAGACAGTTTTGCGACCATGGCGCTCTCGAACCTCGGAGAGCGCGATGAGCGAAGTCGAATTTGATCTGCTGCTGGACGCCGTGAGGACGGCGATCGCGCCCATTGCCCAGGAGGATTTCGTGGCCCAACCCTCGCCTCGCATTCAGCCGCCGCCGCGCGCTGCCAATGACAACCAGGCGCCGTGGCCGCTGATTCCGTTTCCTGAAGGTTGGTACGCCGCGAGCTAATGCGGCTTCTCATGGATTGGCTGCAAGCCATTGATGAGATGAGTGGAGGCCACGACCAGAATTGAACTGGTGTACACGGTTTTGCAGACCGTTGCGTAACCACTCCGCCACGTGGCCCCGACGCGGGGCGATTGATATAGAGCCTCAATAGGTTAGGCAAGCCGCCTGAGGCGCTGTTCCGCAGATTTCCGAAACTCCAATTCCGTGTGATTTCCGAAACTGGCGTGCCCGGTCTGTTCTGCGTAGGCTGGGCCATGGCTCTAAAACACCATTCGATGGCCCTCTCGGGCGGCGATAGCCATGGCTGAGCAAAAGATCACCCTGGGCGAGATGCGCGCGTCAGGCTCTCGCGGCCTTCTAGTCTACTGCTCAGACCATCGCTGCAGCCACAACGTCGAGCTACCACCGTCTAAAGTCGACCAGTGGCCGGATCGCGTGCGCCTCTCCGATCTCGAACCACACTTCACCTGCAAGGCTTGTGGTCGCCGCGGCGCCGATGTACGGCCGCACTTTCCGCGAGCTAGGATGGGGATCCGTTGATGAAGATGAAGGGTGACCGCCCCTACTCCGATCCTGAGACGGCCGCCCGCAGGATCATGGAGCACGCCCGGGCCTTCGAACCGATCCAGGACGGCCGAATCTACATCGAAAAGATCAACTACCCGATGATCTACCAGGACAAGGCAACGCCGGCCGAGTATTGGGCTGGGCTCCAGTATGCAATCGCCCGAGGCTGGCTCGAGTACCACGAGAGCGGAACGTTCGTGAGGATGCTTCAGGCCGGAAGCGACTTGTTCGCATAGGGAAGAGCAAGCAGGGCGCCCCCTAGGAACGATCTGTCGCCGAATCAATTATGTAGCGGCGAGCGTGTTTCCCGCCCCCAAGTTGGCACGCTCGCTTTCAGTCCCGGCGTTCTGTCCCCACAGCGCCGGGACTAATTATTTTGGCGCCCAATCGGCCCTGCGACCTTGGGCCTCCGATTCGCCAAGTCCTTGCTGGCTACCTATCTTCCGGGCATGCCGATCACCCGAAAAACGCTCGAGATCCCGCCCGACGTCGCGAGAGAATTCGCTGCCAAGATGCGCGCGTTCCACGCCGAAACGACCCCGCTCAAGCGCGACGAGATCGCGGCCGACACCCGGCACCTGCTGCTGCAGCATATGCCGAAAGGAACCAAATTGCGGGTGACGGAGGTGATCGAACTGTTCGGGCTGATGCGATGATCGATCCAGGCTGCCCCTGCTGCGACGGGACCGGATGGGTCTGCGAGAACCATCAGGACCAGCCGTGGATGGGCCCGCATGCCTGCACCTGCGGCGGCGCCGGAGCGCCCTGCCCGCGCTGCAACCGGCCTCGCAATGGCGAGGCGCCGGAGATGACGGAGGGATTCTCGCCGGACGATCTGCCATGAAATCCCGGCTCGAGCGCCGCGGCGCGGTCATCGCCTTCGCGATGGGGATGGTGCTGCTGGTCGCGATCGGAGCGGCGCTTTTGCGACAAGGCTAAACGAAAGTCACATCACGGGCGCGAGAGGGATGATGTATCGGGTGCCCCATGTCGCCTCAACTGCGCCGAACGACCTACGTTGCCGCTCTCGCCGTTAGCGCGATGGGATGGGTCTGGTTGTTGGCAACCGCAGTCGGCTGGGCAGTCGGAGGATAGTTGCGATTGCCGCGCTGGAGCCGTGTGATTGCTCTACCCGTAGTTTCACGGCCGACGAAAAACACCATCAAAAGTCGTGCGACATAATAGACGTTTTACCTGATATCACTTTGGGCGGCATTGTTCCCGCGTGGGGTCGCGAATGTTTTGAAGCAAAAGGCAATCGAGGACAGGTTCATGGGGCAAGAAACCAGGGGCGCAATCGACAAGGTACCCGAAGTACGTATCATCGACGAAGATGATCATGACGCCGTCATCGCGGTGCGCGTCAAGAAGGTCTGGCTCGCAGCCAACTTTCCCTTCATCGTAGCTCTCGCGAACATCGCGACAGCACCGGACATCCTACCAATCAGCTAGAACTTAACGTGACGGCGGGATCTTGCGCTTTTCTGCGGCCTCACGGCGCTTGATCTCGCGGTCCACCTCGGCGTCGATCTGCTCGCGACGCTCGATCTCGCGCTCGACGGCCTTGCGGATGAAGTCGGCGCGCTTCTCTTTGTCTCTCAACAATGCGTCGACACGCGGCAATGTCCCCTTCGGAAACCGCGCCGGCATGCTTTCATCGTTGATTCTTTTGCGTCCCACAGGACGGAGTTTTGCAGCCATTCGCGCTCCGGAGTCAAAATTCCAGCAACTTTAGAATGGTTTAGCGACGCAGGAGTAAAATAGACGATATCATCTATCGAGACAAGCGAGCGTCACAGCGACAGCAGATCGCGAGGCGGTGGCAGGCCACCAAGCCGCGGGCCGGTCACGATCAGCTCGCTGACATCGGACCACTGGCCGCCGGCGATGGTGTAGCGCGTCCCGACCGTCTCGATCGAGAACGCCGCGAAGATCTCGCGCGTCTCCGGCACGTCGTTGACCGACAGGATAAAACTGCCGGCGATCGCGGCCAGGCGCGCCGCGACCGCGGCGAAATCGGCGCGCACGAACACGCCGGCGCCGTAGTCACCTTCCGAGCCGAAATACGGAGGATCGCTGTCTCTTATACACGACTAGATGTGTATAAGAGACAGAGATAGAACAGCGTCGACGGGCTGTCGTAGCGATCGACGAAGTCGCGCCAGGACAGGCATTCGATCACGACGCCGGCGAGCCGGTCGTGGATCGCGTCGAGCACGGGCCCGAGCTTGGTGACGTCGAAGCGCGACGGGCCCGAGCTGTCGACGCCGAAGCTGCGACCGGAAACCTTGCCGCCGAACGCCAGCCGCTGCAGGTAGAGGAAACGCGCTGCGCGCTCGAGGTCAGTCAGCGTATCCGGATTGCAGGCGGCCAGGCGCTCGAATTCCGCGCGCGAGGCGATCTGGAATTTGAGCGTCTCCATGAACTGCGGATAATGCCGCTGCAGAATCCGAAAGAAGGTGACGACATCGCGCGAGACGTCGTTGATCACCTCGCGCCGCGGCGCCGCGCGCCGGCGCAAGAAGACGCCACCCATGCCGACAAACGGCTCGGCATAGGTCTCGTGCGGCACCGCCTCGATGCGTCGCGCGAGCTGCTCGCCCAGACGCCGCTTGCCGCCGATATAAGCCGCCGCTGGCCGGACCGGCGCGACGGCACGAAATTCTCCATCCATGGAAATGAGCTCAACCAATTGGCAACCCGCGGCGCCTACATCGGCAGGCCGGCGGGTCGACGTTGAGCAATCTGACGTCGGGCGGGACTGGTTGACGCTGGCCCCGTGGTTCGGAGCGTTCCAGCGCTCCGGCCCCCGCTACGTCGCGCGGAAGGCGAAGGCCCGGCGCTTCGTCAACGCCGGGCCCGATCTCGTTCAGCCGCCATTATTCGGCTGGCGTGAAATCCAGGTAGTAGGCTTTGCCCTTCTCGAACTTGTCGATCGCGTCAGGATTGGTGATCGTAATCGACAATTGTCCGGACGGCGTCCACTTCGACCAGGACTTGTTCGTTCCCTCCGGATCACCATCGGCATAGGTGCCGAAAACCGGCTTCATCGAGATCGTCGCGTACTGCTCGGTGCCGGGCACGTCATTGTGCCGGATGTCTTCAACGAAAAACTTTGCGCGTACCGTCATCGGTCTTCTCCTTCTGTGATGCCGGGAAACCGCCCGGCGCGGATCTCTGCACCTAAGTCCTGGTCTGTTCGATTAGGTCCTGCACGCCGGCGGCAGTGAATGCAGCGAACGCATCGCGCAGCCAGGCGCGGACATAGCCGACCAGGATGCGGGACTCCGACGTTTCGATGAAGCTGCCGAACGCCATGCCGAGCCGCTGCACCTCGGTGCAGGCCCGCGCCTCGAGATGCGGGATCGTGACGACGTTGGCGGCGTGGCTGGCCAGGAAGCCGGCGAAACGCGGATCCGCGTCCCACTCCTTGAAGCCGCCCTCGTTGACATAGTTCTTGACCAGCAGGTGCTTCGCGCCGGCGCCGAGCTTCTCCGAGATCGCCGCCATCTCCGAGAGGCTCGACGCACTCGGCCCGAGCACGTGCAACAGGGCGAGATTGAATCGGCCGGCGCGAACGTCGTCGAGCAGCCCAGTTCGGCCGAGCGAATCCAGCACTTCGGTGAACAGGCCGCCCTTGACGTCGATCAGCGTGACGCCGGTCAGCCGATCGAACACCCGCATCTGGTCGTCGATCGACTGCAGATCGATGACCTCGCTCGCCGCGGCGAACTGCCGGAGGTCGCCGGCCGGCCACTGGCTGTCGTACACCTTGCAGCCAACCTGCCGGTATCGCATGTAATCGTCGAGCGCGCGGCTGACGGTGGTCTTGCCGACGCCGCCCTTGTCGGCGCCAACCATGATGACAAGTGGCTTGGTCATGTGTCTTCGTCCTTGTTGCTTTGGGATTTCAGGCGCAGCTCGAGCAGCAGGCCGATGATCGCGAGCGCGATCAACACGCCCATGCCGGCGAGCAGCATGTCGAGCAGCGCGCCGCGAAACGCGGCGGATTCAGCGAGGTCATGCAGGTTCATTGGTGATGGACCGTTCCGGTCTTCACAGCCTCGATCCGGTCGGTCATCCGATCCAGCCGGCTGCCGATATCCGTCTTGAGCTCGCTGAATCCGCGCTCGAGCCGCGCCACGACGGCCTCGAAGCTCGCCTTCCGAACGAATTCGTCACGCGCCCAGATCTCGATCTTGAAAAGCTTGTCCGACAGCTCGGCAGCGTGCTTGGTCGCTTCCTGCGCTTCGCGCCTGGCATCGGCGATTGCCGCCGCGGCTGCCGCCGCCGCCGCCGTGGCCGCTGTTCCCGCAGCTGCTGCAGCCGCCTCTGCCTTGGTGATGCGATCGGAGTAGCGCGTCCAAAAGGTGATGATCGTTCCGAGCGCGCCGATCGCGGTCACGACCGCGCCCCATGTCACCACATCATTCATTGCACCCGGTCCTGAAACTTGCGGATTGCAGGCCCCGAGCGGTCGAGCAGCTGATCGACCGGATCGGGCGGCGGTGGGGGCCGCTGCGCGGGCGGCGGCGGCGGGAGCGCCGGCTCCGGATCAGGCGCCGGCGGGACCTCCGCCGCCGGCTGCCGCGGCTTGCGCTTTAGCGCGGAGCGGACGCGCGACAGCAGCGATCGCTTCGCGCGCGTCGGCGTGACGTCGCGATGCGAGATAGTGCCGACCGCGTCGACCGATGCCGGCCGCGGCTCGGGGCGAGCCCAACCGCAACCGCCCACGCCGCCCTCGACCTGGCTGTCGATCCAGTCCTGGTCGTAGGGGCGAAGACCACGAACCGCGTAGGGCGGCCGCTCGAAGATCCTGCACTCACCGCCGGCGATCGAGCCGGTGCTCGTGGTCTGACAAGCCGCCAGCCAGGCGCTCGCGCCCAGCAGGCCGAAGATCACGCGAAAACGGATCACTGGCACCTCCCCGCGGTCTGATCCCACTTGCGGCCGGCATCTCGGCAGGCGCGCCAGTCGTTGCGCTTGACCGTGGCGCGGTCGATCGCCGCGGCGTCGGCGCGCGCAATGTCGAGCAGCGCCCGGTCGTAACCGGACTGGTAGACCTTGTGGTGCCAGACGCCGTAAGCGGCCGCGGCGCCGGCGGCGATCGCCACCGCCGCTCCGATCGCGATCAACGTCTTCGACAGACCCGTGAGGCCCAGCAGGCGCTCGACAAGCGTGGCAATCATGGTTGAGACCTCCTCACCGGCTCATGTTGACTGCGGCGCGGTGATCCGCGATCCGCTGGCGGATGATGGCGCCGCCGAAATGCACGCCGGCGAAACCGACCGCGATCAGCGCCAGCCACCAATAGGTCTGCAGCATCGAGACAACCCAGCCACCGGCGTCCTGCAGCTGCTCCACGACGCCGCGCACGGCCTGCACCTGGTCGGTCGCGTCCTTGACGTTGTCGATCAGGCCAACCTGCTGCGCGGCGTGGCCGCCGCCACCCGCAACGCCCGACCCGACGAGCAGCTTGCCCCACCAAGACAGGCTGTCGGCCTTCGCCACCGTCGAGGATCCGGACTCGCGCAGGTCATCGACGGTCGCGGCCGCGCGCTCTTCCGAAACCGGCTTCGGCAGGTCGCGCTGCAGGGCCTGCCTCGTCGACGCGTCAACCTCTCCCGTGCCGGGCAGGCCTCGATCGAGCTGCAGGGCGATGACGGCCATGCGCGTCGCGCGGCCGAATTTGTCGTCGACCTTTCCGACGGCGTAACCGAGCTCGACCAGGCGCTGCTGAAGCGCGCGCACCTCGAAACCCTTGTCGCCGATCCGCAGCACGCCGTCGGCCGCGGGCTTCGGCGCCGGCTGCACGGCGAGCGCCGCGCGCCATTTCTTTGTCCACACCTTGCGGTCGGCGAGCCCGGTGAAGCCACCATTGAGATGATGGGTGACGCTGTCGATATCGCCCTTGCGCGCGAACGGGAGGCAGCCGCACTTGACGAAATCGGCCGCGGCCGTCTCGAGAAAATACCTGATGTCGTTGACGAGGTCCGGATTGTTGAGCAGATCGAGGCCCGTCGCCTGCCCGGCAGCCTCATAGCCATCACGGCCGGTCGTCTGGGTGCCGCCGCGACCGCGATAATGCCAGCCGTCATCCGAGCCAGGCCGGTTGCCCATGCGGCCGTTGTAGACCTTGTTGGCGAGCTTCTGCGGGTTGCCGGCATACGGCATCGCGCTCGCCAGCGTCGGGAAACGCGACGGCCACACCGCCATCATGCGCTTGGCCGTGTAGCGAAGGTTCTCCTCGACCTCGAGACCGGCGCCGCACTCGAGTGACACCTGCCCCATGAAGATCGCGACGACGTCGGTCGTGTCGAAGCCCCATTTCGCAGCAACGCCCGCCATCTGTTCGGCGATCGCCTGGCGAAGGCCCGGGATCTTGGCATCGCCATGCGGCCAGAGCCGCATTAAGGCATCACCAAAGCCGGACAAATCGAGAGCGCTCGCAGAAATCGCTGCGTTCATTTTGATCCCCTGTCGGTCGAGAGAGTGGCTTTAAGAAGCCCGGGCTAGCTCGCGAAGGCGGCGTCGACTTGCGCGAGCGTCGTCGTGGTACCCGCGGCAATCGCTGCCGAGACACTCGCTTCCGTCGCGAAGCAGGCCTGCACGAAGGCGCCGACGGCCGAGGCCACGGCCGTCATGCCGGCGGCGTCGAGATCGATGAAGCTGCCGTCCGCAAGCTTCCACATGATGGTCGCGGACGGATTGACCTGGCAGAGCAGCACCGCCGCAGTCAGCTTGGCCTGCGTCTCGCGGTCGCTGAGATAGGCGTGACCATTGACGGTCGTGCCGCCGACCTCCTTCGCGTAGCGCACCGCTGCGGCATAGGCCAGGAGGTCGGCCTTGCTGCTGATCACGACCGGCGCCGCGAACGTCGTGCCGTCATAGGTCCAGCCGATGTCGGCGCTATCGGTCGGCACGAACGTGCAGCCGGCCGGCGCACGATTGACTGCCGAATAGGAGACCGTTTCGGTTTCGCCGCCGACGCCGACCTCGTAGGACGCATCGACGCTGGCCGAGGTTTTGTCGGCGCCGATGGTCGATCCCTCCGGCAGGATCAGCAGCGACTGGACGATGCCGGAATTGATGACAGCAACGCGCATGGTTTCGTTCCTTCCTCAGTAAAGAATCCAGACTTCGCCGCGCGCGCCGGCGCCGGCCACTTGCGACGAGCCACTCCCGGCTCCGCCGCCGCCGGGCGCCTGGCCCGGATTGCCGCCGCCGCTGCCGGCCCTGCCGGGAGGGCCGCCGAGCGGCGATGCGCCGCCGTCGCCTGCATAGGGAAACACGGACCCCGACGAATAGCCGTTGACGGTGCCGCCGGACGGCTGACCGACGATCGCCCGATCGTTGAAGTTGGTGCAGGCGCCCCCGCTCACCGAATTGTTGACGCCGTTCCCGGAGTGGCCGCCAAGGCCCGGCCCGGCGGTATAGGTTATGCCGGTCGCTGAATTGGTGATCGTCGTGTTGGTGCCAGAGCTTGCATCCGACGCGATCGACGTCGCCGCCGCACCGCCCGCGCCGACCGTGCCCGACAGCGTCCCGCCCGGAACGACCGTGACGGTCTGCTCTCCATAGGCGCCGCCGCCGCCGCCGCTACCGCCTGATGAGGCCGAGAAGCCGCCGCCACCGCCGGCACCCCACGCGATGATCTTGGCAACCGTGACGCCGGGCGGGACGGTCCAGCTGAATAGGCCCGGGGTCGTGAACTTGACGACGGTCGGGTTGAAGATCAGGCGCCGGATCACCTGCGTCGGGATGATGTCGGCACGAAAAAAGCTGCCATCATGCAGCAGCGCCATCGCGCAGGCATCGGGAAGATCTCCAGGCACCAATGTGCTGCCGTTGCGGTCGACGATCGTGACGGCTCCGAGGCCATTGACGTTGACCGTCGGCGTCGCGGTTGTGTTTGGCCCGGTGCCGGCGCTCTTCCTCACATTGATGCGCATGCCCTGCTTGTATTCGGGCGGCGCCGGCGAGAGCGTAACGGTCATCACGTCGGCCGTTCCGGCCAAAGGAGCGTAGCTGGGCTGGCCTCGCTGGATCTGATGCTGCACCGATGCCAGCAACATGCCGTCCGAGTTGTCCTCGGTGACGACGGGTGCCGCCAACGCCGTATTGCCATTGCCCCTGATCAGCCCGCGCAGCTGCGCAACAAGGCTGTTCAGCGGAGCGGACCTCCACTTCGTACCGTCGTTGGCAGCGGGGCTGGTGCAATCTTTCCACCACGTGTCAAGCGACCCGAACGTGCGATCGTCGTCCGGACGGGATGTGACGGCGTTCGCCGCATTGGCCGGGCCCAGAATATCCATGATGGTGCCTTTTCCTTTTCGAATTCTGCCGATCGAAAGCCTGTCAGGCTGCCTGCAGCGCGGCCTGCACGCCCTCGGCGATGATCTGCGCGATCATGTCGTGGCCGGGCTGCGAGGGATGCACGTGGTCGTTGGAGACCACGACGTCGGAATTGCCGTCGCCGGCGGTGGCGCCGACACGGCCGGTCCCTGACCACGGGCAATCGCCGACCTGCGTCATCACGTTGCCGGTGCCTTGAGCCGTTTGCAGGCCGCCGGCCTCGACGGTCACGGTGTATGGCGCCGCGGTGCCCGAGACCGACTTGATCAGGCAACGGGTGCCGTCCGCGAATGAGTATGTTGCGCCGACCGCCGGCGGCACCGTGCCTCCGGTTTGAAACGATGACACGCCGATGCCCGGCGATGAGGCCAGGATATGGGACAGCGGCACGTAGCCCGGCGGCAGCGGCCGCTCGAGCAGGTCGATCCAGAAGCCGCCCGAGCTCAGGGTTGCCGCCTTCATCGCCGCGCGGTGCTGCCAGGTGATATTGCTGATGCCGGTCGGACCGTTGACGCCGGCCGACGAGGTGATGATCGGAATCACGTTCGGCAGAGCCGCCTTCAGCGCCGTGATTGCGGCGATGCATTCTGCCGCCATCTGGCCCGCCGTGAAGCCGCCATTGCTGTCATTGGTCGACCCCTGCAGGATTACGATGTCGGGGCTGAAGGGCAGCACATCGCTGGCGAAGCGCGCGCGGTAGTTGGTCGCCGTCCCGAAGGTCGCGAGCAATCCGGTGCCACCGACACCGGACGCGACATAATTGTTCCAGCCAAGGTTCTCGAACACGCGCTGCGGAATCGCCGAGCCAGGAAAGGTCGCTCCCGATCCCTCGCAGAAGCTGTCGCCGACATACACGACACGCGGGCCGCGGACGGCACATGGCATGATGGCATCGGCGACGCCGGTCCAGATCCCGCCAAACAGCAAGTTCTGGTCGCCGATGATCTCGACCCGGCGCCAGGCGGCCGTGGCGAATGTCACGTTGTAATAATAGAAGTTTGCCGACGTCGGCACGTCGACCGGGGCCACGCTGACATAGCGATCGTCGACCTTCAGCGCGAAGCGCGCCTGCACGCCATTGCCGACCAGGGCGATGTTGAATTGCAAGCCGTAGAAATAGAACGATGTCGTCGCGTGGTTGAACTTCTGTCCATTGGCGCCGCCGCCGTAGTTCGTGGTCCCGCCGTAGCTCACATTGGTGAAGAAAACACAGCCCGGGTATGTGGTCTGCTGCACGATCGCGGCCGCGCCGGCGTAGGTGAATGGCCCATAGACGGCGGTGTTGGCGCTGACGCCATTCTGCGCCGTCACCGCGGGCCAGAAGCGGCCCGAGGACAGCGAATTGGTGTTTGCCGCGCTCATCGCAACCGTCGGCGGGGTGCCCATCGTGAGCTGCGGAATGAAGCGCGGCGGCAGCACCGGGTTGGCGGTGCGCAGCATCTTCAGCGACGCGGTTCGGTTCGTCATGTGGCCTCGACCATGATGTTGGAATTGTCGGTGTCGACGACGAAGGCGCCGTCGGTATCGATCAGGTACGCGAGGCCGTCATCGACCGGTGGAATCGGCTGGCCGCCGATCAGGTCGTACTGAATGACCATGTGCGCGTGCACGACGCGGTCGAGGATGCACTTCAGCGGCGTGATGTCGGGCTCGCAGGCGAACGAAAAGCCCATCTGGAAATTGCCCATGTAGGGCGGGTTGTCGATCTGGACCACGTAGGCCGGGCTTTCGTCGAGATCGACCTCGATCAGGAGATAGGCCGAGCCCTCAAGGCCGCCCATCTCGTCACAGCCCATCTGCGAGCAGCCCATCACCGCGCCGCAGTCTAGGTCCAACGCGCTGCAGCGGATCGACCAGCCGGCGCGCGAAGCGATCTCCTGGTAGTATTCGCAGCGCGTGCCGCCGATCGCCGCGACCTTGGTGCACAGATCCGGAAACGGGTCGCAGGCGTCAGGCAGACCGTATTCGATCATCCACTGGTCGTAGGTCTCGCTCTGGGTCTGACACCAGAATTCCTGCCGCAATGCGCACAGCCGAGTCTCGACGAAGTTGCGTACCAGCGCAATCGCGGCCGAATAGCCGGCCTGGACGAAGCCGGTCGGCCAGCTCGCCGGGATGCCAGCGACGCCGGCGATCCAGCTCCAGAAGCTGGTTGGTGTGGTGCCGTCGCTGACGGGCCACGCCCGGCCGCGCGGCCACAGCGCGCAGGTTGCGACGAAGCTCTCGAACAGCGTCGGGCAGTGAAACGGGCGCTCGTTGTTAGCCAAAGCTGATGTTCCCCGGAACAGCGGTTTCACCAACGGCCAGCGGCGTATCGACCACCGGGAATGTCAGGTCGAAGGAATCGACACCGCGCGCATTGGCGATCGACTGGTAGATCCAGGCCAGCGAGAAGGCCGCGGGCGTTGCAAGGAACGGCATGCCACCATGGGCCTTGTCCTGCCCGGCAACCCGACCGAGCCGCAGGAAACCCGCCCTCACCTCCCCGAGGATCGCCTCGCGCACCGTCACCGTGTCGGACACCAGGTTCGCGATCGTGATATCGATCGGCCGCGGCACGGGCGCCGCGAGCGTCACCTTCGCGGAGGCCGGCGCCACGGTATCCATGTAGAACTGCGCCCGCGCGATCGCCGTTGCATCCGGGATGCCGTTCGGGAACAGTCCATCCATGAAGACGAACACGCGCACGGTGCCCGGGCCCGCCCAAAGCCGCTCGACGAACACGCGGGTCACGCCGGGCACCTGGCGCGCCCAGATCACATAGTCGGACGCCGCGCCGCCATGCGGCGGATTGCGCTTGCGGAACAGGATGCGCTCCCGATAGCTCTCCTTGCCCTCGACGTCCTCGCCCTGCGTGATGTCCCCGGGCCCGACCGCGAGCGTGTAGCTGCCCGAGCTCGTGACGCCCGATAACGCGGTCAGCGGCGTTCCCTCCTCGGCATTGGCGATCGCGCCGTTGGCTGCGGCCGTCACGGTCACCTGCAGCGTGCCCGGATTGGCATTCTGACCGCCGGCGACGACGAGATAGGTCACACCATCCGCGCGCGGCAGCACGGCGCCGGTCGCGACCGACAGCGCCGCATCGGCCGTGAATGTCACGTTGCCCTGCGCCGGCGCATCTGGGAGCTGGGGAAAATTGTACTCGTTGCCATGTAGCCGCAGCGTCTCGATGTCGGGCGCGGTCGAGACGAAGATCATCTTGGAGATGTACGAGGCGAAGCCGAACACCTCGAACGCTATGCCGGCGATCACCTTGGCCGACGCATAAATGTTGTTCGGCCACACCCATGCGTCGGACCCCGGCAAGTAGGTGCGGAAAGCCATGCGCGCACGCTGCAGTAAGTCCTCAAGCGAAGGAATTTGGTACATGCAGAACTCTCGGAGGCGAAGGGAAGCCGGCGTCAGCCGGGCGGAAACTCGGGGAAAGGCAGCGGCGCCGGCGATGTCACCGACTGCTTCCAGATATCGTCGAAGCGACCGTCGTAGACGCGCTGGCCATCGCGGCCGTAGAGCTGGATCGCGAGATCGCAGCGATTCTCGGCAAACTCGGCGGTCGCCTGCGCATCGATGCGAACGACGAGCTTCTGGTTGACCAGTGGCGTCAGCGCGTCGATCGCGACCGCCTCGACCTGGCGGCGGATATCCTCGGTCAGGATCGAGCGCTCGAACACGAACAGCCAGGAGCCGAGGTCGGTCTCGTTCTGATCGGTCCGGACGTCGGCGCCGTCGCCCCACCAGCCGCGCTGATCGGCTCCCTCGAGCAGATAGCGCAGCGGATGGTCATCCGGCAGTCGCTTGTCGGTGAACAGGCACAGCACCACGGCCGTGTGCAACACCGCACGCGCGCTCAAGCCGCCGCGATTGCCGGTCTCCGAGGCCAGCGCCATCACCCAGTCGGCCGCGCCCTCCGGCGGCTTCCACTGGCTGTCCCATTGCAGATTGTTCTGCGGCTGGTCGCCTTCGTTGATGCGGACCCGGAGCATGGTCATACGGCGTAGACCTTGGTTGCGCAGCTGTCGTCGCAGCGCTTCACCTGCAGACCACCCTCGGCACCGAGGTCGATGTGGTCGCTAATGACCACGACATGCGGAGAGGTGTGGGTGATCTTGTCGACCTCCACCTTGACCGTGCTGTTGCCATAGGTCAGCGTCATCGAGCTGCCGTCCAACACGATCGACACGGTCGGCCCGTTGTAGTCGTTCGCACCTTTGGCGTCGTAACCCTTGCCGAGCTGATGGACGATCTTCTTCGCATGGGTGACGGCGTACTGATCCTTGTCGGTCTGGATCAGATTGCCGTACTGGTCGAACAGGCCCGAGGATCCCGCCGGCCGCTGCTTCGGACGATAGTCCTTGTGGCCGCCGTCCATGTAGAGCGAGCGGTCGGCGCGGGAGCCCATCTGGATGATGACGCCGTCGCTGTCCTTTGGCGGGACCGAGAAGAAGCCGAAGTCCATCGGCCGCCACACCTTTTGCGGCTTCTCGTCCTTCAGCCCGCGAAAGTCGACGAGCTGCTGGGTGCCCTCATCGCGCACCTTGTCGAGCTGCGTTCGGCGCGTGGTGACACGGATTGCATCCTCGTGCTCGAAATAGGTCATTAGCCCATATCCCATTCGCCGCCGGACTGATTGCCGGAGCCTTCGCTGCCCTCGCCGCCGTAAGCCCGCGGATCGACCAGGTTGAGCGTCGTGAGGCTGCCGCGGTTGCTCTGGTTGTAGTCGACGCTCTCAATCAGCATGTCCTGCGCGATGTCGAGGAACGGGCTTTCGGTCCAAACCAGATTGCCCGGCTCCCACAATTGGCCGCTGTCGTCGTGAAAGCCCTGCACCACGATCTCCGCCTTCAGCGCGTTTCCAGCAGCGCGGTCCTTGCGGTTCTTCGCCCGCTTCCGGGCCCGGTTGTTGTCCGTATCCTCATCCTGGACGATGATCAGTGGCCGCGTCCGCTTCACCGCGCCATCCTGCTCGATCGCCTCGATCTGCAGGTTCTCGTCGCCATGGCCGAACGGGCGCTGCCCGCGCACGATGATCGTCGAGTGCCGATTGGATCCGTTGTGATGGGCGGTCCCACTCAAGATGTTCTCGCCCTCGATCAGCGACCCGCCCTGCCGCTTGCTGCCGGCCTTGGTGATCCTGGCATTGCCCTCGGGAGTGCCTGTGATCGTCAGGCCCTGCTGACGCGCCAGCTTCTCGACGCAGCGGAAACAGCTCTCGCCCTGCTGCAGCTTGTATTGCTCGACCTTCTCGAGCTGCTGGTCGGTCTCCCACTGCGCGCCGATGCCTTGGGAGATCGCCTGCCCGATCTGCATCGGGTCCTGGTTCTCGAAATACCCGGTGTCGTGCTTGCCGCTCGAGTCAATCAGGTCGGCCGATTTGGAGCGGCCGCTGATCGTGATGTAGGCCTCCTTGGCCGCGATATGCGGCTCCTTGGCGTCGACGTGCCCGGTCAGTAGCAGCTCGCCATTGGTGGTGATCTCCACCTCGGTGCCGACATCAAAAATCCGGTTGGTCGCCGACGCGCCGAGCTCGGCCGCCAACGTCGCCGAGAACGACCGCGCCGCCTCGTTGAAGCCGGCGTGCACGCTGACCTCCTCGAAGGCGGTCCAGCCGTTGATGGTGATGACCTCGATCGATGCCATTAGCGTGCCAGCGCCTCGAATTCGGTCGGCATGAACGACGGATGCGCCAGTGCATTACGCGCCACCAGTTCGCTCGACCGTGCCGGATCCTGGTAGAGCCGCCAGGCCCAGAACAGGCTCGGCATCGACAGATTGGCCTCGATCGACTTCACCGGTGCAAGGTTCAGCACTGCGCGCGACAGATAGTCGATGACGCCGTCGCGCAACGTCATGATCGCATGCGCAAGTGCGATATCAGCGGCATTGACGCGCACCAGCTCGCTCTCGAAATACTCGGCCACGTTGGCGCGCAGCGTGATCGCTGCCGGCCGGTCGGCCAGCGTCACCCGCGCGATCGCCTCGGCATAGGAGATCAGCGCGGCCATCCGCAGCAGCTGATTGGCGGCTTCCTCGTTGGCGACGGCCTGCAGCGTGCCCGGCGTGACATAGGTCGGCGCCGGCACCACCACCTGGTTGGCGGTGAAGACCTCCTCGAACTGCGCGATCGCGTCCGCCGGCGGCATCGCCTTGCCGAGCGCACGGGCCGAGGCGACCAGGCGGGCGGCAAGATCGACCGCCGGCGAATTGGCGTTCTGGCCGGCCGTGGTCTGGTAACTGCCGGCGCCGATGACCGGTGTGTCGGTGACGGTATCGGCCGCATCAAAGATCGACTTGATCTCGGTGCGCTGCGCCGAGCTGGTCGCAGCGTCGACCGGCGCCGAGGTCCTGACAGCCTCGAGCGCCGCGGCGTTGTTCTGGACCCCGCCGGTCGCGGCATCCACCACGTAATCGGGTTGGGCCGACGTGAGCGTTGCATCGGCGAACGACAGCGCCGCGGACAGCGCGGTGCTGTCGGCCGCCACGAACACCAGGTTCGCCAGTTTGGCAACAGAGACCAGCGCGGATGCGGCGCCCTGGCGCGTGAACGACAGCGACAGGCCGATATAGCCGTGCTTGTCCTTTGACCGGTTGCGCTCGAAGGTCAGGCATCGAACCAGGATCGGCCCATGCGTCGGCAGCACCAACGCCCCGGGACCGCGCGTCGCGCACACCGCGATCACCGAGGCGGCATCGACGTCGGCACTGTCCGACGCGACATAGGCGGTCACATCGTAGTGCCGGACACCCTCGCCCAGATCCTCCAGATATGGGTCGTCGCGCATCGGAATCTCGTGCTCGACGATGCGCCGCGAGCCGGGCTCCTTGTCCTGCTCGACGAAGAACGGCACGCCTTTGTAGGACGCCGGCCACAGCGTCTTGAGCCAGTCGCGCGCGACCTGCGACTGGCTGGTGACCGCCGGCCGAGCCGTGGTGGCGGGAGGAAAGCTAGAGGCCATTACAGTCCTCCGCCGCCGACGCCGCCGATCGCCGGCGCCGCGGCATCCGGGCTGCTCTTGCCGGTCGATCCGGGACCAGAGGCGTTGAAGTGCCCGGTCAGACCTGCCGACAACGTCCTGACTTGCTCGACGATACGTAGCAGCTCGCTTCCGGCCTGGACGATATTCGTGATGGTCATTTCGCCCTTCACGTCTCCGGACCCTGTGAGCTGCGCCTGGATGGTTGCGCCTTCCAACGACTGGACCGGCGGCATCTCGCCGGCGGTCTTGCGGGGATCCGCGACCGGCAACGGGATGTCCGGAATCGAAGAAGGCCGGCCCATCGTTGCATAGGCCACGCCACGGCGATGCTCGCGGTCCATCTCCTGCCAGTCGGCTATCTCCTTGTCCGAGAACAATCCACCGCTCGTTGCGTCCTGCCAGCGCTCCGAGGCCTCGACGCCGGACTGCAGATCGAACTTCTTGAGGCGGAAGTTGCGGCGATCGGCGTCAGTGTAGCCGAACAGCCCGGATCTCGGATTGGCGAGCTTGGCATCGAGCTCGCGGATCTGCGCCTGCATCGTGCCGCGGCGATTGCGCTCGTTGACGTCATCGACGGACTCGTTCCACGCCTTCCTGGCGCCGTTGATGATGCGCCGATCATCCTCCGGTAAGAGGTCGAGATAACGGCCTTCCTGGACAGCCTTGGTTTTCTCCGACAGGGTCGTCGCAATCTCGTTCATCGCCGAAATGGCCGGCTTCAGCGAGATCACCGCGGCGGCGAAATCCTTGAGCTGATTGGTTACGCCGGCGAGCGCGATGTACGGATCCTGCGTTCTGAGCGTATCGGCACCTTCGGTGCCCTTCGCGCCCTTCAGGAGATCACGGTCCTTCTCGATGATGCCGTGGTTGACCAGCATCGACGTGAAAAACTCGCCAACCTTGCGGTTGGAGAACATCTGGGTGATCGCCTTCACGACGTCGCCGCGATGCTCCTCGTCCATCCGGACGCCTTTGCTCTCCAGCTGCGGCGCCAGGAACTCGGTCGCCCATCGATAGGGATTCGAGATGAGCAGGTCGGCCTTCTTGATATTCTTGCCGGCGGCGTCTTCGGTCAGCCCGTAGCTCGCCATCTTGGCCTTGGCTTCCTTGGTCTGCCGGCCGCCGATCAGGGCGGCGAAGGCCGAGGCCTGCGACACGCCGAAATTATTCGCACCCTCGTGCTGCATCATGGTCGGAACGACATTCTGCAGATAGTCGTCGCTCAGGCCGTATTTCGAGGCATTCGCGTTCTTCATGAACTGGCGGAAGTCCTCGCCCCGCAGGTCTGGAAACAGCGACTTCGCCCGCACGAAGGCGTTCAGATACTGCTTGAATTTCTCAGGATTGTTACCGAGCCCCTGGCTCTCAAGGCCGAGCACGAGCTTCTCGAGGTCGCCATCGGCCTCCTCGCCGCCATGCCCCAGCGTGCCCAAAACGACCTGCGCCTTCGCCAGCGTCTCGACATTGTCGATCGCGTGATGGAAATCGCCGAGCCGCGAGCGGAGCTGGCGGATATGCGCCAGCGCCTCGGTCCGGCCGATCGAGGGGTACTTCCGCGAGATCTCGTCGGCCTTGGAAAGCGCCTCCTCTCGCTCGTCGGACGTCAGGCCGCCGAGATTGTAGCGAGCGAACTCTCGCGCCCGATCGGCCGACGCCTTGACGCCGCCCCGTATCGCCTCGGCGCCGACAAACAGCGCGCCGCCGACTCCGCCAGCTGCGAGCGCCATCTCAGCTCCCGTGCGCAGACCGCCCCCGGCCTTCGTGATCCCGCTGTTCACCCCGGAAAAGAACCGCTGACGCCGGCGCTCGTGCGCCTGCATCTTGGCGGACACTTGCTGAAGATTGGAGAGCGTCGACGTCTTCCAGTCATCCAGCGCCCTGGTGTAGCTGGCGAACCGGACCGGCCCCTTGGCGAGAGCGGCATGAAAGTTCTCCCAGTCCTTTTGGACGCGCGACAGCTGGCGCGTGGAAAGCGCCATGGCATCGATCTGCTTCTGAAAACTTTGGCCCCAGCCCTGCTGCCCAAGCCCGATCAGCCCCTTCCCGGCAGCCTGCGGCGGCTTGACGCCGGCGAAGGCCGTCGCCGCACGCGCGGCGCCGTTGATCTTCTTCGCAATCGAGTCGAAGACGGCGCCGGTCTTGTCCTGCGCCGAAATGACCGCGCGGGCTTCGATAATTCTTGCCATTGAACTGCCTAGCCGCGTCTTCGAGGTGATGCCGGTTTGGGCCTAGGCCGGCTGTTCCGAAGCTTGATGCGCTCGAACCAGTGATCGATCTCGGACATCGTGAGTTGGCCGCATTCGAAGAGGCTGACAACCCGCAGGTCGAACACCAGCTTATCCGCGATCAGGTCGATATCGCCTCGCGCGCGGCCGCGAAAAAACCGAACACGGCTTCCTTCAGCTTCAAGGTGTCGGCGAGGCACAGCTGCGTCAGCAGCTGCGGGTCCTTTGGCTCGACGAGGAGGCGCTCGATGTAGCCCTGCACGACGCCGTCACGCTCGGCCTGATAGATCAGGCCGCCTTCGCTCCTGGCATAGGCCGAAGGTTCGCCCAGCGTGACGACGTCGCGATACTTCGGCTCCCGCAGCACGATCTCGGTAAGCTTTTCATCGCTGTGGCCCTCGATCGGTTCGGTCAGCTGAACGGATACTGTCTTCATGAGAAATTCCTCTGCCTTTGGTTGCGCGATTATTTCCGCTTGTCGCCGCGCTACGTGTTCTTGATCGTCTTGTAGCTGTCGGCGGCCAGCGACAGGCCGGACACCTCGCCAGTCGAGAGGTCGTGTTGCGGGTTGCCCTCGAAGAATCCTCCCGCGAGGATGTGCGTCACGTTGGTATCGTCCTCGACGAACGTGATGCCCAGATTGGTTAGCAACATCAGAGTTTCGTCCCACGGCAACAGGTCGTCGTTGACCGTGACGAAGCGATCGAACGTCATTTCGGCCTTGCGTGCCTTCGGCGTCACGGTGCGATAAACGGTGCCGTCCTGGTTGGTACCGGAGGCGACCGAGATATTGGAGACGTCGAGCGTGATGACACCGCGCGCGGAATAGGCCACGCCGCCGATCACGGTGGAAACGCGGCCGCCTGCTGTGTGGGACATGGGTTGAGCCTTTCTGTCGGATCAGTGAGGGGGAGATTGCGCGCCGCGACGATGCTTGCGCATCGCGCGGTCGCGTTGGCGAATGATCCCTGCGGAGATCACGCGGGGAATTGCAGGAAGGTGGTGACGTTGTTCGCGATGACGCGCAGCTGGTTGGCGACGTCCGCCGGCAGATAGCTGTTGACACGGTTCGGGTCGCTCGACCGCTCGACCACCAGCGACTTCGCGAACAGGGACGAATTCTCCACCAGACCCCCGTTCTCCAATTCAAGATAGGCCTGGATGTATTCGGCCTTGAGGATCTTCACCGTCACAACGGCCGGGTTGCTTGTCGGGTTATCGTCCTTGAGCACGCAACGTCCGTACTTCTGGGTGATCCGCTGCCGCATGTAGCGGACGAAGTAGACCATCTGCAGCCGGGTCTCGATGTCGAGCCAGGTGATGTCGGGCTGTCCCGAGCTGTTGAGCTGATAGGTGGTGACGACACGGTCCAGCGTGACGGTGCCGTCGATCGCGACCTTGAAGCCGGCGATGCCGTCTTGATACAGCGTATTGCGCTGGGTGATGTTGAACCAGTTGACCCGCGACTGCGGCGGCCGCACGCCGACCAGGTCGAGCGTCTGGACCGGCTGGCTGATCCGGTAGGCCTGGTCGACCTCGCCGCCGAGATTCTTGTCGCTGGCGATCCGCGCGCCGTAGGACGCGGCCCAGATCCACGGCGACGACGGGCTCTCCGCGACGCCGAGGATCGAGACGTTCGGATCGTTGCGGCCGGTACCGAACGCCGCAAGGTTCGCGAAGGTGTCGAACATCACGGTCAGATAGTGACCATAGATCTGCTGGATCGGCGACCAGCGGCCCGACGTGCCGCCGAGGAAATCCTTGATGACGTCGAGCGTGGTGGTGTCGGCATAGGGCGAGCAGATGTAATCGAACGCCTGGTCGCCGAGCGACGCCAGCGCGGTGCCGAGCGCCGGCGTGCCGGTGCCCGCGGTGCCGGCGGCAACGGTGAGATACTGCTGCAGCGGGCCTTCGTCGCCGACCAGGTTGGTGACGATCGCATACTTCGCGGCCAGCGCGCCGGCGTTGCGGGCGGTCAGCGTCACGACGTTGGTCGCCGCCGCGGCCGTGACCGGAAACTGCATCGAGCGGCCGAACTTGGTGTAGCCGGCGTTGATCGCGGCCGCGAGATTGGTCGCGACATTGGCGTTGGTGTCGGTCGGCTGCACGCCGATCGAGACCTTCTCGCCACCGGGATAGACGGTCGCGGTGCCGTTGGAGCCGAGGATTCCGCTGGCGATCGTGATGGTCCAGGTCTGCGTCGCGCCGCCGGGATCGGCGATCGGCAGCATCCAGATCTCGCCGAACGGATGGTTCTGGCGGGCCCAGATTGCCATTTCGGCCAGCATCGAACCGGCGCCGACCAGCGGCTGCGGATCGCCCGACAGAATGATCGGCGTGTTCGCCGGCGCCGAGCCGCCTGACGTCTTCTGGCCGATCAGCAGCGTGCGCGACGGCCCCTGATACGGCGACTGGCCGGCATTGATCTCGGAGTACCAGAGCGGGACGCGGATGTTCGACGGGATGTTGTTGAAGGCCACGGACATCGCTTACTTCTCCTTTGATGACCGCGGATCGCGCGGCTGGTCGGACGAGGATTCCTCAGCCGCCGGTGGCGGCTCCGGAGCTGCGAGCGCGTCGCCGGCGCCCTGCTCCGCCGCCGCGGGCGGATCGCAGATGGCGAGATCGCCGGTGATGATGAGGCGCTCGTAATAGTCGATGCGCGGCACCGTCGCGCCGGCGGAGTCCATCGGCCTGAATTCGCGATCGGGCATGCGCACCCGGCCGCCCGGCCGCGGCCGGACATAGACGTACTCGGTCATGGGAAATCCCTCTGACTAGGTTTGCGGAAGGTCGAACGGGCCATCGACCTTGTGCGAGGGATCGTCCTCGCCGGTCGGAGCGTTGTTGTCGTAGGTCGCGTCGACGCCATCGAATGCGGGCGCCTCCACGGGGCTGAGTGCGGCAGCGATCGCCATGCAGGTGTCGAGCTCGCTCGATCCCGGCGCCATCGCCTTCGCCACGGTCTTCAACGGCTCGGGCAACACGTCGAGACCGGTCGGCAGCGTGCCCGACGCGTTGTAGATCATCACCCGATCGTCGTTCAGCTCGCAGGTCAACGTCAGCAGCCGGCATGCCAACTTGACGCCGGCGTCGTCGGTCACCTGGCGATGGCACTCGTGCTTGCGGATCCGCACGAACCTGCGAAACAGCACGCACATCGGATCGGGCTCGGTCGCCAGGCGCCGGATCACCTGGAATTCGAGCAGGTCGAGCGAGGCCTCGAGCCGGCGATCGGTGTCGGGATAACCGACCACGTAGACCGTGGCTGGCTGCCCGGGTTGCGGGTTCGCAACGGGCGCCTGTGTCGACTCGATCATGCCGAGCTCGATCACCAGGTCGATCATGCGGTGGAACGGCGGGCCGCCGTTCTGCTCCGACAGTGCCTCCCCCTCGTCCTGGTCGGTCGTGATGATGCCGACCGGCTTGGCATCGTCCTCGACCGTTTCCGGCGCGAGCTCGCTGATCCTCGAGTCATAGAACCGCCCCTCGGCGATCGTCGGCCGGGCGTCAGGCGTGCCTTTCAGGGCCGCCGAGACAACCAGGCGGAGCGCAGTGCGTGCGAGCGTCATCGGGATCAGGGCCTCAGTGAAACAGCTTCTGCCACAGGCCGGCGCAGCCACAGGTGAGCTGCGCGGCGAGCAGGAAGATCGCCCATGCGACGAAGAGGATACGAAGGAGCATGGCGGCGGTATCCGAGTCCGGAGTCATCCTAAAGTAGTGCGACATTCTGACGCTTGGCGGGCGCGATTCAACGTCGGGTAGTGTCCCGGCTCTTTCTTTGAGGAGCTTTTTCAATGGGATTTGGGCTTGGATTGCGCGACAAATTTAAGAAGGCGAAAACCGAGATCGCTATCAGGACCGCCAACACCTTTGCTCGACCGAACAAGAACATTTCGGCCGTCTATTTTCACCCCTCCGACATGTGCGAGCCCGACCGGATCATGCTCTACGCACTTGTCCGCGGGTTACGCCCCGCTCGCGTTCTCGAGATTGGCGCTCGATGGGGCGGCGGCGCGCGGATCATCTCGTCCGCGCTCGAGGACTCAGGCTTCGGAAAAGCCGTCGGCATCGACCCGGAGCCGAAAAACTTCCGCCCAAAACCGAAGGAACTTTTCTACCGTTACGAGCTGATGACCGGCTATTCGCCCGGAGCCATCCCCGCGGCTGTTGAGAAGCTTGGCGGAAAGATCGACCTAGCATTCATCGACGCCATGCACACGCACGATCACGTTCTCGCCGATTTCAAGGGCGTCGTTCCGTTCATGGCGGAGGGATCTCACGTTCTCCTGCATGACACCTTCCACGTCGGGATCAACCAAGCGGTCGAAGAAGTTCTCGGCGCCAATCCTTCGTTCGTTGATTGCGGCTTCATGACCCGATACCCGAACATCATGGACAATGCGCCGGTCGCCTATGAGGGCCTGCGCCTGGTCCGCACCAGCACGCCCGCAAACCACGCGACGATGAAGAGCGTCTATGATCTGACGGGCAAGGACGCCTCCCTCTCGCCCGAGCACATCAACTGGGATCACTATTGGAACCGGGCGAAGAAAGCAGCCCGTGCCACCGAGATATGAAGGCGGCTTTTCGTTCCGCTAGTGGTTGAACGCGGTAATCGCTGCCATCTGCGGCGGGATCGGAATGTAGCGGTCGGGATCCATGAGCGACCAGACGTTTGAGGCAGCTCCGCCCGCACCGTTGCCGTTCCCGCCGGCCAACTGGAACAGCGACGGACGCTCTACTCCGGCACTCACGAGATCGTTGTAAATGCCGGCGACGCTAGCTCCGCTAGCCAGCGTCCCGCCATTGATGATTTTTCCGGTATCGGCCACAAACTTCGACGCCCACCGGAAACTGTTGATGGTCGACGAGGTCGACCGCAAATCCGGCGAGTAGCCTCCCTCATACGGCTTGACCTTGAGCTGATAGGCCCCGCCCCACTTCCCGCCGGGCTGGGCAGCGCCCTGCGCCCAAGCAACATAGTTCGTGCCGAGAATGACCATGGCATCGTAGCTGAACAGCTGACCGCACTTCAGCGTATAGGTGCCGGCGGGCGGCGCAGCGTTCAGCGTGTAGGAACCGATGCCACCAGAAGGACCGCTCAAGACCTGGAAGGTGTACGGCGATAGTCCGGAACCATTGATGTAGAACGCGCCGCCACCCATCGCGGCGGTGAATACCTGCCCGGAGGCGGCCGTGACATTCATTGTGGTTCCGCTGATGGTCGCGGTSAGCACGCTGTCCATCAACGTGTCTGCATATTGYGTCAGCAGGGGATCGCTCAGCGAACTTCCGTTCGCYACCCAAGCTGCCGCCATCGCGCTCTCRTTGAGCGTGCCAGAAGTCGTACTCACCARGTTTGGTGTGTAGTAGTTTGCGCCRCCGATATAGCTGCACCACTTRTAGGCGGGCTCCCGCACGTAGCCGGYCGGCACCGCCGGTCCATTGTTCACGAACTGGTCGGCCAGCATCCGCTGATTATTGGAGGCTGCGTTCGAAGCGTTCGAGAACGTGGCTCCCTGGACGCCGACAAACACATTRCACTTGCTGCCAACGGCGCCTCCGAAGGTCAACACGGCGGCTTGCCCGAGAAGGGACGCATAGCGACCCACATAGGAGTGRCTGTCCTTGATCGCCCAGTACGCAAATGCCTTGATCTGCGAATAGGCGCTGAGAGTTACCGCGTTCCAGTCCTCGTTGTAGCCCTCGAACGTTGGSACCATCCACGGTGGCATGTTATCGCGCGCGTATGCCATCAGGCTCGGCATGTAGTCCGTGAGGCCGCGCGCRCTACCGCTTTTGTAGTTCARCGTCATGATCGGCGAGACCCACCAAGGRTGACATCCCACCATCGAGCASARCTTTACGGCGATCTCAGGCGGGATACCGYTTGTGACCGCTGCCACATTTTGGCGATCCTGGGCCCCCTGCAAGAGCCAAGAGCCAAGGTCGGCGTCATAAACGAGGGTACCAAAAGCACCWGCGACACTCGATGTCCGCGCGAGCGGGCGAGASCCGCTCGACGAYGATGACGTATTAACCTGAGAGCCGTCGGCGCTCTTRATAGGCACGTTYCCCGTACCGTTCAGATTGARCTGCGGGTTCTTGACCACAGTGATGGTCCCGGCCATCGAGCCGGCAAACACGATTGCATTACCCGCGATCGCATCRGCCTTCGTCGCGGCAASCTGAAGAACCGTCGAACTCGACGGGATGGCGAAATAGTTTCCGCCCATCGAAATATTGGACGGAAGGCTGTTCGGCGAACCGCTCGATTGCAAACTGATCGAATCGCCAGTGGCGAACAGGTGCGGCTCCGGGAAGCTCAAGTTCGAGTTTGGAACACTGAAGGACGAAGCGACTTTACCGACGACCGTCGCTTGAGCCAGCAGACCAGAGCCGGTCGAAGACGTGGTGATCGCGACGCTCGCGAGAGCGTTCGCCTGCGTCGTGGCGAATTGAATGGTGTTTGCATCGACAACGATCGCATAGAAGGTGACCGTTCCCCCGTTCGACGAGTCGTAGATGTTGACGCCGCCAGGCGCAGTGCCGGCGGTCGTCTTGAACAGGAGGAACGGGTCGCCCGTGTTCAACCCATGTGCGGGCCAGCCTAACTGCGCGTTGGCGCCGCTCGTGCATGTGACGGCGACCGCAGGAAACTTCACCGTCACATATTGCTTGTCGGAAGGCGCTGCCGAGCCGGAATTGTCGGAAACGGTGTARACGTTGTTGCCGCCGCCGCAGGTACCGAGCCAACCGACGTAGCAATTCAAGAATGTGTCGAACTGCTGGTTCACCATCCGATTTGCAGCGAATGACCAATAGCTCGTCGGTTTTCTCGATGCCCAGGACGTCTCGTTGCTGAAATTGCCGTTCTGCCAGTTGAGAAATCGCTTTTCGGCCGGCCGGATTGCACTCAAAAATTGGATGAGGGACGGCTGGAACAGCTGCCCCTCAATGTAGCTTTGCAGGTTCGCGGACGAGATGCCGACGATATCATTCTCGTGAACGATCGCGACATATGTGAGTGGCGTGCTGGCACTCGTCGACTGAATATAGAAATTGTACGARCGGTTCGGGATCGAGGATCCGGGGATCAGCAGCTTGTTCCCAAYWCCRCTCACTGCAGTGAAGGAACCRCCCTGATAAGCGACCGTCCCGGAGCCGGTCGTGACGATGTAGTAGTTGCCGGGCCGATCKGCCTGTGCAGGCTTATAGAACGTCGTGACCCAGCCAGAGTTYGTCATGGGGCTGACCGGCAGACCATCGGAGKTCATCTGATCCGGTGTCGGCCAGCCGCTGTTGTCGAGGTACGAGAAATTTGGCGACGTCTTGAGATGATTGATGAACGGATAGTCGCCGCCGCCTGCCAAGAAGTTCGANGTCGGCCAGCCGCTGTTGTCGAGGTACGAGAAATTTGGCGACGTCTTGAGATGATTGATGAACGGATAGTCGCCGCCGCCTGCCAAGAAGTTCGACTGCAGCTGCGAGCGCCCACCATTGAATGCCGACGGCTTCGCTACGAGAGAAAGAAGCCCGACGCTCATATGGCATACCTCGAACGCGCGTTCGCGACCACGGCAGCTCGTTGCGTGCTGTTCAGATTGGCTCCTGTAAACAGCAGGCCGCCTTCGGCCCACGAGCCATCCATCGTGCCACCACCGTTTCCTCTCATGATGCGCGGTATCGCACCGACCGGGATGCCTGATGTGCTGGTGCTACCCGTCGTTTCAGTGCCACTGACGTTGATGACGGACGCCGGCGAAGCGCCGTTGATCAGTCCTAGCACAGCGTTGAACTGACCATCCGCCGCGGCGGCATTGAATCCGACGCCCGTATTTGCGCGAATGAGCGCAGTGTTCGCCGTGGCGTCGCTGCCAAGGCACAGGTCGGAGCTGTTGAATCCCATCGCGGCAGCTACGGCAGCCGCGCCGGTCTTCTTATAGACGGACATGAGCGCCAGGGGCTCAAGGACAGCGCTCGCCAGAGCCGAAGCCGCCTGCAGCGAGGTATTGCTTGTTGCCACGGCGTTGAGAACCGGAAGCCCATTCAGCGCGTTCAGCGTGAGCGTGGGCATCGTCGCCAGCGTGGAATTCGACCAATGGTTTCCGTTTCCGGTTTGATCGTAGAGTTGCGTAACCCGGATTGTGGTAACGGACTTCGCGGCGACCCACGCCGCGATCGACGCGACGTCGACAAGGCCCGTTGATAGAATATTGATCGTCACCGGGTTGGCGCCGGCCTGGTCGACGAGACCCATGCATGGGTTTGTGCCGGGTGCAGCATACGCGGCGCTGTAGGAGCATGCTGTGCTTCCCCACCGATCCCAGCCGGAGAGGATATCGCCAATACCAACGTAGGGCGACTGTGACGCATCTAGCGCGCCACGGCCGCCGATCCAGCCGGGATTTGCCGCCCAGAGCATTAGCTAAACTTACCAATCGCGATG
>BFBZ01000658.1_pt1 | contig 29300 bp, 26 predicted proteins | sample 1888401 | NCBI WGS metagenome assembly BFBZ01 (sample SAMD00112614, study PRJDB3348) | symbiont metagenome | host: Chara braunii
CCTCGCCGGCCAGGCTGACGATTTCGACCGCCGGTCCCTTGACCGCGACGAAGCCGCCGTCGCGGGTCGCCAGGCACGCATCGACCAGGCTGCCCAGCGCGCCGCGCACGAAGGCGTTGCGGAAGCCTTCGGCGAGGCAGAGCTTTTCGACGCCCTGCACCAGGTCTTCGTTGGGCGCGATGCGGGCATAGGCGACGCGGCCCATCCGGCCGGTTTCGACTGTCACGTCAGGCATGGATGGCGACCTTGAGGGGCTGCAGCAGGGGGATGTTGGTTTCCGCGTCATAGGCCTGCCTCAGCTCGAAATCGTCGAGCGAGGTGACCAGCACCGGGATCGGTTCCGGCCCGACGATGCAGCTCTCGGTCAGCACATGGCCGCCCATCATGGCGCCGGCCTCGGTACGGATGGCGGCGTGGCAATGCACCAGCGGCGCGCCTTTCAAGCTCTTGCCGATGGTCGCGTTGCCGAACACCATGAAGGCGCGGCCGGCGGCGATCGGGCTGGTATAGGCGATCACCGCCCGGCCCGTCGGGTCGGGCGGCGCGACGCAATAGGCGAGGTCGTCGAAAAAGCCGCCGAGTATGGTGGTGGAGGCCGAGGTGATGCCGATCGCGGCCAGTGGGCCGACCAGCGCGTCGTAGAGGCTGAGGCCCGGCTGAAGCGCCAGGCGGACATGCCGGGCCGAGGCCGAGGCAAGGCTCTGGATACGCACCGGGTTGAACCGGCCGGGATGGATCAGCGTGCGCGGCCGCGGGAAGGGCGCCGCCGCGGTCACGCCAGCACCCCTTCCGGCAAGGCGCCTTGGCTTTCCCGCATGACGCTTTGGCGGCCGGCTTCGCCCGGTCGCGCCGGTTCGGCCGCGGTCGGCGCGACATGCTTGATGTCGACCACGCCGGGCAGCCGCTGGACCAGGGCCACGAAGGTCTCGACCGACAACAGGCCTCGCGGGGTAAAGGCGATCGAGATCTGCGCCGGGCGCCCGTCATCCGCCGTCACGGCGGCTGCGCCCAGCCGGTAGTTGAGCTTGCGCAGGATGTCGAATGCGCGCGGCAGGTCGTCCAGCGGCGTGTCGGTGCGAAATTCGATCCTGTGCATGGCGGTCTCCCCAGAGCGGACGCGAGGTTAGCCGAGCCGCCGCAGCAAGACTTGCCGAATTTGTGGCTGGTAGGAGCTCCACCGAAATGATCGTTTGGTGAAAGATGCATTTGTCGGTAAGTTCGTCCGTCATATTGCGCTGCAACAGATCAAGGGGCCGCCTTGTCCAGACCGCTCGATGCCATCGATCGCCGGATCCTGAAGGAACTGCTCGCCGACGGCCGCCTGTCGATGAGTGAACTGGCCGGCCGGGTCGGGCTATCGACCAGCCCGTGCTGGCAGCGGGTCAAGCGGCTGGAGGAGGACGGAACGATCCAGGGTTATGCCGCCATCCTCGACCAGCAACGCCTGGGCCTGACCGAGACCGTCATCATCGAGGTGACGCTGGAGCGCCATGACGACGAGGTGCTGGAGCGTTTCGGTGCGGCCATGGCGGCGTTGCCCGAGGTGCTGGAAGCCTATCTGACCACGGGCGAATACGACTATTTCATCAAGGTCGCGGTCAGCGGCACCGCCGGCTACGAGGAATTCCTGCGCAAGAAACTCTACAAGATCCCCGGCGTGCGCCACTCGCGTTCCTGCTTCGCGCTGAAATGCCTGAAGCGCAGCCTGTCAGTGGTGCCGGAGGGATGAGGGGCGGCGGACAGTGCCCCGCCACTCCCATTCCCCCCGAATAAAATCCGCGCAATCCGGACTCTGCCCCGCGTGATCCGGATTGCGCTTATCGCCTATTCGCGCTCTCGTTGCGTCATCACCGGCCGCGCAAGGTGGCCTCATCCTGGGGAGGATCGGATGGCGGAACTCGAAAAAGGCATCACGCAGGGCGGCACCGGCTATGCCGGCAAGACCTGGAACATTCTCGGCCAAGTCTATTTTCCGAAGGCCGTCTGCGACAGCACCTTCGCCTTCGAGACCAATAGCGAGCCCGGCCAGTTCGTGCCGGTGCACATCCACCCGACCCAGGAGGAGTTCATCCTGGTGCAGGAGGGCGTGCTCGACCTGAAACTCGACGGCCAGTGGGTGAAGGCCAAGGCCGGCGATCTCGTACGCCTGCCGCGCGGCATCCCGCATGGCTATTTCAACAAGTCGGACAAGCCGGCCCGCGCGCTGTTCTGGGTGTCGCCGTCGCGGATGCTGGAGGAGCTGTTCAACAACCTCCACAATGTCGCCGACCCTGCGGAGGTCGTGGCGATCTCCGCCCGTCATGAGGTCAACTTCCTGCCGCCGGAAGCCAATGCCTAGGGACTGATTTCGGGCGCGGCCGGTCCACCGGCCGTTCGTCCCCCGAGGTTGGCATTGGAAGCTTCACCTGACGAGGGCGATTGCACCGCCTTTCCGTCCTGGCCGGGCTTGTCCCGGCCAGGACGCGGTGTGGGCCAAGACGCGGTATGAGCCAACCGGCTGGGCGACGTCCTGTCGATCACCCATCCGATATCAGCCGCAAGTCCACATGCGATAGCCCGGCACGCCGGGGAGGCGGGGTTCGTATGTCCTGCGCCTGCGCCCTTGCCGCGTCCTTCGCGAGCCATGCGCCATCCGATCCAATTGCATGCCTCCGCATTCTCCATTCGAAACCGCTCGAGCGAGGGCCCGATCATGGTTGCGCAGAAGAACGTTTGCATCATCGGCGCCGGCATTTCCGGCCTGATCGCCGCCAAGGTGTTCAAGGAACGCGGCCACCGGATCACCATCCTGGAACGCGCTGGCGATATCGGCGGCGTCTGGGAGCCGAGCCGCTCCTATCCTGACGTCCAGACCCAGAGCCCGAAAGAGCTCTATCGCTATACCGGCAAGGCCATGCCGGCCTCCTATCCGGAATGGCCCAAGGGGCCGCAGGTCCATCAATACCTGGCCGAATTCGCCAGGGAGCACGACCTGACGCCCCATCTCCGGCTGAACAGCAAGGTCGTCGCCATGTCGAGGCAACTGGCCGGTCGCCCGGGCTGGACGCTGGAGGTACAGGCCGGCGACGGTCCTGCGACGTCGGAGGAGTTCGACTTCGTCGTTGTCTGCACCGGCCAGTTCTCCGACAAGAACGTCGTCGACCATCCCGGCAACCAGGATTTCGTGGCGGCCGGCGGCGCCATCATGCACTCCTCGGATTATACCGATCCGGCTGCTCTCAAGGGCAAGCGCGTCATCGTGCTGGGCGGTTCGAAATCGGCCACCGACATCGCGGTCAATGCGGTCAAGGCGGGGGCCGCCTCGGTCACCAACGTCATGCGCGAGCCGCTCTGGCGCATCCCCTATTTCATCGGCGGGCTGATCAACTTCAAGCGCATCCTTTATGTCAGGGCGCAGGAGGAAATGTTCGGCGGCTGGGGCCAGACCCGCCGGACGCGTCTCAACCACAGTCTCGCCAAGCCTTTCGTCTGGGCCAATTGGCGGGCGCTGGAGAGCCTGTTGAAGATCCAGCTCAAGCTGAAAAAATGCGGCATGGTACCGACGACGCCAATCGAGACGGCGATCAATTGTTCGATTCCCATCGCCACGCCGGATTATTACCCGATGGCGGCGGACGGACGCATTCACACTATGCTGGGCACGATCGACCGTTATGACGGCCGCACCGTCGTGCTCAGCACCGGCCGCCGGATCGACACCGACATCGTCATCCAGGCGACCGGCTGGAAGCTCGGCGTGCCCTTCCTGCCCGAGGCGTATCGGGCGAGGCTGGTCGAGCCCGACGGCCAATACCGGCTCTACCGGCTGATCGCCAGTCCCGACCTGCCCGACTTGGGTTTCGTCGGCTTCAATTCGTCGTTTGCCACGGTGCTCTGTGCGGAAATGGGTGCCAACTGGCTGGTGCGCTACGCCGACGGCCAACTCGCCCGCCAGCCGAGCGCCGCCGAGATGCGCGAGAATATCGCCATGATGCTGCGCTGGAAGCGCGAGGAGCGGCCGGCGGCGGGCGTCTATGGCGGGCTCTGCGTCGCGCCCTTCCACTTCAAGCACTTCGATGAATTGCTTGAGGATATCGGCGCGACGACAAGACGGCGCAGCCCGCTGGTCGAGAAGTTCTCACCGCCCGACGCCGATGCCTTCGGGCGCTATCTGGCGTCGGCGCCGGAATATCGGGTGGGGTGAATGGCGAATGGCGAATGGCGAATGGCGAATAGCGAGTGGCGAATAGGGCACGATGCGAAAAGCTCAACGCAATCAACCCTCTCCCTTGGGAAAGGGTGGCGCCGTCAGGCGCCGGGTGAGGGGTCGTACACCTCCGGATAGGGCGGCATGCGGCGTGAGCGTGGGCGCATGTCGCGCTCCTGATGGGGACGTCCCCTCACCCGGCGGCTCATAGCATCGAGCGAACGCGAGATTCGTTCGCACTCGCTATGCGCCGCCACCTTCTCCCCATGGGAGAACGTTCCCGGTGCTTCACGGGACGGGATTGATTTCACTGAGCCCGTCGCATCATGCCCCATTCGCCACTGGCCATTCGCCATTCGCCATTCGCCATTCGCTACCTCACCCTCCGCCGCGTCTGCGACGGCGCCTCGCCGTAGCGCGCCGCATAGGCCGCGGCCGCGCGGCCGGCATGGCCGAGGCCGGCCTGGAAGATCAGCTCGGTGACGCGCGCCTCGTCGCCCGCATCGATCAGTGTTTCGCGCAGCCGCTCCAGCCGGATCGTCTGCAGCCTTTCGGTCAGCGTCTCACCGCGGTGGCGGCGGAACGCCTCCTGCAGCGAGCGCAGGTTGGTGCCGGCGGCGCGCGCCACGTCGGCCATGGCGATCGGCTGCGCGGCATGGTCGATCAGGAAGCTTTCCGCCCGCCGCAGCGCCACCGGGCCGGGCGGGGCCGGGGGCCGCGCCATGAGGCCGGCGCGGTCGTGCCGGAGCCCGGTCAGCATCAGGGTTGCCAGGCCGTCGCGCAGCAGCACCTGATAGGGTTCCGGCACCGGCGCCGGCCCGTCCGCGGCGTCGAGCATGATCTGGACATGCCGGGCGAGCGCCCGGCCGACCGGACCCTCCAGGTCGATGCCGGTCTCGAACTCGACGCGCTCGCCGGGGCGGTCGATCATCGCGCCGGCGAGCCGTTCCACCTCCTGGCGGCGGATCAGCACGATGACCTTCTCGCAGCCGTCATGCCAGGTCATGCGGGTCGGCAGCGTCGGCGACAGGACCGAGGCCAAGTGGCCGGCCGCCGCGTCGGTGAGCCGGTTGCCGCAGCGCACCCGCGCGGCGCCCTTCACCGGCACCTGCAGCAGGAAGAAGCCCGAGAGCTCGCCCGGGTCGATCTCGACTTCGGCGCCATAGGCGACGAAGTTCATCGAATAGCCGGCTTGGGGGGTGCTGTGATGGCGGGCGTGGAAATGGTCGGGGCTGCGCGCGGCGGGGGTCAGGAAATGCGGGCAGAAGATCCGCCCGATCGCGTCGCGGGCTTCGTCCGGAAAGCGCGTGTCGACCGCCGCGAACCGCGCCAGAGGGGCATTTGCGGACGCATCAGCCGGCATGGCCTGACATCTCCTCGCACCGGCAAGCCCGGGCACGGGGCGGAACTATGCGGTGAAACGCCGGCGGGGGAAAGCACCGTCGCCGCCGGCACCGCGCCGGGATCCCGGATCGTCATGCCGCTTGCCCATTTTGCGGCGTGGCGGCTTCAGCCTTTGCCGGCCTCGGCCGCCTTGGCGATCTCCTGATTGCGCAGGATGAAGCGCTGCAGCTTGCCGCTCGGCGTCTTGGGCAGCTCGGGGACGAACTCGATCTCGCGCGGATAGGCATGGGCCGAGAGGCGCTGCTTGACATATTGGCTGAGCTCTTCGGCCAGAGCCTCCGAGGGCGCGACGGTCTTGGCCAGCACCACGAAGGCCTTGACGAGTTCCGTGCGCTCCGGGTCCGGCTTGCCGATCACCGCGACCTCCACCACGGCGGCGTGCTCGATCAGCGCGCTCTCCACGTCGAACGGGCCGATGCGATAGCCGGACGAGGTGATGACATCGTCGGAGCGGCCGACAAAGGCGACGCTGCCGTCGTGGTCCATCTCCATCACGTCGCCGGTGCGATAATAGCCGCCCGCTATCGCCGGGGTTTCCTGCTGCCAGTAGCCGGTGAACCACATCAAGGGCGAACCTGCGATGTCGACGGCGAGCACGCCGGGCTGATGCGGCGGCAACACGCGGCCTTCGTCGTCCAGGATCGCCACGCGATAGCCGGGCAATGGCAGGCCGGCGGCGCCTGGCCGCACCGCATGGCGCAGCCGGTGGTGGTTGCACACCACCATGCCGGTTTCGGTCTGGCCGTAATGGTCGAAGATCGGCACCGCGAGGTGCTCGGCGAACCAGCGTATCACCTCCGGATTGAGCGGCTCGCCGGCGCTGCTGACGACGCGCATCCGCCCCTTCGCGGCGGCGGCCGCCCCCGGTCCCGCCGCAATCAGCAGGCGATAGGCGGTGGGTGCGCCGGCCAGGTTGGTGATGCCGTATTTGGCGATGACCCGATAGGTATCCTGCACCGTGAAGGGGCCGTCGTAGAACAGCGTGGCATGGCCGAGCATGAGCGGGCCGGTGACGGCGTAATAGAGGCCATAGGCCCAGCCGGGATCGGCGATGTTCCAGAACTGGTCCTCGGCGCGCAGGTCCACCGCCTCGCGCATATAGGCGGAAAAGCTGATGAGCGCGCGCAGCGGCACCGGCACGCCCTTGGGCAGGCCGGTGGTGCCGGAGGTCGACATCATCAGGAACAGGTCGTCGCCGCGCCGCATCACCGGGGAAAACTGCGTCGACTGACGGTCGAGCTCGGCACGGAAGTCGATGTCGCCGGCGCGCAATGGCTTGTCGGCGTGACGCACCACGGCGGTTTCGAAGTTCAGGCCCTCGATCCCGTCGAGCTTTGGCCGGTTCGCTTCGTCGGTGACGACCAGCCTGGCGCCGCTGGTCTTCAGCCGGTGCTCGATGGCCTTCGGGCCGAAGGCGGTGAACAGCGGCTGGTACACCGCGCCGGCACGCCAGGTGCCGAGAATGGTGACGATGAGCTCGGGCGTGCGCGGCAGAAGCCCGGCGACCACATCGCCGGGTTTGACGCCGCGGCTGGCGAGCAGATTGGCGAAGCGGGCGGACAGCGCCTGAAGTTCGGCGAAGGTGAAATGGGCGGAGCGGCCGTCCTGGGCCTCCCAGTAGAGCGCGACCCGGCCGGTGCCGGCGTGGCGATCGCAGCATTCGATACAGGCATTCAGGCCATCCGACAGGCTGCCGTCGAGTTCGGCGGCGAGGGCATCGAAATCGAAGGCCGCGGCGGCCCGGTCGTAGTCGGGCTGGGCCTCGGCGGTGGCCTTGTCGAATTGATCGACCATGTCGTTCCTCCCTGATCTCTCGCGAGACGCGCGTCGCCGCGCCGGAGCCGGGTCGCCCGATCATGCCGCAACGCGCGGCATGCGATGGTTCGGGCAACCGCGACCTCAGGTCCGATCTTGCCCTATGAGGCCGCGGTCGGGGAGCTGGCCATGGGGCAGGGGTCTGCGGTGGAACGAGGATCCGGACCGCAAGGTGTCATTGCTGGCCAAGGCTCAGCCTGCCGCCGCGCTCGCCCGCCTGGCCGGCGCTTCCGCCTCGGGGGTCCAGCCGAGTGCCCGTGAAATGGTCTCGGCGGTTTCGGCGACCAGCGGGCCCAGCACCGGCACGCGGGCATCGGTGATGCGTTCGCGAGGGCCGGAGACGCTGATGGAGGCGAAGACCGAGCCGCCGGCGTCGCGGATCGGCGCTCCCACGCATTGCAGGTTCGGCTGGTGCTCGCTGCGGTCGATCGAATAGCCGCGCGCCCGGGTTTCCGCGAGGTCGCGGCGCAACGCCTCGGGGTCGGTGATGGTGGTGGGCGTATAGCGCTTGAGCCCGGCCGCCACCACCTGGTCGAAGGTGGCGAGGTCGCGAAACGCCAGGATCGCCTTGCCGACGCCGGTGCAATAGCAGGGTGCGCCCTCGATGGTCATGATCAGCGAGCTCGGGCCGGAGTCGAGCTCCTTGCGGTCGACATAAACGGCGTGCAACCCGTCGAACAGGCAGAGATGCACCACTTCGCCCGATAGCTTGGCCAGCCCGTCGACAAAGGGCTGGGCCTCGCGGTGCAGGTCGAGATTGGCCAGGAACATGCTGCCGAGCTCGAACAGCTTCAGGCCGAGCCGGTAGCGGTCGCGGCCGCGCGCCTGCTCGATGAAGCCGATCTCCTTCATGCTGGCGAGCAGCCGGTGGGTGGTCGCCTTGGGAAAGCCGGTGCGGGCATGAATATCGGCCAGCCCCAGCGTGCGGTTCTGCAGGCTGAAACATTGCAGGATGCGCGCCATCTTGGTGAGCGACTGCACCTGGTCCTTGGCCGAAGATCCGCCCGCCGTTTCGCCGCTCACGCTTGACCCTCTCGGCCGTCTGGGCATGGGACCGGTCGCCGGCCATGCAGCCCTTTCATAGCCGATATCGCGACGAAGGAAAATCGGAATTGGCCACTTGACCAATGCCGGTTTCGGCTGTTGAGTTCTGCTATCCGGAATAAGAGCCCCTGACGGGCCCGTGGAAACCCAAGGAATTGTCCCGATGACTTCGAAACTCTATGGCGTCATTCCGCCCATGACCACGCCTTTCCGGGCGGATGGAGAGATGGTGCTGAGCGCGGTCAAGGCGCAGGTCGACTTCCTGGTCGAGGCCGGCTCCCATGGCCTGGCCGCCGGCGGCTCGACCGGCGAGGGCCACACCCTCGACCATGAGGAATATCGTGACCTCATGGCTGAGACGGTGACCGCCACCGCCAGCCGCATCCCTGTCATCGCCGGCATCATCGTCGATTCCACCCGCGACGCGGTCAGGCGCGGCAAGGCGGTCCGCGATCTCGGCGTCGCGGCGCTGCAGGTGACTCCGGTGCACTACCTGTTCAAGCCCGACGATGACGCGATGGTCCGCCATTTCCGCACCATGGCGGACGAAACCGGCATGCCGATCATCATCTACAACGTGGTGCCCTGGAGCTATCTTTCGCCGGCGCTGCTGATCCGCATCATGACCGAGGTGCCGCTGGTGGTCGGCGTCAAGCAGAGCGCCGGCGACCTCAAGCTGTTCGCCGACCTGATGCTCAACGCGCCGAAGGACAAGCTGATCTTCTCGGCGGTCGATGCGCTGATGTATTCGTCCTACACGCTGGGCGCGGCCGGCTCGATCGCCGCCATCCTGTCGGCGGCGCCGAAGGCTTCCGTCCACCTCTGGGATGCGGTCAGGGCCGGCGACCATGCGCGGGCGCATGACCTGCACCGCAAGCTCCTGGTGCTGTGGAACGCCATGATCGCCGACAACCTGCCGGCCTGCACCAAATTCGCGCAAACGCTGCAGGGCGTGCCCGCCATGCTGCCGCGCCAGCCCATGCCGGTGGCTTCCGCCGCCCAGCAGGTGGCGGTGACCAAGGCGCTGCAGGGATTGGGGATCCAGGATCTCCGGACGGATGCGCTGAAAGGCGCGGCGTAACGCGGAGAAAGGGACGAGGTATGGAGAGCAGGCGCTTGAACCTCTACTTCATCCCCGGCGAGCCGAGGCAGAAGCTCTTGCTTCTGCCTGGGCGAGGTAAGGGGATCTAGGGGGTGCCTAACTCCACCTCCGACGCCGCGCAACCCGCTCGACACATGCGCTGCGGTGCGGCCTGTTGGCCCCTGGATCCTCTTCCCTCGCTTCGCTCGCCAGGGGTGACGTAGGGCGCCTCTGTCGCTTCGTTCGCGCTCGGCGTCACTCACTGTGGCCGAGAGCCTGCCCAACCCAATGCAGTGCCGGACGGCCGACCTGCCATCCGGAACCACATCAAGACAACGAAAAATCGCCTCTGAGAACAGGGGTTTACGGGAAGAAACGGAATCAGGGAGGGAGCGATGACGCTCACGAGACGCACATTCACGGCCGGCGCCGCGCTGGCCGGCCTTGCCGGTCCGGCCATTGCCCAGACCTTTCAGCGCGACATCACGCTGGTGGTACCCTGGGCCGCCGGCGGCGGCACCGACACGCTCGCCCGCACGCTGGTGAAAAACGCCAAGCAGCATATCGGCGTCAGCGTCAACGTGGTGAACCGCACCGGCGGCACCGGCGCGGTCGGCATGCAGTCGGTCTCCGCGGCCAGGCCCGACGGCTATACCGTCGGGCTCGTCACCTTCCACCTCTCGGCCTACCGGCTGATGGGCTTGAGCCAGCTGTCCTATCGCGACTTCCAGCCGCTGGCCTTGCTCAACCGCACGCCGGCCGCCTTCAGCGTGAAAGCGGATTCGCCGTTCAAGACGCTGAAGGACCTGGTCGACTACGCCAAGGCCAATCCCGGTGTGGTGACGGTGGCCAATAGCGGCGCCGGCGCCAACACCCATCTGTCGGCCGCGGTGCTGGCCAAGAACACCGGTATCCGCCTGAGCTTCGTGCCGTTCGACGGCGGCGCGCCAGCGCGCACCGCCATGGTCGGCGGTCACGTTTCGGCGCTGGTCTCCGGGCCGGACGAGGTGCTGCAATATGTCAAGACCGGCCAGGTCCGCTTCCTCGCCATGGTCGGCGAACAGCGCCATCCGAGCTTTCCCGACGTGCCGACCGTGGCCGAGGCAGGTTTCCCGATCCAGAACGTCATCTATGACTGGCGCGGCATCGCCGGGCCGAAAAACCTGCCGGCCGACCTCACCAAGGCGTTGAACGACGGTTTCGCCAAGATGGCCAACGATCCTGATTTCATCGCGCTGATGGACCAGGTGGCGCTGCCGCGCGTCTATATGAACGGCGCTGATTTCGGCACCTTTCTCGCCGGCATGGAGACGGCGCTGCAGCCGGCCTTGGCGGAAGTCGGGCTGCTCAAGACATGAACGGCGCCAGCCCCAAGCGGATGACCGTTCCGGACCTCGTCGCGGCGGGCCTCGCCTTCGCCGCGGCGGCCTGGGCGGTGATCGAGTCGGGCCAATGGCCGGCGCCCGAATTCATCGGCGGGCCGGCCGTGGTGCCGCGCATCATCGCGGCCATCCTGTTCACCGCCGCCGCGGCGCTCGCCTGGAACGCGCTGAAGGGCCGTTCCGAGGTGATCGAGGAGCCGCTCGACTGGGCAAGGAAGCAGCGGCTCGGCATCATGCTGCTGGTCACCGCGGCCTATGCCGCGGCACTCGAACCGTTCGGCTTCCTGCCGGCGACCATTGTCTTTCTCGCGGTTTTCGCGCTGGTCCTCGGTGTCCGCCACTGGCCGCTGATCGCTGGATATGCGGTGGGCCTGCCGGTCGCTTTCCATCTCGTCTTCAGCACCGTGCTGAAAGTGCCGCTGCCGCCGGCAGCCTGGCCGTTTTGAGGGGGCCATGGCGAGCGAGGCACTGCGCACTGAAACGCGCCTCGGCAGGTGCAGAGGACTGCGCGACCAACCCTCTCCCAGAGGGCAAGGGGGGCGCCGTCGGGCGCCGGGTGAGGGGCGTGAGCGTCGAGAACCACCACCAATGCTCGCGCCGCATGCCGCCCTTTCTGGAAATGGACGACCTCTCACCCGGCAGCTGACGCTGCCACCCTCTTCCTCTGGGAGAGGGTTGTTTCAGCGCCGAAGTTGGCCCTCCGCGCGGATCCGCCCATGCTCGACCTGACGCTACTCTTCCACGGTTTCGCCACCGTCCTGTCCGGGCCGAACCTCATCGCCATCGTACTTGGCACCATTGGCGGCATCATCGTCGGCGCGCTGCCCGGGCTCACCGCCACCATGGCGATCGCGCTGCTCATTCCCTTCACCTTCTCGATGGGACCGACCACCGGCATCTGCATGCTGCTGGCGGTCTATACCGCCGGCATCTATGGCGGCGGCATCGCCTCCATCCTGATCCGCACGCCCGGTACGCCGGCGGCCGTCGTCACCGTGCTCGACGGCTATCCGATGGCGCAGAAGGGGCTTGCCGGCCAGGCGCTGGGGCTCGCCACCGTCGGATCCGGCATAGGTGGTCTGTTCTCGGCCATTTGCCTCGCCCTGTTCGCGCCGATCCTGGCGGCTTTCGCGCTGCGCTTCAGCGCGCCGGAATATTGCGCGCTGGCCGTTCTCGGCCTCGCCGTCACCGTCACCATGACCGGCCGCTCGCCGCTGAAGGGCGCCGTCTCGGCCACCGGCGGGCTGCTCATCGCCATGGTCGGGCTCGACCCGATCGGCGGCTTCCCGCGCTTCACCTTCGGCTCCACCGAACTGGTTGGCGGCATCAGCTTCGTGCCCATGCTGATCGGCCTGTTCTCGCTCTCCGAAGCCTTTCGCCAGGTCGAGATCATCGAGAAGGCCGAACAGGTGACCGCCAAGATCGGCCGGGTGCTGCCACGCATCGCCGAGATCGTCGTGCACAAATGGGTGCTGCTGCGCGCCTGCCTGATCGGCATCACGGTCGGCGTCATGCCCTCCATGGGGCCTGAAACCGCGGCCTTCATGTCCTATTCCGAGACCAAGCGCACCGCCGAGAACCCGGAGGAGTTCGGCAAGGGCGAGCCGGCCGGCGTGGTCGCGGCGCAGACCGCCGAGAACGCCTCGACCGGCGGCGACGTGCTGCCGATGATCACGCTCGGCGTGCCCGGCGACGCCGCCACCGCGGTGCTGATGGGCGCGCTGACCATTCACAATCTCGAACCCGGGCCGCTCCTGTTCCGCGACCACCCCGACGTGGTGCACCAGATCTTCGCCGGCATGATCGTGGCGAACCTGTCCTTCCTGTTCATCGGCCTCTTGGGCGCGCGCTATTTCGCCAAGGTGCTGAATGTCGACCGGCGCCTCCTGGTGCCCGCCATCTTCCTGTTCAGCCTGATCGGCGCCTATGCGCTGAACAACAATCCGAGCGATGTCTGGGTCTGCCTGATGTTCGGCTTCCTCGGCTATCTCATGCAGCGCTACGACTTTCCGGTCTCGCCCATGGTGCTGGCGCAGATCCTCGGCGCCATGGCGGAATCGAACTTCCGCCGTTCGCTCGCCATGAGCCAGGGCGACCTGATGATCTTCGTCAGCCGGCCGATCGCCGCCTGCATCCTGATCCTGGCCGTGCTCGCCGGGGTCAGCGCGGTGCGCCGCGCGCTGGCGCTGTCGCGCCAGGCCGCCGCGGCCGATGCCCGCGCGGAGGCCAGGTGATGGCCCCCGACACCGGCCGGAAACGCCTCGTCGCCGTCGGAATCGCGGTCATGGACAAGATCTTCGGCATCGAGGCGATGCCGACCGAGGCGACCAAGGTCTTCGCCCGCTCCTATCACGAGATCGGTGGCGGTCCGGCCGCCACCGGCGCGGTCACCGCCGCCCGCCTCGGTGCCAAGGTCGAGCTCTGGGCGCGCGTCGGCGACGATCCGGTCGGCCGGCGCATCGTCGAGGAGATCGGCGAATGGGGTGTCGAAGCGGTGATCCGCCATGCCAGCCAGGGGCGCTCCGGCGTCTCCTCCATCGCGGTCGACGCCAGAGGCGAACGGCTGATCTTCGCCTTCGCCGATCCGGCGCTCGATACCGATCCGTCCTGGCTGCCGCTGGCGCGGCTCGCTTCGGCCGATGCCGTGCTCTCTGACCTGCGCTGGCCGCGCGCCGCCGAATTGGTGCTCGGGGAGGCGCGGCGGCTCGGCGTGCCCAGCGTGCTGGATGCCGACCTGACCACCGACGACATCGCCCGCAGCCTGGTGCCGCTGGCCGGCTACGCGGTGTTTTCCGCACCCGCCTTGCGCCGGCTGACCGCCGAGACCGATCCGCTCGCCGGCCTGCGGGCGGCGCAGGCGCTCACGCCGGGCCATGTCGGCGTGACGCTCGGGGCCGACGGCTATCGCTGGCTCGAGGCGGGCGTGCCCAGGCATGAGCCGGGTTTCGCGATCGAGGCGGTCGACACGCTCGGCGCCGGCGACGTGTTCCACGGTGCCTTCGCGCTGGCGGTTGCCGAAGGCCGCGACGTCGCGGGCGCGGCGCGCTTCGCCAATGCGGCTTCCGCGCTCAAATGCACCCGCAGCGGCGGCCGGGCGGGTATTCCGACCCGCGCCGAGGTCGACCGCCTGCTTCTCCAGCCCGAGGTTCTCCGATGTTGATCACTGCCGGCAAGCTGCGCGGCCTGAAGCGCCTTTGCGACGCCCAGGGGCGGTTCAAGATGGTGGCGGTCGACCAGCGGCCGCCGCTGTTGAAGGCCATCGGCGAAAAGGCCGGCCGTGCGGCGGCCTACCAGGAGTTGGCTGATGTCAAAGCGCTGCTCACCCGCCGGCTGCTCGCCGACGGTTCGGCCGTGCTCATCGATCCGGATTACGGCTTCTCGGTCGCCGAGCCGGACATCCGGCCGGATCGCGGCCTGCTGATCACGCTGGAGGATTTTCGCTTCGAGGAGACGCCGGGCGGCCGCAAGACACGGATCATGCAAGACTGGTCGGTCGACAAGATCAAGCGGCTCGGCGCCGACGGCGTGAAGTTGCTGCTCTGGTATCGGCCGGATGCCGATGCGGATGTGATCAGGCACCAGCAGGCCCTGGTGCGCAAGGTCGGCGCCGACTGCGCGCGCTGCGACATTCCGCTGTTGCTGGAATTGCTGGTCTATCCCTTCGCGGGGGCGGCCCACCACACGACAGACTATATCGAGGACCGCGACAAGCGCCCCGAACTGGTGCTGCAGAGCGTGCGCGACTTCGCCGACGCCTCGTTCGGCGTCGACATCTACAAGCTCGAAAGCCCGCTGACCGCGGCGAGCCTGCCGGACCCGGCCGTCGGCAGCGCCGAAACACGGGTGGCCCAGGTCTGGTTCGACAAGCTTGGCGCCATCATCGACCGGCCCTGGGTCATGCTCTCGGCCGGGGCCGGCATGGAGGAGTTCCGCCGGGTGCTCGGCTTTGCCTATCGCGCGGGCGCCAACGGCTACCTTGCTGGCCGGGCGATCTGGTGGAAGGCCTTCGGCGCCTATCCGGACCTCGCCGCCATGGATGCGGCCCTCACCGGCGAGGCGCGCGGCTACATGGCGGAGATCAACTGGCTGACCGACCAGATGGCGAGACCCTGGCGCGAGGCGCCGGCGATCGGCGGCAAGCCGGCGCTGGCGGGAGCAGGGCAGGACTTTCCGGCGACCTATGCGGAGTTCCGAAGGTAGCAAGCCCACTCCCGCATGCGGGCGAGGGTCTACGAGCGTCAACCCTCGCCCATGCCTAGGTGGGAGAGGGGGGGCGCATCGCGTGCGAGCAGCCCGTTTCTGAAATGTGAAACCAAGCCCCGAAAAGCCTCGTGCGGTCGCTGTCGACGCGGGTTCGTCCTGCCGCCGCTTCAGGTGATTGCCGCATGGTCGAACGTCGCCAAGAGACGCATCCTGTGGCCGATCCCACGCGAGGCGTGCCGGGGGGGGGGGGCGATTGCGTTGACGCAATTCGGKGGKGGCATATTTCGCATTTGATTTGCAAACATGAAGTACTCACATTGCCTGCATCGTCTCCAGCGAATGATCGGCAACCTGATGACCAATACCCGCAAGGCCTTCATGTGGGACGACGTTCGCCTGGTGAAGGCGATCGCCGATGGTGCCGGGCTGCAGTCGGCCGCGGCGGCCCTGGGCGTCAATCATTCCACCGTGTTCCGGCGCCTGGCCGCCATCGAGGCGACGCTCGGCACCACGCTGTTCGAGCGGCGCCGGAGCGGCTATGTGCCGACACCGGCAGGCCAGGAGATGATCGCGCTGGCCGAGCGCATCGATGCCGATCTCACCGCTTCGACCCGCAAGCTCGCCGGCTGGAGCCAGGCGCCTGCCGGCGAACTCAAGGTGGCCACCAGTGATGCCCTGCATGCCCGTCTGCTGATGCCCTTGTTCCTGTCGTTTCGCGCCAAATGCCCGGATGTTCAGCTCGACCTCGTGTTGAGCAACCGGGCTTTGGATCTTTCCAGGCGCGACGCCGATGTCGCGGTGCAGGCGGTCGACGCGCCGTCCCATGACCTGGTCGGCCGGCGGATCGCGCGTGTCGCCTGGGCCTTGTACGGCCGCATCGCCGACGCCGCGCCGGCCTCGGCCAATGATGCCGCGCCCGCTCAGCGGCCCTGGGTGATGCTGTCGGAGGACAGCGGCGCTCCCGCCGCGGTCCAGGCGACGCTGCGCCAGGTTCCTGCCGGGCATGTCGCCTGCACGGTCAACAGCGTGCTGGGCCTCGCCGAGGCGATCGAGGCCGGCCTCGGCATCGGCTACCTGCCGTCCTATGTCGGCGATGCCAGCCCGCTGCTGCGCCGTCTGGCGCGGCCGGTGCCGGATCATGCCGCTGACCTCTGGCTGCTGACCCACCCCGATCTCCGGCAGTCGGCACGGGTCCGCGTCTTCCTGGATTTCCTGGCCGCGCGCCTGACGCAGCTCAGGCCGCTGATCGAAGGCGGCGAGGCGGGGCTCGCCAGATCCTTGCCGCCATCAACGTCCTCGCCGCCAGCAACGCGGCCGCCATTGGCGATGCCGGTCGCGCCGGCTGAGAACGACGATGCGCTGGCCCGCAAGGTCGGCTTGCATCAAAACAAATGAAACAGGGTTTCCTCCCCGGCCAGAGCGTCTAGCTTCGCGGGCAGCCGGTACCGGCTCTCGACGATGTCCCGGGCCGTTCCGAAAAGCTGAAMCCCTGCAAGGACTTCGCCATGGCCGCGAACGCTCGTCCCAATCCCGCCCCGACGCTGCTGGACCCGTCCAACCACGCGCTCATCATGATCGACCATCAGCCCCAGATGGCCTTCGCCACCAGGTCGATCGATGCCGTGCTGCTGCGCAACAATGCCGGAATGGTCGCCGCCGCCGCCGCCGGTTTCGGCGTTCCCACCATCCTGACGACAGTGGCCGAAAAGAGCTTTTCCGGCCCGATCTTCGACGAGGTCAGAGCGCCTTTCCCCGATGCCGCGATCATCGACCGCAGCACCATGAACACCTGGGAGGACGCCCGCGTCTGCGACCGGGTCAACCAGATCGGCCGGCAGCGTATCGTGCTCGCCGGGCTGTGGACCTCGGTCTGCATCGTCGGGCCGGCGCTCTCGGCGCTCGACCAGGGCTTCGAGGTCCATGTCGTCGCCGATGCCTGCGGCGACGTTTCGGACGAGGCCCATCGCTGCGCCATGGACCGCATGGTCCAGGCCGGCGCTCGGCCGATGACCGCCCTGCAATACCTGCTCGAGCTGCAGCGCGACTGGGCACGCGGCGAGACCTACGCGCTGACGACGGGCATCGCCGTCAAGCATGGTGGCGGCTACGGCCTCGGCCTGATCTACGCCAAGGCGATGTTTGGCGCGCATGAGGGCTGAGCCGGAAGGCTCCATCTTGCCGGGAGGGTGGCATGAAGCTCTATCTCCTGTCGCTTGCGGTTGGCCTCCTGGTTGGCGCGATCTATGCGCTGGTCGGTGTGCGTTCGCCGGCGCCGCCCGTGGTCGCGCTGGTCGGCTTGCTCGGCATCCTCGTCGGCGAGCAACTGGTTCCCATCGTCCGCAACTTCGTGGCCGGCACGCCTTTGTCGGCCGCCGAGGTGTTGGCCGACTGCAAGGCGCATGTGCTGGGTGAGCTTCCCGGGCGTGCCGGCGCGACGCGCATGGTCGCCGGCAGGACCGCAGCCGGGAATGACCCATGATGAGCGCGATCGACCGTCGTACCGTCACCGCCGGCCTCGGCACTTTCGCCGCCGGCCTTGCCAATTGCCCGCGCGATGCGGAGGCTCAAGCCATGGCCCAGTTTCCCGATCTGATTTTATTCAACGGCAAGATCACCACGCTCGACCGGCAGCGGCCCGAGGCGACAGCGGTCGCCATTCGCGACGGGCGCTTTCTCGCCGTCGGCGACGAGCGCGACATCGTTCAGCTCGCCGGGCCGGCCACCCGGCGCGTCGACCTGAAGGGCAGACGCGCGATCCCCGGGCTGATCGACAGCCATATGCACATCATCCGTGGCGGCCTGAACTACAACATGGAACTGCGCTGGGACGGCGTGCGCTCGCTTAGCCAGGCCATGCGCATGTTGAAGGAGCAGGTCGACCGCACGCCCGCGCCACAATGGGTGCGGGTCGTCGGCGGCTTCACCGCCCATCAATTCGCCGAGAAACGGCTGCCGACGATCGAGGAGATCAACGCGGTAGCGCCCGATACGCCGGTCTTCATCCTGCATCTCTACGATCGGGCGCTGCTGAACGGCGCGGCGCTTCGGGCGGTCGGCTATACCAGGGACACGCCCAGCTTTCCGGCCGGCGAGATCGTCCGCGACGCCCGGGGTGAACCGACGGGCCTTTTGATCGCCCGGCCGAACGCCACCATCCTCTACGCCGCGCTCGCCAAGGGGCCGAAGCTGCCGGCGGAGTATCAGAAGAACTCGACGCGCCATTTCATGCGCGAGATCAACCGGCTGGGCGTCACCGGCGTGATCGACGCCGGCGGCGGCTTCCAAAACTATCCCGACGACTACCGGATCATCGAGGAGTTGCATGCCGAGGGGCAACTGACGGTGCGCATCGCATATAACCTGTTCACCCAGAAGCCGAAGGAGGAACTCGCCGATTTCCAGACCTGGGCGAAGCAGGTCACGCCGGGGCAGGGCGACGACACCTATCGGCACAATGGCGCCGGCGAGATGCTGGTCTACAGCGCCGCCGATTTCGAGGATTTTCAGGTCGAGCGGCCCGAGCTGCCGGCCGGCATGGAAAGCGAGCTCGAGCCGGTGGTGCGGCTCCTGGCCGAGAACCGCTGGCCGTGGCGGCTGCACGCCACCTATAACGAGACCATCACCCGCGCGCTCGACGTGTTCGAGAAGGTCGACCGGGACGTGCCGCTCCAGGGCATCAACTGGCTGTTCGACCACGCCGAGACGATCGACGACCGCAATATCGAGCGCATCGCCAGGCTCGGCGGCGGCATCGCCGTGCAGCACCGCATGGCCTATCAGGGCGAATATTTCGTCGAGCGTTACGGTCATCGCGCGGCCGAGCGCACGCCGCCGGTCCGCCGCATGCTCGACATGGGCGTCAAGGTTGGCGCCGGTACCGACGCAACCCGCGTCGCCTCCTACAATCCCTGGGTGTCGCTCTCCTGGCTGGTGACCGGCAGGACGCTCGGCGGGCTGTCGCTCTATCCCGAGGCGAACCTGATCGATCGGGAGACGGCGCTCAGGCTCTGGACCGAGTCCAACACCTGGTTCTCCACCGAGACGGGCAAGAAGGGGCAGATCAAGCCCGGCCAACTCGCCGATCTCGTGGTTCTCTCCGACGACTATTTCGCGGTCCCCGGCGACGCCATCCAGGACATCACCTCGGTGCTCACATTGCTCGGCGGCACGCCCGTTCATGGCGACCGCGATTACCGGGATCTGGCGCCCGCTTTGCCGCCGGCCATGCCGGACTGGTCGCCGGTCGGCCACTTCGGCGGCTACCAGAAGCGGGCCGAGCGTGAGACCGGCACTATCAATGCCTTCGCCGCCAACGCCTGCGGCTGCGCCAGCCAATGCGGCGTGCACGGCCATGCCCATGCCCGGTCCTGGGGCGCCGATCTGCCGGTTTCGGACGAACGTTCCTTCTGGGGCGCGCTCGGCTGCTCCTGCTGGGCGTTCTAGTGGGGGCGCGGATGAGCCTGAGCATGAAAAGCGACAGCGGGGTTCCCAGACCGATCCGCGGTCTGCTGGCGCTGCCGGGCCTCGGCATGCTGGCGCGCCTGGCACTGGCCTCGCCCTTCCTGATCAGCGGCATCGTGAAGCTGACCGATTTTGCCGGCGCCACCGCCGAGGTCGCGGGCCTGGTCGGCCGCGGGCTCGGTCCGGGGCAGGCGGGGCTGGTGGCGGCGGCCGTCATCCTGGCCCAACTCGGCGGGGCACTGCTGTTCCTGACGCAACGCTATTGCTGGCTTGGCGCGGGCATCCTGGCCGGGTTTACCGTGGCTGCCACACTGTTGGCACATGCATTCTGGACATTCGACGGCGCGGAGCGCGGCCATCAGGCCGCGACCTTCTTCGAGCACCTGGCCATCGTCGGCGGCTTCGCCGTGGCGGCCCTGTTCGTCAACGGTCGCAGGGTGGCATGACACATGATCAACAGGTCCCGACCGCCACGCCGCCGCAACCCGCCCCCGGTGGTTTCGCACCGCTGCGCCACCAGGTCTTTCTGGTGCTCTGGGCCGCCACCGTGCTCGGCAATACCGGGGTGTTCATTCGCGACGTCGCCAGCGCCTGGATTGTCGCCGAGCTGACCAATTCACCGGCGGCGGTCGCCCTGGTCCAGGCGGCCGGTTTCCTGCCGATCTTCTTCCTCGCCATTCCCGCCGGCGTGCTCTCCGACATCGTCGACCGGCGCAGGCTGCTGATCGGCATCCAGGTGTTTCTGGCCGGCGTCAGCTTCACCCTGATGCTGCTGGCCGCCTCCGGCACCATCACGGTGACGGCCATCGTCGCGCTGACCTTTCTCGGCGGCGTCGGCGCGGCGCTGATGAGCCCGACCTGGCAATCGATCGTGCCCGAGCTGGTGCCCAGGGTCGAGCTGAAGAATGCCGTGGCGCTGAATTCGCTGGGGTTCAACATCGCCCGTGCCATCGGGCCGGCGCTTGGCGGCGTCATGCTGGCGGCCCTCGGCGCCACCGTCACCTATGGCGCCGATGTCGCGACCTATCTGGTCGTCATTGCCGCGCTCATCTGGTGGCGGCGGACGCCGGATGCCGATACCGGGCTGGCGGAACGCTTCACCGGCGCCTTCCGGGCCGGCCTGCGTTATGCCCGCGCCAGCCGCGAACTGCATGTGGTGCTGTTGCGCGCCGCGCTGTTTTTTGTCTTCGCCAGCAATATCTGGGCGCTGCTGCCCTTGGTGGCGCGCAACCTGCTCGGCGGCGGCGCCGGCTTTTACGGCTTGCTGTTGGGGGCCGTCGGCGCCGGCGCGGTCGGCGGCGCGGTCCTGCTGCCGCGGGCTCGCCAGCGCTTCTCGTCCGATGCGCTGTTGCTTGGCGCCGCCCTCATCGCCGCCGTGGTCATGGCCGGCCTGTCGTTCGGCCCGCCGCGCTGGCTCGCCGTCCTGCTCCTGCTGGTGCTCGGTGCCGGTTGGATCGCGGCCTTGACCACTCTTAACGGCGTTGCTCAGGCGATCTTGCCGAACTGGGTGCGAGGGCGTGGTCTCGCCATCTATCTCACCGTGTTCAACGGCGCGATGGCGGCGGGCAGCCTGGCCTGGGGCGCGCTGGCACATTGGGTGGGCGTGCCGGCGGCACTGCAACTCGGCGGCGCCGGACTGGTGCTGGTCGGCCTGGTCGCCGGGCGCATCCGGCTGCCGGCCGGCGAGGCCGATCTCACCCCCTCCAACCATTGGCCCGAGCCGCTGCTGGCCGAACCGGTGGAGAATGACCGCGGGCCGGTGAAGATCGTCATCGAATATCGCGTGCCATTGGCCGAGCGTCTGGCTTTCCTCAGCGCGCTCTACCGGTTTTCCGAGCAGCGGCGGCGCGACGGTGCCTATGCCTGGTGGGTGGCCGAGGATGCCGCCGACCCCGAACGCATCGTCGAATGGTTCATGGTCGAGTCCTGGGCCGAACATCTGCGCCAGCATCGCCGGGTGTCCAGGGCCGACGCTACCTTGCAGGCCGAACTGGACCGGTTCCGGCCCGATACCGGTGGCGCCGGCCATGCCGGAGCCGAGCACTTCCTTGTCCTCGATCCGCCGCGGGCCGGCAGCCACGGCCATACATCATAAGCAGTCCGGCCGTGGGCCGGATCATCCGCGGCCATGCGGTTCGCCGGAGCTTTCGCCTGTTGATCCGGCCGGCGGCGCGACCCAGCCGTCTCTAGTCGTTTCAAAACCCGAAGACCGATCATGCCCACCATCACCACGCAAGACGGCGCGACCATCTTCTACAAGGACTGGGGCAAAGGGCAGCCCGTGGTCTTCTCCCATGGCTGGCCGCTGTCGGTCGATGCCTGGGACGGCCAGATGGTCTTCCTCGGCCAGCAGGGCTCCCGGGTGATCGCCCATGACCGGCGCGGCCACGGCCGCTCGTCCCAACCCTGGGACGGCAATGACATGGACACCTATGCCGACGATCTCGCCGGCCTGATCGAGACGCTCGACCTGAACGACGTGGTGCTGGTCGGCCATTCCACCGGCGGCGGCGAGGTTGCGCGCTATATCGGCCGCCACGGCACCCGGCGGGTGGCCAAGGCCGTGCTGGTCGGCGCGGTGCCGCCGATCATGCTGAAGACCGAGGCCAATCCCGAGGGCCTGCCGATCGCGGTGTTCGATGGCATCCGCAAAGGCACGTTCGACGACCGGTCGCAGTTCTTCAAGGACCTGAGCATGCCCTTCTAAGGCTTCAACCGCGCCGGCGCCAAGGTCTCCGAAGGCGCGCGCGACGCCTTCTGGCTGCAGGGCATGACCGGCGGTATCAAGGGGCTGCTCGACTGCATCAAGCAGTTCTCCGAGACCGATTTCACCGAGGATCTGAAGGCGATCGATGTGCCCACCCTGGTCGTCCATGGCGACGACGACCAGATCGTGCCGATCGACGCCTCCTCCAGGAAGACCGCCAGGCTGGTGCCCAACGCCGTGCTCAAGGTCTATCCCGGCGGTTCGCACGGGCTGACGCTGACCAGCCAGGATCAGTTCAACGCCGATCTCATCGGCTTCATCCGGGGTTGAGCCGGATCGCCGGCGCTGTCCGCGACGGACCGCGCCGGCATTCAGCCGCAATGCGCTTTGGGCTTGGCCTTGGTCGAGGCCTTGGCCGGCCGCTTGGCCGAAACCCGGCCGGCGGCGGCCTTGGGAGGGCGGGGTTGCTGCGCGAGCAGGGCGGTTGCCTCGGCGGCGTCGACCGGCCGGCCGATCAGATAGCCTTGCGCCTCGCTGCATTGATGGGCGCGCAGAAAGGCGAGCTGTTCGGCGGTTTCGACGCCCTCGGCGGTCGTGTCGATGCCGAGATCCGCAGCCAGCCCGATCACCGATTTCACGATCGCCGCGCTTTGCTGGTCGGTCTGCAGGTCCTGCACGAAGGACCGGTCGATCTTGACCCGATGCAGCGGCAGCTTCCTGAGATAGCTCAGCGAGGAATAGCCGGTGCCGAAATCATCGAGGGCGACGCGGACGCCCTCGGCCGACAGCGCCAGGAGGATATCGAGCGCGCTGGCGTCGTCGGACAGGAGCACGGTCTCGGTGACCTCGACTTCGAACCGGCCGGGTGCCAGGCCGCTCGCCGCGATCGCCGCCTTGACGCGGGCGGCGATGCCCGGGTCGCGGAACTGCACCGCCGAGAAGTTGACAGATATGCGGATCCCCTCCGGCCAGGCGCTGGCGGCGCGGCAGGCTTCTTCGACCACCCAGTCGCCGATCGGGCGGATCAGCCCAGTCGATTCCGCCACCGGAATGAAGTCGACCGGGGCAACCAGCCCTCGGGCCGGATGATGCCACCGGATCAGTGCCTCGAAACCGACAATCCTGTCTTCGCCGAGGTTGAGGATCGGCTGGTAGACTAGGCGGAACTCGCCGCGGTGCAGGGCGTTGCCCAGATCATGCTCGAGTGCGCGCCGCTCCCGCGCGAAGGCGTGGTCGCTGACGTCGAAGAAGCGGAACGAGCCGCCGCGCGCGCCCTTGGCGTGATAGAGCGCGATGTCGGCGCTCCTGAGCAAGGTTCGCGGGCTGTCGCCGTCGGCCGGCGCGGTCGCCAGGCCGATGCTGATCGTGTTCATCACCTCCTGGCCGTCGATGCGGAACGGCTGGTCGAAGGCCTCGACGATCCGGCGCGCGAAGGCGGCGGCCTGCTCGGGGCTGGCGACGCCAGCCGCGATGACCGCGAACTCGTCGCCGCCGAGCCGGGCGAGCCCGTCGTCGATGCCGACGCAGGTGCGCAGGCGCTCGGCCGCCTGGACCAGGATCTCGTCGCCGACCGTGTGGCCGAGCCGGTCGTTGATCGCCTTGAAACTGTCCAGGTCGAGCCAGAGCAGAGTGAATGGCTGGCGGTCCCGCGCCAGCCGGGCGAAGGCCGCCTCGACGCTTTCGGTGAAGCCGAGGCGGTTCGGCAGCTCGGTCAGCGGATCGCGCCGGAGCCGCAGCTCGGCGTCGAACTGGGCGACCAGCCGGTTGGCATTCTCGATGGCGTAGGAAAACACGGTGCGCAGCAGCACCAGGGCATAGACGACGAGCAATGCCGCGACGAGCATATAAGTCATGTCGCCGGACCGGCCGATGGCGATGGCCGAACCGATGAAGATCGGGCCGGTGAAGGCAATCGCCGCGATCGGGATGCCGCCGAGGCCAAAGGCGCCGCCGGCGAGCATGCCGGCGCACAGGCAGGCGACGACCAACTGCACGCCGATGGGGGCGCTGTTGAAGAACAGCAGTGGCACCCCCGACCACAATGCACCGAGCGCGAAGGCATAGAGGACGGTGCGCCGCACCGCCCGTTCCGACACGGTCTGCGGCTTCGACAGGTCGCGCCGCTGCCGTTGCCGAAGCCGGAGCAGGGCCACCAAGGCGATCACCATGGCGGCCCAGATGGCGGCAGGCCCTGCATCCCGCGTGTGCCATTCGGCGGCGACGAAGATCAGCGCGTTGCAGACATTGGCGATCATGATGCCGCGCGAGTGCCGGAGCACGCCCGACAACTGCTCGGCGCGCAGCCGCCCGGCGACCGCCGCATCGGTGGCGGGGCCGCCGAAAATGGCCAGGTCGCCCGAAAAGACCTGGCGAACCTTGTTCAGAAGCACGTCTTGCACGACAGACCTCGGACACATCTTCGCATAGCCGGAGCGATGCAGGCGGCGATGAGCACGGGCATCTCGCCAAACATGTCTACGGCGCGCCAGGATAGACCAACAGAAGTCACCGATTTCGTAACGCTGCCGAAAGGTTAGGACCGTGGCAATTGGGGGTTAGGCATTGGCAAGTAGCGAATGGCGAACAGGGTGTGATCAGAATGGCTTCGCGCAAACCCCGTTCCTGGGTCGGTCGAGGATGGCTCCGTTAGGCGCCCGGCGGGCCGGCACGATATCCGTGCCGGGTCGCGGCTCGTTGGTCAGCCAGGAGGCGTTTTGCTTCCCGAACATCGATGCGGATTTGGGCCGGTCGCAGCAGTGCGGGGCCACGCGCCGTCTAGCGCGGCGCGAAAGCCCTGGCGCGGGAAATCTCCGGACGCTGACTGTCGGCATCCTTGGCCAGGCTGATGAGCCTGCCGTAATAGAAGGCGGCCTTGTCGCCGTCGCCCGCGGCCTCCGCTGCGCGTGCCGCGCCGAAATAGCCACGGAAGCGGTTCGGCTCGCGTTGCTGCGATGCTTCATACTCCTTGAGTGCGAGCGCTGGCTGGCCCGCTTCCAGCAACATGTCGCCGAGCAGTTCGCGCGCGGGCAGGATGCGCCCCGGCGTGATGATGTGTTTCTCGTTTCTATCCTCGAGGTCGGCGGCCTCGCGCATCAGTTTCAGAGCGTCGTCCTGCCGGTTCTGGGCGAAGGCGATCCAGCCCGCGATGGTGCGCTGCTGGATCTCGACCTCCCTGGCCCAATAGGCGTTGCCGGCATCGACCAGCGCCTTGTGCCGGATCGCCAGCTCGGCGGCGGCCTGTTCCGCGGCGGTGATATCGCCGGTCCGTGCGGCGCCGAGCGCCCGGGCAAACCAAGTGATCGCATCGGTATAGGCGAAGCCGCCCGGCAGCGGTACAAGCTGCATGGCGCCGCGCCAGTCGCCACGCTCCACCGCATAACGTGCAGGCATGGCAGCCGACGCGTAGCGCACCGTTGGAGGGGCCGGTGCATTGATCTTCAGCTTGAGCGCGTCGGCCATCGCTGCTTGGGCCGCTCCGTCGCGGGCCAGTTGCAGATAGGCGTAAACCGCATAGTCGCTGGCGTGATAGGCTTCGGGTAACTCGTTGCCTGTGATTGCGGCTTCATAGGCACGCCGGTTGGTCGATGCCGAATCCTGCCAGGCTCCCACTCGCGTGAAGATATGCGACGGCATGTGCAGCGCGTGCGGCGCGGCTGGCGCGAGCCCGGCATAGCGGCGCGCGGCGGCCAGACCCTGCGCGGCGATCGGCGGGGCGTCATAGGCGTGGATCAGGTAGTGCGAGACGCCGGGGTGGTCGGGGGTCTTGGCGAACTGGGCTTCCAGCACCGCCGCCGCCTTGAGGTAGGCCGCGTAGGTCTGATCCGCCTGCGATTGGGTGCCGATGAGATAGAGCGCGCTGAAAATCTGGGCTTCGTCGTCTTCCGGATAGCGGGCGGCGAGGGCTTCGAAGGCCTTGGCGCGAGCCTCCTGGCGAGCTGTCTCCGGGCGGTTGGCCCAGTCCTGGTAATAGGCCGCGACCGCTTCGATATAGTCGCGTTCACGCTGCGTGCTGGCGCCAATCCTGCGGCCAAGTTCGATCGCGACCTGAGCCTTCTCGGCGTCCCGCGGCGTCGGGCCTGCGCCGCTGAGTGGGTTCAGCATGAGGATCGAGGCAATGCCCCAGGTCGCGATCGCGCAGGCGGGGTCCTTCGCCAATACGTCGCGGAAGGTTTGCTCGCCGGCGCTGAACCAGAACGAGTGCAGCATCGCGACGCCGCGGGCGAGTTCGTCCTGGACGGCGGAGGTGCAGGAATTGGCGAAGGCTACCTTGCCGACGGCGCCATGGCCGCCGTGGTCGTGTTGGGACGACGCCATTCCCGACGTCAACAGCAGCACGCCGATGCCGGCGCCGACAGAGCCGAGTTTCATGCCGCGTCTCCTGACTTGCTTGAACCCGATCTGCCCGGACGGCGACGCCGCGTCGGGATGCCGTGGAGGCTATGCAATGCCTGGGTATGTCGACTGAATCTGGGTGTCTGGCGCTCGGGCTCCGTGGGACGAAGGCAGGAACGGGGCGGATCACACGCGCAACAGGATAACCGAAGGACGGTCGCCAGCCCACCACCTTGTTCGTCATGGAGCCGCCCGCATCACGCCTGCTGTCCAGGCCGATGCGGGCTCTTGCTGCGCCGCCCTACCGCCGGAACTTCAGATCCAGTCCCTGCGCGGCCCAGGCCGCCTCGATCGCATCCATGTCGGCCGCGCCTGACGGGTTGGCCTTGCTCGGCGCCCAGGCCTTGCGCGCCGACCAGTTTTGCCGCCAGAGGTCCAGCAGGCGCTGCAACTCGCCGAGCGGCGCGGCGTGGTCGTCGACACGGATGTCGAGGTCCGGAAAATCTTCGGTGGTGGTCAACTGCATCACCGCCGATTGCCGGCCGCGCCGGTCGCCGCCGGCGGCCTCACCCGCGAGCATAGCCGCCATCATTCGCTCCGGCAGGGCGAGCTCGACACCCGTGCCAAAGGCGTCGAACGTGCGACTGACGACGTCGGCACCAGCCAGCATGTTGCCGGCGACCGAGACATGGGCCCCGGTGCGCTCGCCACACCATGCGACGCAATTCCGGCCGGTCCAGGCCGCTGTGCGGCCCAGGGCATCGACGGCATGGACTTGGCGCAGCCCGCGCCCCTCGTCCTGCTTCAAGGCCTTTTCGATGGCCTCGGCAGGCGCGAGGCCGGCGGCCAATCCATCGAGCACGGCCGGGCCGAGGTAGCGGTTGGTCATCGACTGGGTCGAAACCGCACCGACGCCCGCCCGCACGAAGGGGCAGCTCGCTCCGACCGCGAAGGCTCGCGTCGCGACCGCCACCCCGAACGCGCCGCTTGCCGGATCATGGGCGACGATCGACCAGGTCATGTGAGGCTTTCATGCTGATACGCCATGCACGGGCACGTCTTCGGGCTACTTCTTCTCGATGTTCCAGAGCGCGAGATTGGACGCGGCGAAGACACCGGTGAGATTACGCCGGTAGGCGGTCGGCTGGAGATATTGGCCGAGCTGGATATGGGTCGGATAGACCGCCTCGCGGCGCTGCACGGCTTCCGCCAGCGCCTTCTGCGCCTCAGGGTCGGTTTCGCGCGCGAAGGCGTCGCGCAGGCGCTCCAGTTCGGCGTCGCAGGGCCAGCCGAAAGCGGCGCGCTCGCAACTGGCATTGAGGAAGGAGGTGGAGGCCGGGTCGAGCACGTCGATCGAACCCCAGGAGGTCAGGAAGGCGCTCCAGCCGCCGGCCGAAAGCGGCTCCTTCTTGACGCGCCGCGACACCAGCGTCTGCCAGTCCATCGCCTGCAGGTCGACCTTGAAGCCGGCCCGCTCCAGCAGCGCCTTGGCGACCGGCGCGAGATTGGCGAGCGAGCCGACGTCGGTCGACTGCATCAGCACCACCGGCGTACCGTCGTAACCGGCTTCCTGAAGCAGGGCCCGCGCGCGGACGAAATTGCTCTGCAGCTTGTCCTCGAAGCCAGCCTCTGTCTCCAACGGCGACCCGCAGGGATAGAGCGACCGACAGGTGCGGAAATAGCGCGGGTCGCCGATGGTCGACTGCAGAAAGTCCTCTTGATTGAACGCATAGGCCACCGCCTGGCGGATGCGCGCGTCGTTGAACGGCTTGTGCAGCACGTTGAAGCGGAGGGCATATTGCCGTCCCATCGGGGCCAGCACCGCCAGCGTGATGTTCGGGTCCTTCTCGATCAGCGGCAGGAGGTCGTGCGGTGGCGCCTCGACCAGGTCGATTTCGCCTTGCAGCAGCGCATTGACCTGGGTCTGGGCATCCGGCAGCCAGATCCATTCGACCCGGTCGACCCGGACGACCTTGCCGCCGGCCATGCCTGACGGCGGCTCGGCGCGCGGCCGGTAGCGCGGATTGCGCACATAGACGGCGCGTTCGCCGGGTTTCCACTGGTCGCGCACGAAGATGAACGGGCCGGAGCCGATGGTCTCGGTGATCTGGGTATTGGGATCGGTCTCGGCGACGCGCTTTGGCATGATGAACAGCACGTTGGACGAGGCCTTGCCGAGGGTCGACAGCACCAGGCCGTAGGGCTCCTTCAGGCGCAGCACGAAGGTTCTGGCGTCGACCGCCCGAAGCTCCGACGTCACCGCCATCAGCTTCTGCCCCATGCCGTCGCGGGCGCCCCAGCGGCGGATCGAGGCCACGCAGTCCTCGGCCGTCACCGGCTGGCCGTCATGCCATTCGAGGCCCTCGCGCAGCTTGAAGGTGAAGGTCAGCTTGTCGTCGCTGACGGTCCAGCTTTCGACCATCTGCGGCTGCACGGCCATCTTCTCGTCGGTCGCGAACAGCGTGTCGTAGATCATGAAGCCGTGATGGGTCGAGATCAGCGCCGTGGTCCAGACCGGATCGATGATCTTCAGGTCGGAATGCAGCGCCACCCTGAGGGTGCTCTCGGCCACGGCCGGGCGCGTGGCGAGCCCGGGCAAGGTGAGGACGACCGTCGCCGCCGCGATGCGGCAAAAGCCGCGCGCGGCAAGCCGCACCTTGTTGAGAATGCCCATATCCGCCTCGC
>BFBZ01000659.1_pt1 | contig 29298 bp, 25 predicted proteins | sample 1888401 | NCBI WGS metagenome assembly BFBZ01 (sample SAMD00112614, study PRJDB3348) | symbiont metagenome | host: Chara braunii
CGACCGCACCAGCCTGTTCCTCCGCTACGAGGGCGAGTTCCAGGGCATCGACACCTCACACAACTTCTCCGCAGGCATTCGCATCACTTGGTGAGGTGAGCGATCGTATGTCCTCTCCCGCGTCGCGGGAGAGGAAGGGGACCCATGCGAAGCATGGGGGAGGTGAGGGTGCACGCGACGGCTACGCTACGTGCGTCGAGACATCCCCCTCACCTAGCCTCTCCCCCGAAACGGGGGAGAGGAACTTGAGGTGACGTTGGGCGTTCAGGCCAGCGCGGGACGGGCGACCGGCTCGTCCCGGATCGGGAAATGCAGTAGCGCGGCAATGCCGCCCGCGGCGGCCGTGGCGAGCCAGATCGGATCGAACGAGCCGGTGCGCTCGAACAGCCAGCCGCCGGCCCAGGCACCCATGAACGAGCCGATCTGATGGTTGAGGAAGCAAAGCCCGAACAGCATGCCGAGATTGCCGGTGCCGAAGATGCGCGCAATCAGCCCGCTGGTGAGCGGCACCGTGCCGAGCCCGAGCAGGCCCAGCACGCCGGCGAAGCCCAATGCCACCAGCTCGGTCTTTGGCAGGAAAACCAGGGCGACGATGGCGAGACCACGCACGATGTAGATCCAGGCGAGTACGTATTGCGGGCGGTACCAGGTGCCGAGCTGACCGCAGAACCAGCTCCCGAACGTGTTGGAGGCGCCATAGACGGCGAGCGCCGCCGCGCCGACCGATACCGGCAGGTGGCAGGTCACGAGATAGCTCGGGAAGTGCACGGCGAAGAAGGCGAGCTGAAAGCCGCAGGTGAAGAAACCCAAGGTCAGCAGGATATAGCCGCGATGCCCGGCTGCCTCCTTGAGCGCTTCGCCGAGGGACAATTGCCGCGTCAGCGTGGCGGGGGCTTGCGTGGCCTCGCGGTCGGTGGCGAGAAAGGCAAAGGCAAGCGGGGCCGCGACCAGCATTGCCATGGCGAGGTTGGTCACGGCCGTCGCCACACCGTCGGCTTCGATCATGAACTGGCTCAAGGGAACGACGGTGGCGCTGCCGATCGATCCGATGGCGCTCGCCAGGCCCATCATCGCAGTGCGCCGCTCCGGTGAGGCGGCCCGTCCGACCGCCGTCAGTACGGTGCCGAAGGTCGTGCAGCTGAGGCCAATGCCTACCAGTACACCTGTCCCCAGCATCGCCGCCCACAGGCCGGGCAGCAGCGCGGTCAGCGCGAGACCCGCGGCAAGCGCGATCGCGCCGACCAAAACCACCGGCGTCGCGCCGTAGCGGTCGGCCATCGCGCCGGCGACGGGCTGGGCCAGGCCCCAGACGAGGTTATGCAACGCGATTGCCAGCGCCAAGGTCGAGAGCGACAAGCCCCACTCCACAGCGCCCGGCCCCAGGACGAGGCCAAAGCTCTGGCGAATGCCCATCGCCACCGACATGATCAACGCGCCGGCGACGATCGTGAGATAGAGGCGGCGCGGTACGCGACTGGTCATCTTATGCTCCGGACAGGACGACCCCAGAGGTGTCGCTTCCTGCCGGCACGAACAAACGAAAACCCGTCACGCGCGCGGAGCGCTACTCACTCGTCGATTTAAGCTCGGACAGCAGCCATCGCCGGAAGGCGCCGACTTCGGGCCGCTTCATCGTGTCGGGCAGTCCAACCAGCCAGTAGCCCGTCTTCGCCACCACGACGGGGTCGCAGAACATCACCAGCTTGCCGGCATCGAGTTCGGTCTGCACGAACGGCAATCGCCCGATCGCGATGCCGAGGCTGCGGCTGGCGGCATCCATCGCCATGTCGGTCGTGTCGACCGCCAGGCTGCGCTGTGGGTCGACCATGCCGAGGTCTGCGCCGCGCAGCCATGTCCCCCAATCGTCGGACGCGGTGGCCAAATGGATGAGGGAGGCGGCCTTGAGGCGCGCCAGCGGGTCGGCAATCCTGCCCAGGGTCTTGAGAAGATCGGGCGAGCAGACCGGTACCAGCCTCTCTGTGAGCAGGTGGGTCGCTTCGAGGTCCGGCCAGTTGCCGGTGCCCATGCGGATGGCGAGATCGACGCCGTCGCCGGGGAAGTCGACCTGGCGACGGTTGGTGTCGATGGCGAGGCCAATATCGGGATGGAGCCGGCGAAACGCAGCGAGCCGTGGCAACAACAGGCGACTGCCGAAGGCGGGGGCAACACTCAGCGCCAGGCTGCGCCGCGCCGGCCGGCCTGGCACACGCTCGCTGGCGACGGCCAGGATTCCCAGCGCCTGACGGATCGACGGCAGGTAGGCCGAGCCCGCCTCGGTCAGGGTCAGCCGCTTGGTGCCGCGCACGAACAGGGGAACGCCCAGCCAATCCTCGAGGGCCTGCACGCCCTTGCTGATGGCACTGGGTGTCACGGCAAGCTCGGCGGCTGCCAGCTTGAAGCTTTGCAAGCGGCCGGCGGCTTCGAACAGCCGCAAGGTGCTGAGGGGAGGAAGTCGGAGGGCCATCGGGCGACAGTAGCAAGTGAGCGATCGTCCGAGGTCGGGATGCCACGATGAAATCTGCTCATCCGCGGATGAGCAGAAAGGTGGCATTCATCGCCGCTCGATGCGCACGGTCACGGCGCTGGAACGGCCCGCCTCGTCGACGACGGCCAGACGCGCGACGCCGACGCTTTCGGGGACCCAGCGCGTGCCGTCGAGCGGTCGCCCGTCGACCAGCCAGCGTAGCTTGCCCTGACCGCCCAGCGCGCTGAGGGCGACAGCTTCCCGCGCGGCAAGCTCGATCTTCGCATCAGCCGGTGGGTAGGAAATGCGCGGGGCGCCTTTGGAATCTGTCGTCGGGCCGAGGGTTTGCATGCGCAGCGGCAGTTCGCGCCAGGAGGCGACCCTGATCGCGTCGATCGGTGCCGGCCGGACGCGATTGTCTTCCGCCGGCAGCCGGCCGAAGGCCTTGAACAGGATGGGCAAGGCCGAGAGGCGGCCGAGCTGCCCTGGGCGCGACGTGCCGTCGGCATGGCCCACCCAGACGACGACGGTCCAGTTGGCGCTGTAGCCCGCGGCCCAGGCGTCGCGATAACCGGCGGACGTTCCGGTCTTGAAGGCGATGCGGCGGTCACGCAAGGCGACGGGCAGGGCAGCGAAGCCTTCGGGCAGCGGTGCGTCGGCCAGGATCTCACCGACATACCAGGCGGCGGCGGGGCCGATCAGCGCGGTAGTCGCGGCCTTCGGCTGGTCGCGCCGTACTTGCGGAGTCGTGAAGCGGCCCTGATTGGCGAGCCCCATATAGAGTCCCGCCATCTCGAGGGGCGAGACCGTGGCGCTGCCGAGCGCGATCCCCAACGTGTTGCCGTTGTCGCCGGGCGGCAGGCCCGGCTGCACACCGGCTTCTCGCAGGGTCGAGAGGAAACGTTGCGGGCCGACCTTCTCCAGCGCGAGAACCGCCGGCACGTTCAGCGACTGCTGCAGGGCACGCCGTACGCTGACGGCGCCTTGATGATCGCGATCGAAGTTGCGCGGCAGCCAGTCACGAAAGCGTACCGCCACATCCTCGACCAGGGTGTCGGGATGCAGGGTGCGGTCGTCGAACGCCAAGGCATAGATCAGCGGCTTCAAGGCCGAACCGGGCGAGCGGCGGGCGCGTACCAGATCGACTTGGCCGGCGCGGGCGAAGAAGTCGTCGCCGCCCAGCCAGGCGACGACCGAACCGCTGCGGTTGTCGATCGCCACCAGGGCGATCTGGGCGCCGTCGGCGAACTGGCCGCGCTCGTCGCGCAGAAGCTGCGCCAGCGAGGATTGCAGCTCGTAGCGCACGGTAGTCGGCACCACCGTGCCCGGCGACTGAGCGGCGAGCCAGGTGGCGAGATGCGGTGCCTGCATCGGGAGCGCGAGACGCCGATCGGGGGCCGGACGACTCGTGGCCCTCTCGAATTGCGGCCGATCGATCACGCCGTGTTCCAGCCCACGGATCAGCACGCGGTCGCGGGCGGCTTGCGCCAGGGCTGGCGCGCGATCGGGGCGCCGACGCTCCGGCGATTGCGGCAGGGCAACCAAGGTGGCGGCTTCGGCGGCGCTCAGCTGGCGCGGTTCCTTGCCGAAATAGGCGAGCGAGGCGGCACGCACCCCTTCGAGATTGCCGCCCATCGGCGCCAGGGTCAGGTAGATCGCCAGCACCTCGCGCTTGCCGTAGCGCCATTCGAGCTGCAGCGCGCGCGCCGACTGGATCAGCTTGTTGGCGAAGCTGCGTCGCTCCGGCCGCAGCTCGGGATCGAGCAGGCGCGCCGCCTGCATGGAAATCGTCGAGGCGCCCGAGACGATGCGGCCGCGCTCCGCGAGCTGGCGGGCGGCCCGTCCTGCGGCCAGCGGGTCGATGCCCCAATGCTCGTCGAAGCGGCGGTCCTCGTAGGCCTTGAGCAGCGCCAGATAGAGCGGGTCGACATTGTCGGTCGTGGCCTTGAGGCGCCACTTGCCGTCGTGGGTCGTGAAGGCACGCAGCAGACGGCCGTTGGCGTCGACGATCTCGGTCGACCGGTCCTGATAGCGCGACAGGTCGGGCGGGAAGAGCCGGTCGAGCGCGAGCGCCGTCGCCGCCAGAGTCGTGGCGGCAACGGCAAGACTCGTGAGCAGGCCCTTCAGTTTCATGGGCAAGGCCGTCCTAGCGCGCGGCTGGCGTGATGGCGACGCGGCCCATGGCAGTGCGGCCGAAGACGCGCGGCGCGTACATGTCCGAGACGTTGGTCGCGGGCAGCGCGAAGGTGCCGGGAGTCACCGCCCGCACGATGTAGGCGACGTGATAGGAGTTGCCGTGCTTGGGCGGGTTGTCCCACCAGCTGTGATAAGGCCGCGTGCCGAGGCTGATGGCCGCGAAGAAGCGGTCGTCGCGGGCTTCGGCAATGCGGGTTTCGCTGATCTCCGACAGGAAGGGGAAGGATTTTGCCATCTCCTCGTTGACCACCGATTCGATCTCGAAACCGGCCGGCAGCAGATCGAGCAGGGCCACTTCGTGATAGCCGCCCTCGAGGTTGCGGCCGCTGATCGAGACGATCAGCCGGTCGTTCTGTCGAACGGTATCGAGCTTCGCCGCCTGACCGCCCAGCGTGTAGTAGCGGCGGTCGACGCTGAGGCCTTGCGTGGCCGCCGGCTGGGGATCGAGCGGCACGCCGCGCGCCGTCACCTGCATCCAGAGAGGCCGTTGGCCGTCATTCTTCAGGCGCAGGCCGCGGGCGATCGCGGCGGCGTCGGGATTGATGACGACAGGTTCCTTGCCGCTCTTCCTGGCGTCGCCGTCGACCGAGTAGGCGAGTTCTTCGCCGGCGCTCATCGCGCGGGCTGCCAGGACGAGCCAGGCCTGCTCCTGCGTCGTCGTGTAGTCGATGCGCGCCGCGAGGCGCTCACCGACCAGGTCGGCTATGGTCGTGAGCGCTTCGCGGCCGCCCGCTTCGACCGCCAGGGTCACCAGCGCGGCGCGATTGCGCAGCGGCGAGCCGTAATAGTCAGACGGATCACGCTCGTCGATGTGCTGGCGTGCCTGGGCGAAGGCCAGGCGCGCGCGGCCCGGCTCGCCGACCTGGTTCAGGGCGGCCGCCAGCATGCCCCATCCCAGGCCGCCCTTCATTTCGGCAGCCTTCGTGTCCTGGAAATAGCGGACGCGGCCAGGATCGGCATAGCCGGATTTCGCCAGCACGTACCAGGCATAGGCCTGGGCGTTGGGCGAGAACTTGTCGGCGTTGCGGTTCAGCCAGGCGAGGCCGCGCTGCAGCGATGCGGCCGGCACCGACATCTGCTGACGATCGGCGCGCACCAGGAAGTCGAGTACATAGGCCTGCAGCCATTCCGCGGCCGGCGAGGCTTGCGGGCCCCACATCCCGAAGGAACCGTCGACGATCTGCATGTCGACGATGCGGTAGACGGCCTCCTGGACGCGGTCGGAGATGCGCGGGTCGCTCGGCCCATACCCCAGCAGCGCCACGTCGTTGTAGTAGAGCAACGGCAGGGCACGGCTGGTGGTCTGCTCGACACAGCCGAAGGGATACTTGTCGAGCGATCGCAGCAGGGCCGCAACGTCGATGCCCGGAATGCGGGTGAGCGACGTGCTGACCTGTGCCGTACCGGTCGCGAAGGGCACGGTGACATTGCGGTCGAGCGTCAGCTCGCGGCCGGGTTGCAGCTGCGAGACTGTGTCGATGGCAGTGGGCGTCTGGGCGGCGCGCACCTGGATCTCCCATTCGCGACGCACCGCGAAGTTGCCCGGACCCTGGACGGCGACAGTGACCTTGCCGATACCGGGATCGCCGGCGCGCAGGTTCCAGGTCAGGAGCTCGCGCTGGTTTGCCGCGAGCCGCTTGGTCTCGTTGACCGGCCGCTCCAGTGCAATCGCACCGCTAGTCTCGAGCGTCAGTCGATAGTCGCCGGCCTGGCCGTCGACATTGTGCAGCGACAACGCCACGCGACCCACATCCTTGGGCGCGAGGAAGCGCGGCAGCACGACGTCGGCGGTAACGGCGTCGCGCACGAACAGGCGCTGCTCGGAGGAGCCGACGCGGGTCTTCTCGTAGGCGACGGCCATCAGGCGCAGCTGTCCCACGAAGTCGGGGATATCGAGCGCGATCCTGGCCTCGCCCTTGTCGTCGAGCTTCACCGGTCCGCTGAACAGCGCCACGGTGCGGGTCGGCACGATGTCGAGGCCGCCGATGTCGCCGGCATCGCCGCCGACGCGGATCTGGCCGAGATCGTCGGCACGCGTGTCGAGCAGGCGGCCATAGTCGTCGCGCATGGCAAGGCCAAGCTGGCGCTTGCCGAAGTAGTAGTCGGCGGGCTTCGGCGTCTTGAAGCGCGTCAGCTGCAGGATGCCCTCGTCGACCGCTGCCAGGGTGACGGTGGCCTCCTGGCCGCCGACCAGGTTCGCGACCTTGATCGGCACCTCGATACGCTGCCGCGGCGTCACCTTCTCTGGCGTGCCGATCTGGAGGCTGAGCGTGCGCAGGCCGGGATCGAGGCCGAGCCAGGCCGTGCCGATGGCGCGGGTCGGCGTGCGCTCGGCCGGCGAGGCGAGCGGCCGCCAGGCCGTCACCAGCGCATAGGCACCGGCGCCCCATTCGGCCTTCACCGGGATCTCGACGGTGACACCGCCGGCTGGAACCTGCACCGGCAGGGTCGAGACGATACGGTCGGTGGCGATGGCGATCATCGCTTCGCCGGCGAACGGCGCCTCGATGCGCAGCCGGGCATTCTCGCCGGGCTTGTAGTTCTGCTTGTCGCTGGCGACACGCAAGGTGTCGGGCGTCTCCTCGGCGTTCGTGCCGCCGTACCAGCCGACATAGAAGGTGAGGCTGCTCGACGTGTCCTTCTCCTTGTCGATCACCGTCAGCCGGTGCTCGCCCCAGCTCAGACGCTGCGACAGGTGGGTCGGCGCATCGGCTTTGAGCGTCACCTTGTCGGACGTCACCAGGCGGGTGTTGGGTGTCGATTGCCAGCGCCAGCGGCCATCGACCTGGTACCACTGGTAGCCGTAGCGGATGCTTTCGATCCGATACTCAACATCGGGCCGGGCGATCTGCTTGCCGGTCTCGTCGACGGCCACGATGTCGAACTCGGTTTCGACGCCTTCGCGGGCATAACGGCCCTCGAAGGTCGGCTGGATGCCGATATAGGTATTGCGAGTCCTGACGGGCGCGGTCATCTCGGCCTTGGTGGCGCGGCCGCCGCCGGGCTCGAAGACCCGGACCTGGACCTGGGCGCGCAACGGCAGGACCGTATCCTTCACCTGGTCGCCACCCCATTCGAGCTTCGATTTGCCCGCCTGGTCGGTTTCCGGTCCCTTGAGCTCGATGAACGGAGGCTCGAACTTCGAGCGCTCTTCCTCGTGGCCGAAGCTGTACTTGGCGAAGGCCGGGAAGGGCTGTGGGTCGACTGTGACGCGCATGTCGCCTTCGACGGCAAGGTCGGCGGCAGGCGCGCCGTAGAGGAAGTCGGCCTGGATGCCGAAGGCATTGAGCTGGCCGGTCCGCAGGATCTCGGCCTGCGACGTCACCTCGACCTTGAGCTTCTCGGGAACAAAGTCTTCGACCGAAAAGTCGATCCGGCCCACGGGCGACGCCTTGGGGTCGATGTGCGCTGCCACCGACCAGCGGCCGCGACGCGAGGATTTCGGCAGATCGATCGCCTGATAGAGCGCGCCCGAGCTCTGCAGGGCGTGGGTGTAGCGCGTGAACTCGCTGCCGTCCGGCCGCTTGACGATCAGGGTGACCGGCATGTTCGCCAGGGCATTGCCCGCATCGTCGCGGACCATGGTCATGAGCTGGACGGTTTCGCCGGGGCGGTAGACGCCGCGCTCCGTGTAGAGGAAGGCGTCGACCGGGCCGGGCTGGGCACGGCCGTCGACTCCGCGATCGGACAGGTCGAAGGCCGCCTTGGTCAGCTCAAGGCGCGAAAACTCCTTCTTGGCGGAATCCTGCGCCATGACGGCGACCGGTTCGGCGGCGCCGCGGCCTTTCAGCAGGCCGGCGGGAAAGGAGGCCCGGCCGTCCTGCGCCGTGATCGCCTTGCCGAGCGGTTCGTTGCCGCGCGACAGGACCACGACTTCGACGCCGGCCAGGGGCTGCGCCGTCTGCAGCGAGCGGGCAAAGACGTTCAAGCCGTCCTGGCCGGTGAAGCTCGTGAGACCGATGTCGGTGTCGATCACCCACAGGCCGGCGGCCCCACCGGCGCCGTTCTCCTCGTCGTCGTAGTTGCGCGCCGGCGGCTTGGCGGCATTCCACACCACGACGAAATAGGCGCCGGGTTTCCAGTCCTTGATGGTCTCGCGGATCGGAAAGGCCGTGACGACCGCCTGGTTGGCGACGTTGCGCACCTCCATGGTGCCGGTCCATTGCTCGGCGCCGTTGGTGCCGTTCAGCCAGCTCATCAGCGACCAGGGCTCGGTAATGGGCTCGGCGCCGGGGAAGCTGACATCGTAGTAACGGTCCGCCGAGAAGCGATCGAGGCCGCGCTCGTCCACGCGATAGACCGAAATGCCCACCTTGGAGACGTTGATGGTGGTGACAGGCAGGCCGGCGGCGCTGCCGCGTGGCAGGATGAAGCCTTTGCCGGGGAGCGTGACCACCGCCGGACGGGCGCCCAGCGCCACGCTGACCACCTGGTCGTCCTTCAGTTTTTCGCCGTCGCGCCCGGGCAGACCGGCCAGAAGCTTGACGTTGTAGTCCTGGCCGTAGGCGAGGCCTGCGATGCAGAGCCGGTCGTCGACGACGCGGACGGCGGTGCGCGCCTCGGGCGAGAGCCGAAGGTAGTCGGCATACTTCACGTCGCCCGTGGCCAACGGCTTGTTGAAGGCAAGGCACGCCTCGGCCTCGGCTTTTCCGCTGTCGACGCTATAGCGGCGATAGGAGAAGGGATCGCTGGCCGGTACGGGCGGCTGGGCGATTGGCGTCGGGGCGGCGTTGGCCTGCTGCTGCGGCGTGGGGGTGGGCGTCGCCGGTGCAGTGGCCGTTGTCGTTCCGGTAGAGGGCGTTCCGGCGGGCGTCGTTCCGGGTGTCGTCGTCGAGGCGGCGAGGGGCGGCGTCGGGCGATCGATCGAATCGCCTGGCCTGCCGATCAAGTATCCCGCAATGCCGGAGCCCAGCATCAGGGCCACGACCAAGGCAGCCAGCGTCGAACGATTCATGAAGAACCCCCGCAATGAAGCGACCGGACCTTAGAACGAAGATTGTGCAAACTCTGTGGAGTCTGGAGGCCGGCCCGCAATTCTTGCAGGCTGTGGCGGGAAGGTCACGCTGTGGATAGGCAGAGCTTGAGCAAAGGTCCTCCACCGTATTAAGCGCAAGCAATGGCGTTGCATCTCATCAAGCTCGCGGTTGGCGTCGACGACCTGGCGCATATGAAGAAGCTCCAGGCGGCCCGCCGCAAGCAGCGCCACCAGTCACCACGCTCGCCGCACTGGGTCTACACCCGCAACACGCCGCGCCGCGCCGAGGAACTGCTCGATGGCGGCTCGCTCTACTGGGTGGTGCGCGGCGTCATCCGCTGCCGCCAGGAGCTGGTCGGCTTCGAGGAAGACATCGATCGCGAGGACGGCAAGAAGTACTGCAAGATCAAGGTGAAGCGACCCCTGATCCAGACCGCACCGCGGGCCTGCAAGGCTTTCCAGGGCTGGCGCTACCTGGAACCCGAACGTGCTCCGCCCGATCTGTCGAGCGGCGACACGGCCGACATGCCGGCTGAAATGGCAGCCGAACTGAAACGACTTGGGCTGCTCTGACCGCGGCCTGCTCTGACAAGTCCACCCATCAGCGGCTTGTGAGCTTCAGCTCGATGCGGCGGTTGCGGGCGGTGTCGATCGAGGAAAGTGGCTGGTACTCGCCGTAGCCTGCGGCCACCAGCCGGTCGTTGGGAATGCCTTGGGTGTGGAGGAATTTCACCACGGCGATGGCGCGGGCAGCCGAAAGCTCCCAGTTCGAGGGGTAGAGCGCATTGCTGATCGGCTTGTCGTCGGTGTGGCCGTCGACCTGCAGCACCCAGTTGATCTCCTTGGGGATGCGCGCGGCGATTTCGATCAGCCGCTGCGCGACACTCGCCAGTTGCTTCTCGCCGGCCGGCTGGAGCTGCGCCGAACCTGACGGAAAAAGCACCTCGGACTGGAAAACGAAGCGATCGCCGACGATCTGGACGTCGCGCTGGCCACGCAGGGCCTCGCGCAGCTTGCCGAAGAACTCCGAGCGGTAGCGCGCCAGTTCCTCGACCTTGCTGGCGAGCGCGCGATTGAGCCGCTGGCCGAGATCGAAGATCTGCGCCTGCTGTTCCTTGGCTTTGACGTCGGCTGCCTCCAGCGCGGCGTTGAGGCGGCCCAGCTCGTCCTTCAGGGCATTGAGCTCCGCCGTCAGTCGAACGACAGCGGCCTTCTGCTCGGCGGAAAGCTTCTGTTCTTCGGTGAGGTCGCCGAACAGCTTGCCTTTCTCGTTGTTGGCTGCTGCCAGCGAGGCGGCGAGCCGGGTGAGTTCGAGGCGCTGGCGCTCGATTTCCTTCTGCAGGTCGGCCGTCTTGGTCTCGGTCTCCTTGGCGCTTTCCTTCAGGGCCGCCGAGAGCCGCTCGCGCTCGGCCAACATCGAGGTCAGGCGCTCGGTCAGCTGGTCGCGTTCGACCTTCAGTGCATCCGAGGTCCGGCGCTCGCCGGCAAGGTCAGCGCTCAGCCGATCGCGTTCGGCCTGGCTCTGGCGCAGTTGCAGGGTGAGCTGCTCCAGGTCCTTCTGCAGGTTCTGGCTTGCCGTCTTCTCCAGCGAGAGCAGGCTCGCCAAGTCGCCGACCTGCTTCTTGAGGCTGTCGATGGCGCTCTCGCGGTTGCTGAGTGCATCCGAGAGCGTGAACTGCGCAACACTGAACAGCGACAGCAGGAAGATCAGGACCATCAGCAGCGTGGTCAGCGCGTCGACATAGCCCGGCCAGGTGTAGTCGGCGCTGCCGCCGCGGCGGCGTGAGGAGGCGGCCGCCATTGCCCGCTAGCCGCCGCCGCCCGGCGATCCCGAGCGGCCGGCAATGGTGCGGGCAAGGAGCCGCAGCTCGCCGCGCAGCTCGTCGGTGAGGGCCGTGCGGCTGCGCACGCTTTCTTCGACCAGCCGGGCGAGGTTTGCCTCGACATTGCGCTGGTGCGCCGCCAGGGCGTCTGCATCGGCACCGGGGCCGCGCTCGGAGAGGCGGGTGACGGTGCCGCGCAGCTCGATCGAATGTTCGGCGAGGCGCGCCAGCAAGGTCTGCTGGGTACGCATGCTCTCGGCCAGGGCCGACAGCCGTTCGACCAGAGTGGCATTGGCGGCGGCGGTCGCCTCGCGCACTTCCTCGCTGCGACGGAGCGTGCGGGTGAGCTCGTCGAGCCCGTCGGCGGTACGTTCGAGCAGGGCTTCGACATAGGCCGAGACACCTTGCTCACCCTCGGTCTGCAGGCTGCTGCTGGTCAGGCGTGTCGCGCCGGCCAGCCACTCCTCCAGCTCGGTATGGAAACGGCCCTGCGCCTGGCTCGCCTGAAGCTCGAGGAAGCCCAGGACCAGCGAGCCGGAGAGGCCGAACAGCGAGGCGCCGAACGCCGTCGCCATGCCCTTCAGCGGCCCTTCGATGCCCTGTTTCAGCTTGGCGAACATCTGCACGGCGTCGCCGCCGGTCACTTGCAGGCCGCCGATGGCGTCGGCCACCGCACCGATTGTTTCCAGCAGGCCCCAGAAGGTGCCGAGCAGGCCGAGGAAGATCAGCAGGCCGATCATGTAGCGGCTGAGTTCGCGGCGCTCGTCGAGGCGCGAGGCGATGCCGTCCAGCAGCGCACGGGTGGCCGTCGGTGCCAGGCGGAAACTGTCCTGCCGCTCGCCCAGCATGGCCGCCATCGGCGCCAGCAGGTCGATCGACTGGGCGTCGAGCGCCGGCGCGCCGGGCTCGCGCGCCTGGAAGCGGCGCAGCCAGCTCACTTCGGGCCAGAGGGAAATGACCTGGCGCATGACGAAGAAGATGCCGATCACCAGGACGGCGACGATCACGCTGTTCAGAATCGGCGTGTTCATGAACACCCGCAGCAGATCGTGGTGCAGCAGGTACGCAATGATCGCCACGGCCGCCAGGAAGAGCAGCATGCGGACCAGATACGGCAGGGGATTGCTCATGCCTTCAGGCCTCGCAAGGCGAGGGAGGGGTTGCGCGCCGCGACTGAAGACAAAGGCACAACCGATTGCCTTTCCATGAGAATCACCGTCCGACCATAACCAAAGCCCGAACTCGGCTCAACCGGTGAGGGCCACGGGTCATAAGCCGCGATGCGGGCTGACGGGCCTCGCTGGCGAACTTGACGACGGAAAGACTGGATGCCGTCAGGCCTTGGCGAGGATCTCCACCATCGAGTCGCGCAGGTTGAAGTTGCTGGCCAGCAGCGAGCGGCCGCCGAGCTCGTAGGGCTGGCCCGAGATATCGCACACCACGCCGCCAGCCTCTTTGACCAGCAGGATGCCGGCCGCGACGTCCCACGGGGCGAGGCCGAGCTCGAAGAAGGCGTCGTAGCGGCCCGCCGCAACGAAGGCGAGATCGAGCGCCGCGGCGCCCCAGCGGCGAACGCCGGCCGTCTGCTCGATGACGGCGGCGAGCTTGGCGAGGTAGGTCGGGTGATCGCCCTTGCCGATATGTGGGATACCGGTGCCGATCAGTGCGCGCGCCGGATCCTTGCGGCCGGACACCCTGAGGCGGCGGGAGCGGGCGGTGGGCGTGTCGATGAAGGCACCGGCGCCCTTTTCCGCCCAGAACAGCTCGTCCGAAATCGGCTGGTAGATGACGCCGGCGATGATCTCCTTCTCGCGCTCGAGCGCAATCGAGATCGCAAAATGCGGCACGCCGTGCAGGAAGTTCGTGGTGCCGTCGAGCGGATCGACGATCCAGCGGTTGCGGCCGTCGCCCTTGGTCTCGCCGCCTTCCTCACCGAGGAAGCCGTAGTCCGGCCGCACGCGCGACAGCTCGGCGCGCAAGGTGCGCTCGGCCTTGATGTCGGCATGGCTCACGAAATCGCCCGGACCCTTCTCCGAGATCTGCAGATGCTCGACCTCGCCGAAGTCGCGCTTCAGGCTCTTGGCCGCCGCAAAGGCGGCACGGATCATCACCGTGACGGTGGCCGAGCGCGGCGCCAGCGACTTGCGTTCGGCCGGACCCGAACGCTCGCGGCCTTCGCCCAGGGGGGCGCGGCCGACGCGGGCGACGGGTTTGTCGCGGGGAGGACGATCGAAGGGAAGGGCCACGTCGTGCTCAATCCTTGGCGCGTTCGATGTAGCTGCCGTCCTCGGTGTTGATCACCAGGCGCGTGCCGACACCGATATGCGGCGGCACCATCACGCGGACGCCGCCTTCGACGATCGCCGGCTTGTAGGAAGAAGAGGCGGTCTGGCCCTTCACGACGGCGTCGGCCTCGGTGACGGCGAGGATCACGGTCTTGGGCAGCTCAGCGCCGACCGGTGTGCCTTCGTAGAGCGACACGACGACTTCCATGCCGTCCTGCAGGAACTTGGCCTGGTCCTCGTCCAGCACGTCGGCGCCGACGGTCAGCTGCTCGAAGGTTTCCTTGTCCATGAACGTGTAGCCGACCTCGTCCTTGAACAGGTAGGTGCACTCCCGCTCGTCGATATGGACGCGCTCGATGGTCTCACCCGAGCGGAAGCGCTCCTGCAGCTTGTTGCCCTCGCGCAGTGCCTTGGCCTCGATGGCGACGAAAGCGCCGCCTTTGCCCGGGCTGATATGCTGCACCTTGGCCGCGACCCAGAGCTTGCCATTGTACTCGATGACATTGCCGGCACGGATCGAATTGACTTGGACTTTCATAGAGTTACCGCCGGGGTCCGAAGAATGGAATTCGGCCTCGTCCGCAGGGCGGGGCGAGGCCGGCGCGGCCTTCTATCAAAGGCGGCGGAGGGTCGCAACCGGAGCCTGTCCGGCCGTGTCAGACGCTCAGTTCGACGCGCTTCCTTTTGGGCAGAGCGGCGGCGATCACGGCGTGCGCCCGCTTGAGATAGGCCTTGGTCTCGGCCGGCGTCAGCACCCCTGGATCGTCCAAGGCAACCCACTTGGCGCGCGCCAGGTAAGGGGCCGGCCGGAAGCCCTCGGATCGCGAGAGGGCGTCATAGTGCTCAGGTGCGCATTTGAACGATATGCGGGCGACCGAATGGTCGGGCGGCGCGATCAGGCAGAACATCTTGCCGCCGACCTTGAAGACGATCACGCCTTCCCACTGCACGGTGCGTGTGGCGGCGGGCAACTTCGCGCAGAAGGCGTCGATCTGCTTGGGGGTCATCTCGATACCCTACACGGCGCTCTCGTCGCGTGCGATGGTCGGGCATGAACCAGTGGCGTCCCGACAAACTTGCTCGCCGCCTGCCGCATCTGCAGGCGCGTGCCCGTCTGCAGTCCGCACTGCGACAGTGGTTCGCCGGCGAGGGGTTCGTCGAAGTCGAGACGCCGATCCTGCAGGTCGCGCCCGGCGCCGAAGTGCATCTGACGGGCTTTGCCACGGACTGGGAGCTGCCGGACGGCGAGGAGCGCGAACGCTGGCTGCACAGCTCGCCGGAATTCGCGATGAAGAAGCTGCTGGCCGGCGGCCTGCCCAAGCTCTTCCAGTTCGCGCGGGTGTTCCGCAATGCCGAGGGCTCGGCGCTGCATCATCCCGAGTTCACGATGCTCGAATGGTATCGGGCGGACACAGGCTACGAGACCATCATGGCCGATTGTACCGCCTTGCTGCGCCTGACCGGCGTCGAAGCGTTGCGCTGGGGCGAACACAGCTGCGATCCGCGCGCAGAGCCCGAGCGGCTGACGGTGGCGGAGGCCTTTCGGCGTTACGCCGGCGTCGAGCTCTTCGCCACGATCGGCAATGCCGACGCGCTTTCCGCTGCCTCAGGCATCGCCATGCATGCCGACGACAGCTGGGACGACGTCTTCTTCCGCGTGATGTTCGAGAAGATCGAGCCCCGGCTCGGCATGGGGCGGCCGACCATCTTGTGTGAGTATCCGATCTCGATGGCCGCGCTGGCGCGCGCCAAACCCGGCGATCCGCGCGTCGCCGAACGCTTCGAGCTCTATGTCTGCGGCGTCGAGCTCGCCAATGCCTTCGGCGAACTCACCGACCCGCAAATCCAGGCGGAGCGGTTGGAAGCCGACATGGACCTCAAGGAGGAGCTGTACGGCCTGCGCTGGCCGGTCGACGAGGACTTCCTCGCCGCGCTGGATCACGGGTTGCCGGATTGCGCCGGCATCGCGCTCGGCTTCGATCGCCTCGTCATGCTCGCCACCGGCGCAGGGCACATCGAGGACGTGCTGTGGCTGCCGGTGCGTTGAGAGCAGGGGCGCGGATCGGCTAGCGAGATGCGTTTGCGAACAGATCGTTGAAGGCGCGGACGGCCGCCTCGGGACCGTCCTTGAAGCTCCAGACGCCGCTTGCGACTGCCAGGAAGTCGGCACCGGCGGCGATCACCGGCCGGCAGTTCTCGACCGTGATGCCGCCGATCGCCACGCACGGCACTTCCATCAGGCCGCTCCACCATTCGAGGATCTCGAGGTCGGCCGGCGTGGTCACGGCTTTGGTCGCGGAGGGGAAGAAGGCGCCGAAGGCGACATAGTCGGCGCCGGCTTCGGCCGCCTCCATGGCGAAATGGCGCGAGGCCTTGCAGGTGACGCCGACCTGCCGATCGGGCCCGACGATACGGCGCGCCTCGGCGTAGGGCATATCCTCCTGGCCGACATGCACGCCGTCGCAGTCGAGCTTCAGGGCGAGATCAGGCCGGTCGTTCATGATGAAGGCGACGTCGCGCTGCTGGCAGATCGGCCGCAGCGTGTCGGCCGCCTGCGCGATGACCTCGTCGGGAACATCCTTCAGGCGCAGCTGGAAGGCCGCGACATCACCCCCGGCGAGGGCGGCCCGCAACTCGTCGGCGAACAGGGCGGGATGGTCGATGCGCTCGGGGGAAATGAGATAGAGCCGGCAGCTTGTGGCCGCCGGTACGCGTTCGGTCATGGTCGGGACGCACCTTCGTGTTGATCGCCCCGATTTCTACCACCAATCACCAGATGATGCGCACGCCGGCCGCAAGCGCGTGGGTGCTGTCCTGGCCGGAGATGTCTCCTTCATAGCGCAGAAAGGCCGATACACCCTGGGCAATACCGGTGCTCGCGGCAAAGCCGACCACGGCGCCGTCGCGCAGCGGCGACGCGCCGAAGGTCGTGAATGGCATGGCCGGAGCGCCGGCGAGGAGGGCAGTCACCGGCCGCGCCGTGTCGGCGAATTCGTGGCTCCAGCCCAGCCGGAACTGCAGGGCGAGCCGTTCGCGCCAGCCCATGTCCATCGACGCGCCCAGTTGGGCTCCCAGGACGGTGCGCAGCGAATTGGTCGTCTGCGAGGCGATGCTGAGATTGAGCGAGCCGGCGCCCGATTCCGTAAAGGCGTTCTGCGTGGCCGTGTAGGCCTGCAGCCGGGCGAAGGGCGTGACGAAGGCGCCGTTGTCGCCGCCGAAATCGAAGCGGTAGCCGCCCTCGATCTGGCCAAAGAACTGGTTGGCGCCCGCCGTGCCCTGGGCCGTCCGCGACGCGAGCCCGGGAACGGCGATGTTGCGCCACATCTGATTGGAGCTGTAGGCGTAGCCCAGCAGGGCGTCGGCGTAGATCTTGCCTTCGTTGTAGTTGGCGTAGAGGCCGGTCTGGAAGGTGTTGGAGACGCCGCGTCCGTCGAAGCCCGCCACCCATTGCGTGCCGTTGCTGTAGCCCACGGTGACGCCGGCGCGCAGGCCGGGCATTACCACGCGATCGAGGCCGGCGGCGAAGCCCCCGACATTGTAGGTGACGGCGCCGTTGCTCGAGCCATTGCCGATCGAGCCCAGGCCGCCCAGGGCACTGCCCCAGGCTCCCCAGAGCGCCGGCAAGGTTGTATCGCAGGCGGTGTTGCAGGCTTCCGCCAGGGCGACGCGGTTGCTTTCGCGCAGGCCACCCCCGCCACCGGTCTGAGTGGAGAAATTGCTCATGAAAAGCTGCGCCCCCTGAACCATGGCGCTCGAGAAGGCGGCGTAGTTCTGGCCGCTGATCGCGTTCAGCACGGCGACCCCCTGGCCGGTGGTGAGGGTGGACAGCGCACCCAGGACCGTCGCGAAATCGCCGGTGGCGTTGCCGGCGTTGGCATCGAGAACGGCGCCGACAGCGGCTTGCGCCGGCGTCTGAGCCGCCTGGGCAAAGCCTCCGACCTGCAGGGTCAGATAGACGTTCTTGGCGTCGTAACTGAGGCTGGGCTGCAGGAAGGGATAGTTGCTGACGGCGTTCGAGTAAGTGCCGGCGATGCCGCCGGCGGCCGACAGGATCGTATAGGTCGTCCGCGGGGCGTAGCTTCCTGGCGCGGCGGCAACGCCCACCGTGCCGCCTTGTATCGTCGCAATGCCCGTCACGTTGATGCGGTCGCTGATCGACGTTCCGCTCACTTCGGCAAGATAGGTGAAGCTGCCCGGCATCTGGGTGTAGTTGCCGACGATGTTGATGGTGCCGATCGAGTTGCCGGGCGACAGCACGCCGCTATGCGTCACGTCGCCGATGATCGTGCCGTTGCCGGCGAGGATGCCCTGCGCGCCGATATTGATGGTTGTCGCGGTGAGGCTGGTGTTGATCGTCGCCTGGCCTTGCTGGATGTTGAAGCTGCCCGTGCCGAGATTGACCGGTGCATTGAAGGCGATCAGGCCGCTGCCGATGGTGAGGTTGCTGTTGGCGCCGGTGACCGAGGCGTTGAACGTGCCCGAGCCTTGCTGCATCAGCGTGGTGTTGCCCGCCAGAACGACCGGCAGCGAGGTGGAGAAGCCATTCGCCAGATTGACGGTGCTCTGCAGGGAGAGGATCGGCGTCACGGCACCGAAGGCGCTGCCGACCTGGCCGTTCCAGCGATAGCCGACATAGCCGCCGGCGGCATCGTAGAGATAGTCGAAACCTTCGAAGAACTCCCGGCCGGTATTGATGTAGACGGCCGATCCGCCGACGACGTCGACGACGTTGGGTTGAAGCGCGTTGCCCGTCGTGCCGGTGGTGAAGGTGTAGAAGGCGGGCTGAGGCGTGCTCTGTCCCGGCAGGTAGATGCTGATCTGCGTGTTGCTGCCGGGCACGATGCAGTTCTTGCCGCCCGGCGGCGTGGGGCAGGCGGCGGTCTGTAGAACCGCGCCGGCGGGCGGCGTCAGGAACATGTAGTTGATGCCGCTGTCTTGCAGGATGGTGCCCGTTCCCGTCGCGCCGCCGGCGGAGACGGTCATGGTGGCGGCATTCCAGACTTCCGACGGCATGGTGGTGTTCGGTGTCAGCTTCACGAAGGCGAAGTTCTGCGTAAGCGCGCCGGTCATTCCCAGGGTCACGCTGCTGTCGGTGATGAGATAGCCCGGGCGAATGCTGCTCACCGGCTGTCCCGAGGCCAGCGACGTGAGATTGAGGAACGGATTCATGTTGGCGGTCGACGGCACCGACTGCGCGGCGCCGCGATCGAAGCCGATCCCCATGAAAGCGGTGCCGGTTGGATTGGGATTGGCTGTACAGCTGCGGGCATTCGTCTGACAGGTGATGCTGGTGACCTGCAGGATCTTGACCTGTGCGGTCGCGACCGTGTTGCCGGCACCGTTCTGGATGTTGACGTTGGTCAACCAGTAGGTGCCGTTCTCGATGATGCCGCTGGAATTGTAGGTGAGCTGGCCCGGCCCGAGATTCTGGTCGTTGGGACCTGGCGTGTAGTGGTCCGGCGTTGCCGTGATGCCCGTCGAACCGGTGTCCATGGTGAATTTGGTGGGGACGCCGGATCCGACCTGAAGGTAGATCTGACCGGGATTACTGGGGGTCATCGGTCCGCTGGCGAACGGGATCGTGATCGCATTGTAGTTGTCGTAGACGTTCCAGGATTGCGCGTACGAAGAACCGCTGGCGATCCAGCCGGCCATGAGGCCGATCGCCATGGTCAAAAGCCTGCCGTTCATTGAGATCGCCCCCAAACTTTCTCTCAAGATACACGGCGGGAAATATCGTCACAATAGGTGCAAGAATATTCCGAGTGGATTAAGGTTGAATTCTCGGCCGTTTCACACGAGGGGCGGGTACCAAGACATGATGAAACTCTCGACATGCATTCTCGTTCTTCTGACGGGGCCGATCGCGGCCCATGCCCAGACGGGTGGCCATGAGGGGACCTGGGCAAACGACCACGGTTCGCAGCTCGTCGTCGCCTCGGTCGGCGCAAACGGCAGCGTCTCCGGCACCTACGCCAACAACTCACCGGGCTTCGAGTGTCGCGGTGTCGCTTTTCCGATCGCGGGCTGGCTGGACGGCAACATGATTTCCTACACGACGCGCTGGAAGAACGAGGCGCTGGACTGCAAGTCCATTACGGCATGGACGGGATACTTCCATGATGGCCGACTGGCCGTCGAATGGGTGCTGACCTACCAGGATGCCGTCGAAGGGCGGCCGAAGGTCCGTACCGGGACCGATTTCTACCGACGCAATTGAACGATCGGCCCCGAGGCGACGACCACCCGCGGCTAGGCGGCGAGCGGCGGAACGAACAGGCTGGCGTAGTATTTCCCTTCGCCGCAGGCGCGTGCGAGCTCGGCGAGCGGCACGGTGGCGTGCTCGGTCTTGTAGGCTGGCAGGCCGGACGTCCAGACCAGCACGACAGGATGATCGGAAGGGTATCGCCGCTGCAGCCATTCGACGGTCAGGTCGATGCGGGCCGCTTCCGTCGGATGCCCGGTCGCCTGCGGCTGGCACACCAGCAGGGCGCTGCGCGAATCGAACAGGCCGTTCTGTAAATGGAGGCGCGGCAGCACGACCTGCAGAGGCACCTTGAAGTCGAAATCGACGGCAGCGAGCGCGATCTCGACGAAGCTCAGGCCGTGGATGATCCGGATGTCGACACCGGCCGCGGGGCCGCGCGCTTTCAGGATCTGAACCGTGTCCTCGAGAACCAGTGGACTTCCCGGCAAGGCAAAGGTCACTTCGTCCCGCAGCGATACTTCCCTGAGGAGCGCGGTGACCATGAATTCGTACATGGCGGTCGCATCCGGCCAAGGCATCGAGTAGAGGCCGTCGAACGAGACCAGGCTCTTTCCGAGCCCGTGCAGCCAGTCGTAGGCGGGGTAGGTGCTGGCGCGAAAGAAGACCTTGGCCGCACCGCGCAGATGCTGTTCGGCCTCCTGTGTCATCTGGGAGAGCGGTCCCGGACCCAGCCCGACAACCGTTATCGTCGCCATCAGCCTGTAACCTCGTGCGAAAGCAAAAAGGGCCTGACCGTCGCCGGCAGGCCCTTTCGGTATCCGGAGTTCGAGGAACTCCTTACATCTTGCCCTGATAGATGCCGATGATCTTGTCGAGCATGTCGAGCGCTTGGTCGCGCGGGCGCTGGAAGGTGTTGCGGCCGATGATCGAGCCGTTGGCGCCGCCGTCGCGCAGGCCGCGGATCTCGGTGAACAGGCCTTCGAGGTCCTTCGCTTCGCCGCCCGAGAAGACGACGATGCGGCGGTTGTTGAAGGTCGCCTGCATGACGTGCTTGATGCGCGCGGCGAGCGTCGACTTGTCGACATTGGCCTTCTCGTAGGCGGCCTTCGCCTCCGGCTGCCACAGCACGTCCGTCGGCGGCTTCACCTTGATGATGTGGGCGCCGAGGAGGGCGGCGATGTGGGCGGCGTAGGCGCAGACGTCGAGCGCCGTTTCACCCGCCTTGTCGAGCTTGCCGCCGCGCGGATAGGACCACATGACGACGGCGAGGCCGACCGACTTGGCCTCCTCCGACATCTCGCGGATCTCTTCCATCATCTCGTACTGGTCTTCCGAGCCCGGATAGATCGTGAAGCCGATCGCCGAGCAGCCGAGACGCAGCGCATCCATCACCGAGGCAGTGACCGCCTGGTCCTTGTTGGTCGAGAGCGAGTTCGCCGAGTTGACCTTGAGGATGGTCGGGATGGCGCCCGCGAAGGTGTCGGCACCGGCCTCGAGCGGACCGAGCGGCGCGGCATAGGCGTTCAGCCCGGCATCGATCGCGAGCTGGTAGTGGTAGTGCGGGTCGTAGGCATCGGGGTTCGGCGCGAAGGAGCGGGCCGGGCCGTGCTCGAAGCCCTGGTCGACCGGCAGGATCACCATCTTGCCCGAGCCGCCGAGGCGGCCGTGCATCAGGATGCGGGCCAGATTGGCCTTGGTACCGGGGTTGTCGCTCTCGTAGTTGTCGAGGATCTTCTTGACGGTACGGGTAATTTTCACAGGCCAGCTCCCAAGCGGTTCATTCGACCGGAAACGCGGCCGGTGATAGCGGCGGAGGGCTATTCATTCAAGCCCTTGCCCGTATAGGGGTGTGTGGCAATCCAGTGTTTGGCGATGTCCAGACGGCCGGTGACCCACACACCGGAATGCTTCTGGACATGATCCAGGAACCGCCAGAGGCCGGCGATGCGGCCAGGATGGCCGATCAGCCGTTGGTGCAGGCCGACCGACATCATCTTGGGGGCCGTGGCACCTTCGCGGTAGAGGACATCGAAAGCGTCGCGGACCAGGCCGAACCACTGGTCGGAATTGACCATGCCGGCAGCGTACTTTCCGTCATTGTTGGTGAGGGAATAAGGCACCACGAGGTGCGGCTTGCCGGCGACCGTCTGCCAGAAGGGCAATTCCTCACCGTAATAGTCGGAATCGTAGGTGAAGCCGCCTTCCTCGACCAGCAGACGTCGGGTGTTCACGCTCGGCCCGTAGCGGCAGTACCAGCCGGCCGGGCGGTCGCCGACGGTCTGTTTCAGCGACTGGATCGCCCTGCGGATGTGCTCGCGCTCCTCCTCCTCGGACAGCAGGAAATGCCGCACCCAGCGCCAGCCGTGGCAGCAGACGTCCCAGCCGGCGGCGCGGATCGCCTGGGCGGCCTCGGGATTGCGTTCCAGGGCAAGCGCACAGCCGAACACGGTGAGCGGCAGGCCGCGCTCCAGGAAGGTGCGGTGAAGGCGCCAGAAGCCGACCCGGCTGCCGTACTCGAACATGCCTTCGCCCGCGAGATCGCGGCCCTTGAGGCCGCTGGCCGAGCTGGTCGATTCGGTGAGGCCGGTTTCGGTATAGCCTTCGCCATCCTGCATGGAAGGTTCGGAGCCTTCCTCGTAGTTCACGACGAAGTTGAGCGCGAGCCGCGCGTTGCCCGGCCATTGGGGATCGGGCGGGTTGGCGCCGTAGCCGATGAAGTCGCGGGTCGGTTGCCAGCTCATGACGGTCTCCTCACCAGTTCGGCGCCCATTTGGCGGGCGATGTCGGCGATCTTGTCGTTCCAGGTGCTGAGCGAGATCTTCGAGACGCCGGCGCGCAGGCAGGCGAGGGCGTAGCCCGGCGCGTCACCGCAATCGACGATCAGCGTGAAGGCGACGTCGGGAAATTCGCGCCGGGCGCGGGCTTCCAGCGCGCCGAGATAGCCCGCGCCGTAACGCGACGCGGCGTCTTCAGGCGTCAGCAAGATGGGCGCCGTGCCGTTGGCGCGGGCAGCCAACAACGCGGCTTCCGTCTGCCGCCAGTCGCGAACGATCTCGAAGCCTCCCGCCATGGCGGGTGATACTACTCATTCAGTCCCTTGCCGGGATAGGGATGCGTGGCGATCCAATGCCGTGCGATGTCGATGCGGCGGGCGATCCAGACACCCTCGTGCTTCAGCATATGGTCCAGCAGGCGCTCCAGCCCGACGGCGCGGGCGGGATGGCCGATCAGGCGCATGTGCAGGCCGACCGACATCATCTTGGGCTGCGTCGCGCCTTCGCGGTAGAGCATGTCGAAGGCATCGCGCACGAAGGAGAACCACTGGTCCGAGGTGCCGATCGAGGCGGCAAACTGGCCGTCGTTGTTGGTGATGGAGTAGGGCACGACGAGCTGTTGCTTGCCGTCGACGGTAACCCAGAAGGGCAGCTCGTCACCGTAATAGTCGCTGTCGTAGAGGAAGCCGCCTTCCTCGGCGACCAGCCGCCGCGTGTTCACGCTGGGTCCATAGCGGCAGTACCAGCCCAGCGGCCTTTCGCCGGTCATCTTCTGGATCGTGGTGATCGCCTTGCGGATATGCTCGCGCTCCTCGGCTTCGCTGAGTTCGTAGTGCTTGATCCAGCGGTATCCATGCGAGCAGACGTCGAAGCCCGCCTTGGCGATTGCGGCCGAGGCGTCGGGGTTGCGCTCCATCGCGAGCGCGCAGCCAAAGATCGTCATCGGCAAGTTGCGCTCCTGGAAGAGCCGCATCAGCCGCCAGAAGCCGACGCGGCTGCCATACTCGAACAGGCCTTCGCCGGCGAGGTCGCGGCCCTGGATCGTCTGGCCCATGCGGCCGGCGTCGGTCAGGCCGATCTCGGTATGGCCTTCGCCGTCCTGCATCGAAGGCTCGGAGCCTTCTTCGTAGTTCATGACGAAGTTGACCGCGATCCGTGCCCCGTTGGGCCACTTGGGATTCGGCGGATTGGCGCCGTAGCCGATGAAATCGCGGCGGACGTCGTATGGCATCATCAAACTCCGATCAGGGAATGCGGATGGAGAAAGGCGGCACCGGCACGAACTCCTCGTCGCCCTTGCCGCCGTCGAGCCACATGAAGACGGCGAAGCGGCCCGGCCGGTCGAGCACGGTGAGGCCGTGATGCCAGGTGTTGGGTCGGTAGGTGACGCCCTGCAGGCCGGTGGCAATGAATGCCTTCATGCCTGCCACGTCCGGCCCGCCGGCCGAGGCGTGTGGCGCCACGACGATCAGCCAGCGCTCGACATCGAGCGGTACGAAGGTCTGGGAAGAGAATTCATGACGCTCCATGTAATCGGAGCGCAGCGGCCGGTCCGGCGTCTCGGCTTTCAGGCTGAGCGACAGGTTCGCCTGGGCATCGGGCCGCAGATTGCCCAGCGCATCGTTGTAGTAGGTGCGGCCGGGCGCCTCGGGCACGTCGATCACGTCGCCGAAGGGCGCGAAGGCCTCCTTCGTCAGAGGCTGCGGTATCAGTTCCATGGGTTTCCTCGTCAGTCGCGCATGCGGCGGGTGAGTCCCACCGTCCATTCCATGATCAGCATCAGCAGGAAAGAAGCAGCGATCAACACGCCCGACACCGCGGCGATGCGTGGATCGAGCGTCGATTCCATCATGCCCCACATGCGGATCGGCAGCATGTCGGTGCGGGCGGTCGACAGGAACAGCGACACCGGCACGTTGTCGATCGAGGCCATAAAGGCCAGGAACGCGCCGGCAAAGATGCCGGGCGCGATCAGCGGCAGGGTCACGCGACGCAGGGTGTAGAACCAGCTCGCGCCCAGGCTCTGCGAGGAGTCGTTCAGGGCCGGATCGAGCTGCGAGAGGCTTGCCGTCGTCGTGCGCAGAATGAACGGCACGGTGACGATCATGTGGCCGGCGATGATCAGGTTCAGCGAGGGCCTGAGCCCGATCAGCGTGAAGTACATCAAGGCCGCCAGACCGAAGGTGAGGCCCGGCAGTACCAGGGGCGACATGAAGAAGCTGTCGCCGACCCGGGCGAGCTTGTGGCGGCTGCGCGCCAGCCCGAGGGCAGCCAGGCTGCCGAGCAGGACACCGAACCCGGTCGACCAGGCCGCCACTTCCAGCGAATTGTAGACGGCGCGATGGATCTGCCGCGACTTCGAGGCATCGAACAGCTCCGCATACCATTGCAACGAGAAGCCGGTCGGCGGGAACTTCAACGAACGCCCCTCGGTGAACGAGGTCGTGAGCACGATCACCACTGGCACCACGATGATCAGCAGCGCCAGCAGCGCCAAGGTGCCGATCACCAGGGTGTAGGAAAGGTCAGCCAGGGAGCGTTGCCTGCCCATGTCGTCTACCCTTGGAGATGTCCGCTGGAGCGTCGGCCGAGCCAGGAAAGCGCACTCACGACCGTGAGCACGGAGACCAGCAAGGCAATCGACGCCACGGCCGCGAAGGGCCAGTTGAAGACGACCAGGGATTGCTGCCAGATCAGCAGCGGCAGGTAGATCAGCCGCACGCCGCCGATCACGGTCTGCGAGATGAACGCCGTCGTCGAGCTGGCGAACACCAACAGGCAGCCTGCGACCAGTCCCGGCATGCTGAGCGGCACGATCACCGTAAAGAGCGTGCGCCAGCGCGAGGCGCCGAGTGCGGCCGAAGCGTCGCGCAGGTTCGGATCGAGCCGCGACATGACGCTGATCAGCGGCAGGAGCATCAACGGCATCTCGATCTGGGTGAGCGAGATCACGAGGCCCAGCTCGGTCTGCAGGAGCTTCAACGGCTCGGAGATGATGCCGAGGCTGAGCAAGAGCTGGTTCACCACGCCGTCGCGTCCCAGCATCACGATCCAGGCAAAGGTGCGGACCACGACGGACAGCAGGAGCGGCATGACGATGACGAAGATCAGGATCTTCTGCAGGCGCGGCGGCGCGTCGAGATAGACCAACGCCAGCGGATAGCCGAGCAGGACAGTGGCGCAGACGGTCTTCACGCCGAGCAGCAGCGTGTCGGCGATCACCTTGTAGCTGAAGGGATCGCCGAAGAACTTGACCCACTGCCCGAAGCCCGGCTGGGTGATCTTGTCGTCGTCGAAGAAACTGACGCCGATCAGCAGCAGCAGCGGCGCCAGGAACAGCGAGACGAAGCAGAGTGCGAGTGGCAGCGCGAGCTGCCACTCTGCAGCCTTGGTCACTTCGCCATTTCCTTGTTGAACTTCTCGATCCAGCTGGCGCGCAGCGGATTGATCTTCGCCCAGTCGTGCTGGACGTAGGTCGCCATCTCGTCGAGGCTCTTCATCGGCAGGTCGGCGGGAAGCGGGACATCCTTGTTCACCGGGACCAGGTTGTAGGGGGGCTTGGTCAGCGCCTCCTGCACGTCCTTGCTGAGGGCGACGTCGAAGTACTTGTAGGCGTTCTCGACTTCGGCCGAACCCTTGGCGATATGGAGCGTGGTGAAGAAGGTGATGGCGCCGGTCTCGGGCTTCACGAACTCGATGTCGACGCCGCGCCCCTTGAGCGTCGCGACGGTCTGGGTGTTGGTGTACATCACGTCGCACTGGCCTTGTTGGAAAAGGCTCGGCATTGCCGCCGGCTGGCCGACGGCCGCCACCTTGGACAGGACCTTCTTCAGTTCGACGAGGGCCGGTTCGATGTTGGTCTCCGAGCCGCCGAAGATCTTTGCGATCTCGATCAGCGACACGGTGCCGAAAGTGGTCTGGAAGCCGGTGAGGCCGAGCTTCGAGACCCAGGGATCGGTGATCAGGTCCTTCCAGCCCTTGGGCGCCGGCACCTTCTTGGGATTGTAGGCAATCCCGACGACCTGGGCGCTCACGGCGATGCCCCAGTCGTCGATCGTGCCGGCCGGCAGCTTCGAGGCGTTGGTGATCTTCTTGCCGTCGAACTTGTCGAACAGACCGCCCTCGATGCCGGTGATGCGCGGGCCGGGATCGAGCACGAAGGCATCGAACGGCGGCGTGCCGCGCGCAGCCCGGGCCTTGGCGATCTGGTCGACGGCGAACAGCGGCTGCAGTTCGAGGTCGACGGCGTCCTTCTTCTTCAACGCCGGCGCCACGATGGCGCGATAGGCGTCCTCCCAGGTACCGGGATAGATCGCCGAGGCGACGCTGCCCTTGGCATGGGCGATGGCGGGAAGGAGGGAGGCGCCGCCGAGCGCGGTGGCGCCGGCGAAAAGGCTTCTGCGACTGAACATGGACATCACTCCGTCGTCATGAGGTGGCACGCGGAAACAAAGAAGGGTGAGCGTCGGGCGCGAGCGTGCAATAGACGCGACTGGTCTCGGGTGGCGCGGCGCGTCGAGGTTCGACGATCTTGAGGGTGGCGCCATCGGCGGTGCGGGCTTCGTGCACGAGTTGGGCGCCGAGCGGCAGGCTGAGGCCGGGTTCGACGCGCCATGCGCTGGGGCTAGGCGTCGAGGAAAGCGTCAGTTGCTCCGGGCGCACCGACAGGAGCACGGCCGAACCGGCCTGGACGTCGGGGCGCGTGGGCAGCGTCACGGTTGCGCCGGCATCGAGCGTTACCTTTGCGCTGCCGCCGTCGATTGCCGCGACCTTGCCGTTCAGGAGATTGGTCGTGCCGATGAAGCCGTTGACGAACAGCGTCTGCGGCCGGTCGTAGATTGCGACGGGCGTATCGAACTGTTCGACCTTGCCCTTGTTCATGACCGCGATGCGGTCGGCCACGCTCATGGCCTCGTCCTGATCGTGCGTCACCAGGATGGTCGTGAGGCCAAGTGTGCGCTGCAGGCGTTTGACCTCGATCTGCATGTCGAGGCGCAGGTTGCGGTCGAGCGCGGCGAAGGGCTCGTCGAGCAGAAGAATGGAGGGCTCGACGGCAAGGGCGCGCGCCAGCGCCACGCGCTGCTGCTGGCCGCCCGAGAGCTGGCGCGGCAGGCGTTCGCGGAAAGCGCCGAGCTGCACGATGTCGAGGAATCGTCCGATCCGGGCCTGGATCTCCGCGTTTGCGACGCCACGGGCACGCAGGCCGTAGGCCACGTTCTCCGCCACCGTCATGTGCGGGAACAGCGCATAGTTCTGGAAGACGATGCCGATGTTGCGCCGGTTGGCAGGCAGATGGTCGATCGGTATGCCGTCGACGCGCACTTGGCCGGCCGCCTGGCGCACGAAGCCCGCGATGACGCGCAGCAGGGTGGTCTTGCCGCAACCCGATGGACCCAGCAGAGCCACGACCTCGCCGGGCTCGATGGCCAAGCTGACGCCGTCGACCGCCAGCGACGTGCCGTAGCGCACGCTCAGCTTTTCGACATCGAGTGTCCGCGCCGCCGGTTGGCTCGACGATGCAGCTGTCGTGTTCTGGCTCGTCGACTTCATGTCGGCACTCCCTCCCGAGGCACGAGGCAATGTGCGTGCCAGGATGATAAACGCCGGTTCACTTGAAGTGAAAGTGGATTCGACTTTGTAATGGCCCAGTTTGTGCACAAACTTTGGCGTAATGTGCACATTATGAAAGCTCGAACCAAAGCAGGCCGCTCCTCGATGCGACGCCGCAAGGGTGATGTCGCCGCCGATCGTGCTGTCTACGAGGCAATTCGCCAGGCCCTGCTGATGGGGCGCTTGCAGCCCGGAACCAAGTTGCGCGAAGCGGCTCTGGGACGCCTCCTCAAGGTCAGCCGCGAGCGTGTGCGCAAGGCGCTGCACCGATTGGTCCATGAGGGCTGGCTGGAGGCGGTGCCCAATCGCGGCACCTTCGTGCCGATGCTGTCGAACGAGGAAGTGCGGGAGATCTACGATGTGCGCGCGATGCTCGAGGGCGCCATCGTGCGCCGGCTGGCCGCTGAGTACGAGCCCGAGGCCGCGCGACGCCTGAAGGCGCATATCGGTGAAGAGAGGTTTGCCATCCGCACCGACGATCGTGGCCGGCTATTCGACCTGGCAGGCGAGTTCCACGTGCTGCTGGCGGAGCTTTGCCACAACGAACAGCTCATGAAGATGCTGCGAGGTGTGCTGAACCGCGCGACCATGCACTTCTCGCTGGCGGCCCCGCAGAGCTTCCACAATTGCGCCGGCCCGCACGATCACGGCGACATCGTAAAGGCAATCCTGGCGCGCGATGGTCGCAAAGCGAGCAAGCTGATGCTCGACCACCTGATGGGGCTGGTGGAGATGCAGGTTGCCTGGGAGCCGCCGCCGAGCCCGCCGACGCTGGAAGAGGCGTTCCGGCGCATGCCCAAAAAATAAGACCGCGGGTTTCAGGCCCGCGGTCTTGATCTTATCGGCCCGAAGGCCGGCTGTCCGGGAGACTAGGCTCCAGACTCAATCAGGCCCACCAGATGACGATTGAAGCGATGGCGATAGCAGCGGCGAAGTTTGCCGCGAGCTTGTCGTATCGAGTGG
>BFBZ01000661.1_pt1 | contig 29183 bp, 25 predicted proteins | sample 1888401 | NCBI WGS metagenome assembly BFBZ01 (sample SAMD00112614, study PRJDB3348) | symbiont metagenome | host: Chara braunii
TCGACTTCCTGCTCACGGCCGCGGCCATCGGCATCCTCTACAAGGAGAACGCCTCCATCTCCGGCGCCGAGGTCGGCTGCCAGGGCGAGGTCGGCGTGGCCTGCTCGATGGCCGCCGGGGCGCTGTGCGCCGTCATGGGCGGCACGCCCGAGCAGGTCGAGAACGCGGCCGAGATCGGCATGGAGCACCACCTGGGCCTGACCTGCGATCCCGTAGGCGGCCTCGTGCAGATTCCCTGCATCGAGCGCAACGCGATCGCGTCGGTCAAGGCCATCAACGCGGCGCGCATGGCGCTGCGCGGCGACGGCACCCACTTCGTCAGCCTGGACAAGGTCATCAAGACCATGCGCGACACCGGCGCCGACATGATGACCAAGTACAAGGAAACGGCCCGCGGCGGCCTGGCGGTCAATATCGTGGAGTGCTGAACCCTCTCGCGGCTGGGCACGCCGCCGAATGCGGCGTGCATCCGGTCGGCCTCGTTCAGCGCGGCGGGATGTCCTGCGGCAGCCAGCGCTTGTAGATGGCCTGGAAACTGCCGTCGCGCTTCATCGCATCGACCTCGCGCTGCCAGGCCGCCACCACGTGACGCGGCGTGCCCGGCGAGAAGGCGATATAGCCGTCGCTGCTGGCATAGGTGTAGACCTCCTCCAGCGCGCTCGGTTCGATGCCTGCGGCCGCGAGCGTTCCCGGCATGCTGATGCGCTCCGAGGCCAACAGCGGTGCACGGCCTGCCAGCAGCATGCGCAGCCCCTGCACGGGGTCGTTGACGTAGCGCAGGTTGCGAAAGCCCTCCGAGGCCAGTTGCTGGGCCGTATACCAGTCGCGCACGACCAGAACGTCGGCGGCGCGGCGCGCGTCGTCGAAGCGCTTGAGCCGGTCAGCACCGGCACGGGCGTAGAAGCTGCTGTAGAAGGTCACGATCGGGCCGACCCACTGGAACAGCCGCTCCCGCTCGGGAATGCGTGCGGCCGAGAACAATGCGACCGGCTCAGCGCCCTGCGCCTCGCGGTAGGCCCGTGCCCAGGGCAGGAATTCGACGGGCAGCGTCTGGCCCAGGCGGCGCAGCACGGCTTGCACGACTTCCACGGCCAGCCCGCTGGGACGGCCTTCCTCCGTGAAATTGATGGGCGGGAACTCCTCGCTGAGCAGCCTCAGCGTCGGCGGTTCTGCTGCCGATGCGCCCGACGCCGGCGCGCCGGCGAAGGACTTCAACGTCCAAGCAAGCCCCAACAGCCCGAGATGACGTCGCTGCACTGTGTTCTCCAGTGTCGTTGCCACGATGATAGGCGGCCGCCCCGCCTGTTGGCCGGCGGGCACCTCCCGAAAGACCCGAATCCACCATGTGCCTGGCCGCCTTCGCGCTGAACGCCCACCCGCGCTTCCCGCTGGTCATCGCCGCCAACCGCGACGAGTTCTTCAGCCGGCCTGCCGAGGCCATGGCCTGGTGGTCGGCCGACAGCGCCGAACTGCTGGCAGGCCGCGACCTCGATGCCGGCGGCACCTGGTTCGGCCTGACGCGTGCCGGGCGGCTTGCGCTGCTGACCAATGTGCGCGAACCGCAGCGCCACGTCGCCGACGCGCCGTCGCGCGGCACCCTCGTCGTGGACTGGCTGGCCAGCGGCCGGGATGCGCCCGGCTTTGTCGCCGGCCTGACCGCGGGCTACAACGGCTTCAACCTCGTCACCGCCGATCTGCGCCGCGGTGCCTGGCACTGGTTCAGCAACCGCGCTCCCGGCCCGGTGGCACTCGCATCCGGCATCCACGCGCTGTCCAACGCGGCGCTGGACACACCCTGGCCCAAGGCCCGCGGCCTGCAGGCGGCGATGGCGACGGCGCTGGACGCCGCGCGCTCATCGCGGCAACTGGCCGACGACCTCTTCGCCGCCCTCGCGGACACCTCGCCCGCGCCCGACGCCGAGCTGCCCGACACCGGCGTCGGCCTGGCGCGCGAGCGCCTGCTGTCGCCGCGCTTCGTGCGCATGCCCGACCCGGCACGGCCCGGCCTGGCCGGCTATGGCACGCGCTGCTCGACGCTGCTGATCCGCGAGGCCTCGGGCGCCACCCGCGTCATCGAGCGCAGCGTCACGGCCGACGGCCGCTGGCTGGCGCCGGTCCTGCACGAGCTGCCCGCATGGCCCTGACAATGCGCGCCGTGAAACCCACCGCCCACCTGCTCGCCATCGCCGGCCTGGCCTGGCTGCCCGGCCCCGCCCAGGCCGCCGCAGCGCCGGCCACGCCGCCCCCGGCACCCGCAAGCGCGGCCAGCGCCCCGGACCACCCGCACCGCGCCCGCGCCATCGAGATCCGTGCCGCCCGCGTTCGCGGCCTCGCCGAGCAGATGAACCAGCCGGCCGCCGACCTGAAGCAGGCCTGCCGCTTCGAGTCCGACATCACGACGCCCCCGCCGCCGGGCCTCGTCAGCCTCAGCTTCGACGACGGCCCGGAGCCCGGCGCCACCGAGGCCATCCTCGCGCTGCTCGACAAGCACCAGATCCCGGCCAGCTTCTTCCTCATCGCCGCCAAGGCCCAGCGCCATCCCGAGCTCGCCGCCCTCGTGAAGGCGCACCCGCTGGCGCTGGTGGGCAACCATTCCTGGTCCCACCCCAATTTCCACGACATCCCGGCGGCGAAGCAGTCCAGCGAGGTCGACCGCAGCGACACGGCGCTGGCCGCGCTGGAGGCGCCCAAGCTGTTCCGCTACCCCTACGGCAACTCCAGCTGCGAGACCAATGCCGAGCTTCAGCGGCGCGGTTACCGCATCGTCGGCTGGCATGTGGACAGCTGCGACTGGGCCTTCGACAAGACCGGCAGCATCGACGCCCACGAGGCCAAGATCTGCGGCGTGGACAAGGCCAACCGCGAGCACTTCGTCGACCACGTCGTGTCCGCCGTGAAGGCGCGCAAGGGCGGCATCGTGCTGATGCACGAGATCCACCCGAACACGCTGGCCAAGCTGGACACGCTGATCGAGCGCCTGCTGGCCGAGGGCTTCAGGTTCGCGCCGCTGACCGATCCGGCGTTCGAGGCCTCGCTGCGCTAGACCTCGAACCGGTTCAGCCCAGCTTGCCCTTCAGGAAGGAGACCAGGAAGGGCGTCGCAGCGGCGGCAATCGTCGCGGCCGCCGACGAATCCACGCCGGCCTTGTTGGCCACCGCTTCCGCGACGCGGGCCGAGATCACGCCCTCGCCGCCGTCCTCCAGCGAACCGAAGAAGCCGTCGCCCCGCACCAGCCCCGCGGCGAAGGCGGCAAAAAAGCTCTTGCCCGGGTGCGAGCCCAACAGGCCGGCATGCTGTTCCTCGACATGGGCCTGTGCGGCCTCCGTCGCATGGCCGAGCAGCTGCTGGGCGTCGGCGTCGGAATAGCCCTGGGCCGTCAACGCCTGCATGGCCTGGGCGCCATGTTCCGTGGAAAGAAATTCGGAGAGCAGTTCTTGGGCGTCCATCGTCGGGCTCCGTGTGAAGGAAGCCCGACTTTAAGGGCGTGCCCATGACGGCCGAATTGCAGGCCCGAGTCGGGCGCCGAGGCCGCACCGCACGACAGGCCAGCACGGCCGAGACACAATCCGGCCGCCGTGTCCGCCGCCGCCATCGCCGCCCTTCCCCGCCGCCCGCCGCCCGACCCCCGCCTGCTGCGGCGCTGCCTGCTGCTGGCCGTGCTGCTGCATGTCTGGCTGGTGCTGGTGTTCGGCAACGCGACGGGCAGCGCCGCGCCCGGCCTGGGCGTCTGGGGCAGCCTGACCGTCAAGCTGCTGGGCCGCAGCGGCGACGAGGCCGGCGCGCCGCCCGGCGACGGTGCCGCCGCCGGCGAGCGCAGCCCGGGCGAATCCGCCGGTGCCGCCCGGCAGGGCCGCTGGAACCCGCGCGAGCTGCCACCCGAGGCGGCAGCCACCGACGCGCCGCCGGACCGCACAACACTGGACCTGCCCGAGGGCTTCCGCCCGGTCGAGCGCGAGAACCTCTCGCCGCCACCGGCGCGCATCGCGCCGGCCGAGTCCACCGTGCTGCCGATGCAACGGGCCGACCTCGCCCGCGCCACCCCGGCTGCCGGGCTGCAGCCCCCCGGGGCGGAATTGCCCACCCCCGTCGGGCGGCTGGAAGCCAGGCCCGAGGCCGCCGCCACGGTGCTGGCCCCGGTCACGCGGCTGCGCCCGCCGGCCCCTGCCGTCGAGGCGCCGCCACTGTCCAGCGACCTGCCTGCGCCGGTGCAGCGGCTGGAACCCGCATCGCCGGCGGCCGCCGAAGCCGCCGCCGCATTGCCACGCCCGGCCGAGTTGCGCGCCGCGCCGGCGCCCGCCGCCGTCGCGCCAAGCACCGAACTGCCGCCACCCGTGCGCCGCCTCGAAGCGGCGGCCGAAAGCGGCGCCGCCCCGGCCCTGCCCCGTGCGACGGAACTGCGCCCGGCCGGCGCCGCACCGCCGCCGGCGATGGCCCTGCCCAACGCCCAGGATCTGCCCGCGGCCGTGCGCCGGCTGGAGTCGACCGAAGGCGCCGGCGCCGTCGCGCCGATGCAGCCCCCGGCCAATGCCCGCATGGACGCGGCGGCGCCGGCCGCCGCGCCGCTGTCCGACCTGTCAGGCGCCCTGCCCGGCCAGGTGTCGGCTCCGGCCGGCCCGGCCCGCGGCGATCCGAATACCAGCCCCTTTGCCGCGCCCAGGGCCTTGCCGGGTTCGCCCGACGGCGGCCCGCGCGCCGGCGCAGAGGCCGCCTTGCCGCCGGACGCCGCCGCCAGCGCGGCGCGGGCGCCGCTGAACCTGTCGCTGCCGCGCGGCGACATCGGTGCCCGCCGCGGCCCCGGCCTCGTCGAGCTGCTGCCGCAGCCGCCGGAGCGCAAGTCCAGGCTGGAGCAGTCCATCGAAGACGCCGCCAACAAGGACTGCCGCAAGGCCTACAGCAATGCCGGCATCCTGGCCGCCGTGCCCCTCGCCATCGATGCGGCGCGCGGCAAGGGCTGCAGGTGGTAGCCGGAATCCCGGCGCCGGACCCCAGTAAAAAGGGCCGGCCACTCGACGCGGCCGGCCCAAGCGCGGGAACCGCGCTCGAGGGGAACCCTTACTCCTTGTCCGCCGGCATCGCACCGGGCATGCCGTGCAGCGGCAGCGTCGTCGCCGCGCCCTGCTCGGCGGGCTTGGCGGCGGGCTTCCGGTCGCGCACGAGATAGCTGTAGAGCACCGGCACCACGACCAGCGTCAGCATCGTGGACGTGATGACGCCGCCGATGATGGCCCGGCCCATCGGCGCCTGGATCTCGCCGCCGTCGTTCAGCGCGATGGCCATCGGCAGCATGCCGAAGACCATGGCCGCCGTCGTCATGATGATGGGGCGCATGCGGATCAGCCCGGCCTCGCGCAGCGCCTCGGCCACCGTCGCGCCGGCCTTGCGAGCGTGGTTGGCGAAGTCGACGAGCAGGATCGCGTTCTTCGTCACGAGGCCCATCAGCATGACGAGGCCGATCATCGAGAACACGTTCAGCGTGGACCGCCACAGCAGCAGGGCCAGCATCACGCCGATGAGGGCCAGCGGCAGCGAGGCCATGATGGCGATGGGCTGCAGGAAGCTGCCGAACTGGCTGGCCAGCACGATGTAGATGAAGATGACCGCCAGGCCCATCGCGGCCAGCAGGCCGTTGAAGGCCTCGGCCTGCTGCTTGCCGGCGCCGTCCACCTTGAAGCTGACGCCCGGCGGCAGCTGGATGGTCTTGACGAGCTTCTGCACGTCGGCATTCACGTCGCCGCCCGGGCGGCCCTGCACGCCGGCGAACACGGCCTCGCGGCGCTGCAGGTTCTCGCGGCGGATGACCTCGGGGTTGAAGACCGGCTCGATGGTGGCGACCTGGTCCAGCGTGATCGGCGCGCCGTCCTTCGAGAACGCGACGGGCAGCTTGGCCATCTGCTCGATGCGCTCGCGCTGTTCGCGCGGCAGGCGCAGCAGCACCTCGACCTGGTTGCCGTCCGGCGTCGTCCAGTAGGTGGCGATGTCGCCGTTGACATAGGCGCGCAGGCTGGACGCCACCTGCGGCGCGGTCAGGCCGAGTTCGCGGATGGCCGAGTCCTTCAGGCGCACGGCGAAGGCCGGCAGGCCGGGCTTGACGGTCGTGTCGACGTCCACGGCGCCGGGCACCTTCTTGATCTTCTCGACCAGGTCCTTGGCGGTCTGGGTCAGCACCTCCGGGTCGGTGCCGAGGATGGTGATCCAGATCGGCCGGTCAAAGCCCACGCTGACCTCCACGCCAGGAATCTTCGCGATGTCGGCGCGGATCGCGTCCTCGATCTCCTTCTGCGTGCGCTTGCGCTCGCTGCGGTCGACGAGGGAGATGTTCAGCGCCGCCTGGTTGCGGCCCGTGGCCAGGCCCTCGCCGGTGCTGCCGATGACGGCCGAGACGGTCTTGATCTCGGGATAGTTCTTCAGGATCTCCTCGATCTGAGAGACCTTGGCGCTGCCGCGCTCGACGCTGGAGGCCACCGGCATGCGCAAATTGACCTGCGTGAAGCCGTTGTCCGTCTGCGGCACGAACTCGCTGCCGACCAGGGGCGCCAGCATCAGCGCCGCGACGAAGCTCGCGAACGCGCCCCACATGACCAGGCCGCGCGGCGTCAGCGTCGCGAAGCGCAGCACGCGCCTGGCGGCCTTGTCGCGCCTGCCGTCGGCGTCGAAGGGGTGGCCGTAGGCGGGGATGGGCGGCACGAAGACGCGGTAGCGGCGGCCGGAGAAGGCCCAGTCGATCAGGCGCGCATAGCGGTCGTGCAGATGCTCCATGCACCAGTCGGTCGCGCGGATCGCGTGGCCGACGACGGGCAGGCGCTTCACGCGCTCGTTGACCGGGTCGTGCCAGACCGAGGACAGCATCGGGTCGAGCGTGAAGCTGACGAAGAGGCTGACCAGCACCGCGACGGCGACGGTGATGCCGAAGGGGTAGAAGAACTTGCCGATGATGCCGCCCATGAAGGCGACGGGCACGAAGACCGCGCAGATCGCGAAGGTCGTGGCCATCACGGCCAGGCCGATCTCGTTGGTGCCGTCCGCGGCCGCCTGGTAATGGCTCTTGCCCATGCCGACGTGGCGCACGATGTTCTCGCGCACGACGATGGCGTCGTCGATCAGCAGGCCGATGCACAGGCTCAGCGCCATCATCGTCATGAAGTTCAGCGTGAAGCCGAAGGCATGCACGGCGATGAAGCTGGAGATGACGGCGATGGGCAGCGTCAGCCCGGTGATGATGGTCGAGCGCCAGCTGTGCAGGAACAGGAAGACGATGGCGACGGTCAGCAGCGCGCCTTCGATCAGCGTATGCCTGAGGCCGGTGAGGGAGCCCTTCACGAAGTCGCTGTTGGCATAGATCAGGCGCAGCTCGACGTCTTTGGGCAGCACCTTGCGCAGTTCCTCCATCGCGTCCTTCACGGCCTCGCCGGTCTGCACGATGTTGGCGTCCTGCTGCTTGAAGACGTTGAAGCTGACGGCCGGCTGGCCGTTGATGCGCGCGATGCTGTCGCGCTCGCGCTCACGCTCGACCAGGGTGCCCAGGTCGCTCAGCGTCAGCGCCAGGTTGCCGCGGCGCGCGACGACCATCTGGCCGAAGGCCTTGGGATCCTTCGCGCGGCCTTCGACGCGCAGGATGGCGTCGGCGTTGGCGTCGGTCAGCAGGCCCACCGGCTGGTCGGAGTTGGCGTCGGCCAGCGCCTTGGAGATCTCGGCCGGCGTCACGCCGTAGGCGCGCAGCCGCATCGGGTCGAGGTCGATGCGCACCTCGCGGGTCGTCATGCCGCCCACGTCGACCTTGGCCACGCCCTCCACGCGGCCCAGCCGCTTGGAGACGATGAGGTCGGCCATCATCGACAGCTCGCGCGAGCCGCGCGTGGAACTCAGCAGCGCCAGCACGACGATGGGCTGGGCGTTGTCGCCCTGGAAGCGCGACATCGACGGCGGCTTCACGTCCTTGGGGAAGGCCGCCTGGGCCGCGGCGACGCGGTCGCGCAGGTCCTGCATCGCGCGGTTCATGTCGGTGTCCAGCGTGAACTCGACGCTGGCCTGCACGCGGCCCTCGAAGCTGCGCGACTGGATGCGGTCGACGCCGGCGATGCTGTTCAGCGCCTCTTCCAGCGGCTTGGCGACCTCACGCTCCACGGCCTCGGGCGAGGCGCCGGGGTAGCGGATGTCGATCCAGGCGCCGGGCAGCGAGATGTCGGGCATCTGCTCGACGCCGAGCTTGGCATAGGAGAACAGGCCCAGCACGCACAGGGCCACCATCACCATGGTCGCGAAGACCGGGTTCTGGATGGAAACGCGGGTCATCCACATGGCCTGGCCCTCACTGCTGGATGGTGGCGGCGGAGGCGGCCGAGCTGGCCACCTTGGCCTTGGCGGCCACGACGCTGGCCTTGTCGCCTTCGCGCAGGTTGTCGAAGCGCGCGGCCAGCACCTGGGCCTCGGGCTTGAGCCCGTTCAGGATCTCGACGCGGCCTTCCAGCGCATCGCTGCGGCCCGTGGTCACGATGCGGCGCACCAGGGCGCCGTTCTCGATCATCCAGACCTGCTCCTGGCCCGAGTTGCGGCTGATCGCGGCCATGGGGACGGTCAGGCGCTGGGTGTCGTCCTGCAGCACGACCTTGGCGACCGCGTACTGGCCGGCCCGGTAGAGCTCCTTGGGGTTGTCCAGCACCAGGGTCACGCCGATGGAGCGCGTGCCCGGCTCGGCGGCCGGCGCGATGCGGGCGATCTTGGCCTGCACCGGCTGGTCCACACCCTCGACCTGCACCTGCACGCTCATGCCCGGCGACAGGCGGCTGACCTCGTGCGTGCCGACCAGGCCGGCCAGCTCCAGCCTGGACAGGTCGACGATGGTCAGGATCTGCTGCTCGGCCGCCAGCTTCTCGCCCGGCAGCGCGTGGCGCTTGGCGACGATGCCGTTGATCGGCGCGACGAGGGCGGCCTGGCGCATCGTCACCTGGCTGGTGTCGAGCTGGGCCTTGGCGGCGTTCCAGTTCGCGCGGGCCGACTCGTAGGCGGCGCGCGAGTTGTCCAGCGCCGTCTGCGCGATGAAGTTCTTCGCCGCCAGGCCCTCGTTGGCCTTGTAGCTGCGCTCGGCCTGCTCCATCTGCGCACGCATGGCCTCGACGCTGGCGCCGCGCTCAGCGATGCGATAGCGCAGCTCTTCCAGGTCGACCTGGCCGAGAGCCTGGCCCGCCCGCACGCGGCTGCCTTCGCCAACGGCGAGGTTGAGCAGCGTGCCGTTGGACTTGGCGCGCACGACGACCGTGCCCGGCGCCACCAGCGGGCCGCTGAACTCGATCTGGGCCGGCATGGCGGCCAGCGCCGGCTTGACGACTTCGCTGGGCACGAACTCCAGCACGGTCTGGGCTTTGTCCTCGCCCGGCTTCTTCGGGCCGTCGCCCTTGCTGGCCATCACGGCCACGCCGGCCCCGCCCACCAGCAGCACCACGGCCGCGATACCGCCCAACTTCCAAGACTTGCGCATGGTTCCCCCAGGACACTTTCCGATTCCGACCTTTGCAGTCTAGGAACCAGCGCGCCGGTGCGCAGCGGGCTTGTGACGAAACGCGGTTTGCGGGGGCTGAGCTGCACCCGCCGCAGACCAGGCCGGGCGCTCGGCCCGGCCCCGGGGTGGTCAGGGGTGACGGGCGCCGGCGATGGGGGCGATCGGCAGCACGACGTCCCCGCACTGTGCCCGGTGCCGCAGCGCGTGGTCCATCAGCACCAGGGCCAGCATGGCCTCGGCGATGGGCGTGGCGCGGATGCCCACGCAGGGGTCGTGGCGGCCGAAGGTCTCCACCGTGGCCGGGTTGCCGGCGCGGTCGATGCTGGCCTTGGGCGCGCGGATGGAGCTGGTGGGCTTGATCGCGATGCTGGCGACGATGTCCTGGCCGGTGGAGATGCCGCCCAGCATGCCGCCCGAGTTGTTGCTGGCGAAGCCCAGCGGCGTCAGCTCGTCGCCGTGCTCGGTGCCCCTCTGCGCGACGACGCCGAAGCCGGCGCCGATCTCGACGCCCTTGACCGCATTGATGCCCATCAGCGCGTAGGCGATGTCGGCATCCAGCTTGTCGAACAGCGGCTCGCCCAGGCCGACCGGCACGCCGGTCGCTTCCACGCGGATGCGCGCGCCGACCGAGTCGCCGGCGCGGCGCAGTTCGTCCATATAGACCTCCAGCGCGGCGATCTGGCTGAGGTTGGCGGCGAAGAAGGGGTTGTCGCCGACGTGCTGCCAGCCCTCGAACGGGATCTCGATCTCGCCGAGCTGGGTCATGCAGCCGCGGAACTCCGTGCCGTAGGCCTGCTTCAGCCATTTGCGGGCGACCGCGCCGGCGCCGACCATGGGCGCGGTCAGCCGCGCCGACGAGCGGCCGCCGCCGCGCGGGTCGCGCACGCCGTATTTGCGCCAGTAGGTGTAGTCGGCATGGCCGGGGCGGAAGGTGTCGAGGATGTTGCCGTAGTCCTTGCTGCGCTGGTCGGTGTTCTCGATCAGCAGGCAGATGGGCGTGCCGGTCGTGACGCCGTCGTAGACGCCGGACAGGATCCGAACCGCGTCGGGCTCGTTGCGCTGGGTGACGTGGCGGCTGGTGCCGGGGCGGCGGCGGTCCAGCTCGGGCTGGATGTCGGCCTCGCTGAGTTGCAGGCCCGGCGGGCAGCCGTCGATGACGCAGCCGATGGCCGGCCCGTGGCTTTCGCCGAAGTTGGTGACGCGGAAGAGTTCGCCGAAGGTGCTGCCTGACATATCGGCAAATTCTAGGCGGCCCTCCAAAGCAAAGGCGGCCTGTCAAGGCCGCCTTGCCGGGATGCGAACTTCAGAGTTTCGGCTCGGGCTCGGCCGCGTTCTCTTCCACCGGCCAGTCGCGGATATAGGCCTTGAGCATGCGGTTCTCGAAGTCCTGGCTGTCCACCACGGCCTTGGCCACGTCGTAGAAGGAGATCACGCCCATCAGCGTGCGGCCGTTCATGACGGGCATGTAGCGCGCGTGGCGGCCCAGCATCATGCGGCGCACCTCGTCGATCTCGGTCTCGGGCGTGCAGGTCAGCGGATGGTCGTCCATGACCGTGCGGACGATGGTGGCGCCGACCTCGCCGCCGTTCTTGACGACGGCCTGGATGACCTCGCGGAAGGTCAGCATGCCGACCAGTTCGCCATGCTCCATGACGACCAGGGAGCCGATGTCGCGCTCGGCCATGATGGCCAGCGACTCCTTCAGCGGCTCGTCCGGCGAAACGGTGAACAGGGTGCCGCCTTTGACACGCAGGATATCGACGACTTTCATAGGGGCCTCCGAGGGAAATACGCGTGGGCAACATAGCACACAATCCCCGCGCATCCACACCATAGAAAACACCATGCCAGGCTTCGACACCCTCGCCCTGCATGCCGGCGCCGAGCCCGATCCGGGCACCGGCGCGCGGGCCACGCCGCTGCACCTGTCCACGTCCTTCGTCTTCGAATCCAGCGAGCACGCGGCCTCGCTGTTCAACATGGAACGCTCCGGCCACGTCTACAGCCGGCTCTCCAACCCGACCACGGCCGTGTTCGAGGAACGCATGGCGGCCCTGGACGGCGGCATCGGCGCGATCGCGACGGCCAGCGGCCAGGCCGCCCTGCACCTGGCGATCGGCACGCTGATGGGCGCGGGCGGCCATGTCGTGGCCAGCACCGCGCTGTATGGCGGCAGCCACAACCTGTTGCACTACACGCTGCGCCGTTTCGGCATCGAGACGAGTTTCGTGAACCCGCGCGACCTGGATGCCTGGCGCGCGGCCATCCGGCCCGAGACGCGGCTGCTGTTCGGCGAGAGCCTGGGCAACCCGGGGCTGGACGTGCTGGACATCCCGGCCGTGAGCTCGATCGCCCACGAGGCCGGCCTGCCGCTGCTGGTGGACGCGACCTTCACGACGCCCTGGCTGCAGCGCCCGGCCGAGCTGGGCGCCGACCTCGTCTACCACTCGGCCACCAAGTTCCTGTGCGGCCACGGCACCGTCGTCGGCGGCGTGCTGGTGGACGCCGGCTCGTTCGATTGGCAGGCCGCCCACGACCGCCACGGCAGGTTCGCGACCTTGTGCGAGCCGTACGACGGCTTCCACGGCATGGTGTTCAGCGAGGAGAGCACCGTCGGCGCCTTCCTGCTGCGCGCCCGCCGCGAGGGCCTGCGCGACTTCGGCGCCTGCATGAGCCCGCACACGGCCTGGCTGATGCTGCAGGGGCTCGAAACGCTGCCGCTGCGCATGCAAAGGCATGTGGCCAACGCACAGGCCGTGGCCGAGTTCCTGGCCGCCCAGCCGCTGGTCGACAAGGTCGGCTACCCCGGCCTCGCGAGCCACCCCGACCACGCCCTCGCGCAGCAGCTGCTGCCGCGCGGCGCCGGCGCCGTGTTCTCCTTCGACCTGAAGGGCACGCGGGAGCAGGGCCGCACCTTCATCGAGGCGCTGAAGCTGTTCTCCCACCTCGCCAACGTCGGCGACGCCAAGTCCCTCGTCATCCACCCGGCCAGCACGACGCATTTCCGCATGGACGACGCCGCGCTGCGCCAGGCCGGCATCGGCCCCGGCACGATCCGCCTGTCCATCGGCCTGGAAGACCCGGCCGACCTCATCGACGACCTCAAGCGGGCACTCAAGGCAGCGGGCAAGGCATGAAGTTCCTCATCGACTCCCACGAGGCCTATGCCTACACCGGCGGCAAGGCCTTCGACCCCACCCTGCCCTGCGTCGTCTTCATCCACGGCGCGCTGAACGACCACAGCGTCTGGACTTTGCTCGCCCGCTGGTGCGCCCACCACGGTTATGCGGCGCTGGCGCCCGACCTGCCCGGCCACGGCCGCAGCGCTGGCCTGCCGCTGACCAGCGTCGAGGCCATCGCCGCCTGGCTGCACCGGCTGCTGGACGCGGCCGGCGTGGCCAAGGCCGCGCTGGTGGGTCACAGCATGGGCTCGCTGATCGCGCTGCAGGCCGCCGAGCGGGCCAGCACGCTGGTCATGGTCGGCACGGCCTACCCGATGAAGGTGTCCGAAGCCCTGCTGACGACGGCGCGCGACCAGCCCGAGGCCGCGATGGCCATGGTCAACGCGTTCTCGCATTCGCTGGCCAGCGCCAAGCCCGGCTACCCGGGCCCCGGCGCCTGGCTGCGCGGCGGCTCGCTGGCGCTGATGCGCCGGCTGCAGTCGCGTCAGACCGCGGTCAACCTGTTCGAGAACGATTTCCAGGTCTGCGACCGCTATGCCGGCGGCGAGGCGGCGGCGGCGCGCGTCGACTGCCCGGTGCACTTCATCCTCGGCGCGCTGGACCAGATGACGTCGCCGAAGCAGAACGCCGTGCTCGGCGGCCTGCTCAAGCCGCGCATCCACACCGTGCCGGCGGGCCATGCGCTGATGGCCGAGGCGCCGGATGCCGTGCTGGCGGCGCTGCGCGCGGCGCTTCAGCCCAGCTCGTAGGCGGCAGTGCTTATGGGGTTCATGTTGCCGAGGGCAAGTCCGGTTGCCGCCCTGGCCGGGCTTGCGCTCAAATGACCGCCATGAGCACCTCGCGCTACACCCGCTTCGCCGACTTCTATCCCTTCTACCTGGCCGAGCACAGCAACACCACCTGCCGGCGCCTGCACTTCGTCGGCTCGACGCTGGTGCTGGCCTGCCTGTTCAAGCTCGCGACGACGGGCTCCCTCGCCTGGCTGCTGTACGGCCTGCTGTGCGGTTATGGCTTTGCGTGGGTGGGGCATTTCTTTTTCGAGAAGAACCGGCCGGCGACCTTCAAATACCCGCTCTACAGCCTGATGGGCGACTGGGTCATGTACGCCGACATCTGGCGCGGCCGCATCAAGCTTTAGGAGGCTGTCGGGCTTGGGGCCGGGTGCACTCGGCCCCAAGCCCGACAGCCTCCTAATTCCGCCAGGCCAGGCCGATGGCGGCATGGCTGCCGTCGCGCTTCTCGACCAGCGGGCTGCGCGCCGCCGGGCCGAGCAGGCGGCTGGCACCGGCCGAGCCGAACACGAACCACTGCCTGGCGAAGGGGCGCGTGAAGCCGACGCCGACATGCAGGTCGCGCAGGCCCGCGCCGGGCGCATAGGCCGGCTTGCCGCTCGCCGCGACGGCCGATTCGGGCACGCCGAAATAGCTGCGCATGTTCTGCGCGTCGGCGGCGGAGATGCCGATGCCGCCGGTCCATTCCAGCGTCGCGCTGCGGTAGAAGCGCCAGCCCAGGTCGACGCCCGCGTTCAGGCCGCCCCCGTGGCCCAACAGATCCCGGGACAGCGCGGCGCCGAGGTTGAGGTCGGGCGCCAGGCTGTAGTTGGCGTAGAGGCGGGCGCGCAGCGTGCGCTTCACGTCGGGCAGGCCGCGCGTCGTGCTCGCGTCGTTGCTGCTGCGTCCGCCGTCCACGCGCAGCGCGAGGCCGAGGCGCAGCTTGTCGCTGTCGATGAGCTGGGTGCTGGCGCCCGCCCCCGCGCCTTCACGGCCGAAGCCGAGCAGCGCGCTGCCGCTCGCGGTGCTGAAGCGCCAGCGGCCGATCTTCAGCGCCCAAAGTGCGCTGAGCCGGGTCTGGCGCGCGCTGGCGCCGTCGTATTCGGGGTGGCTTGCGACCGAAGCACCGAGCAGATAGCGCACCGGCTGGCTCTCCTGATCCTGCTGCTGGGCCTGGGCGGGCGCGGCCATCGCGCACGCGGTCAGCATGAGGGAAGCGGCTTTCATGCCGCGAGCCTAGCAGCGCCCTGGGTCACCCAAGCTTCAGTTCGCGTGTCAGATTCAACAGCATGTCGTCGACCATCGCGTCGAGGTCGTAGCGCAGCCGCCAGCCCCAGTCGGCCTGGGCGGCGCCGTCGTCGATGCGCTGCGGCCAGCTGGCGGCGATGGCCTGGCGGAAGTCGGGCACGCAGTCCATCGTGAACCCGGGCAGACGGCGGCGGATGGAGGCGGCGATGCCTTCGGGCGTGAAGCTGACGCCGGCGAGGTTGTAGCTGCCACGCTGCTTGATCCCGTCGGCCGGCGCGTTCATCAGCTCGATGGTCGCGCGCAGCGCATCGGGCATATACATCATCGGCAGGGCCTGGCTGGCTTCGAGGAAGCAGGTGTAGCGGCCGTGTTGGAGCGCCGAGTGGAAGATCTCGACGGCGTAGTCCGTCGTGCCGCCGCCGGGCGGCGTCTTCCAGCTGATGAGGCCGGGGTAGCGCAGGCTGCGCACGTCGACGCCGTGCTTGGCGTGATACCAGTGGCACCAGCGTTCGCCGGCGAGCTTGGAGATGCCGTAGACGGTGGTCGGGTCCATCACGGTGGTCTGCGGCGTGTCGACGGCCGGCGTGCCGGGGCCGAAGGCGGCGATGGAGCTGGGCCAGAAGATCTTGTCCAGCTTCTCGTGCCGGGCCAGCTCCAGCACGTTGAGCAGGCCCTTCATGTTCAGGTCCCAGGCCCACATCGGATGCTTCTCGCCATTGGCCGACAGCGCGGCGGCGAGGTGGTAGATCTGCGTGATCTTGTGGCGCTTGACGATGGTGGTCAGCGCGCCGGCGTCGGTCACGTCCAGCATCTCGTGCTTGAGCGTGGGCACGCGGCCCTGCGGGCTCAGGTCGCTGGTGATGACGGCATCGTTGCCGTGCAGCTTGGCGAGTTCGCTGGCCAGTTCGGTGCCGATCTGGCCGTTGGCGCCAATGATGAGGATGCGAGGGGTGCTCATTTCAGGATGCCCAGTTCCTTGCCGGCTTGCGTGAAGGCGGCGACGGCCTTCTCCAGGTGCTCGCGCTCGTGCACAGCCGAAACCTGCACGCGGATTCGGGCCTGGCCCTTGGGCACGACGGGGAAGAAGAAGCCGACGGCGTAGATGCCCAGCTCCAGGATGCGCTTGGACAGCTCCTGCGCCTTCACCGCGTCGTAGACCATGATGGGCACGATGGGGTGGGTGCCGGGCTTGATCTCGAAGCCGGCGGCCTGGATGGCTTCACGGAACCAGGCGGTGTTGGCTTCCAGCTTGTCGCGCAGTGCCGTGGAGCCTTCCAGCAGGTCCAGCACGGCCAGCGACGCGCCGGCGATGGCCGGGGCCAGCGTGTTGCTGAACAGATAGGGGCGCGAGCGCTGGCGCAGCAGCTCGACGACTTCCTTGCGTGCGGCCGTGAAGCCGCCGCTCGCGCCACCCAGAGCCTTGCCGAAGGTGCCGGTGATGATGTCGATCTTGCCGAACACGCCGCGGTGCTCGGCCGTGCCGCGGCCGGTCTTGCCCATGAAGCCGCTGGCATGGCATTCGTCGATGCCGAGCAGCGCGTCGTAGCGGTCGCAGAGCGCGCGGATCTTGTCGAGCTGGGCAATGGTGCCGTCCATGCTGAACACACCATCGGTGAAGACCAGCGTGAAGCGGCCCCCCTTCTCCGTGGCTTCCTTCAGGCAGCGCTCCAGGTCTTCGAGGTTGTTGTGTTCGTAGCGCCAGCGCTGGGCCTTGCACAGGCGGATGCCGTCGATGATGGAAGCGTGGTTCAACGCGTCACTGATGATGGCGTCCTGCTCGCCCAGCAGCGGCTCGAACAGGCCGCCGTTGGCGTCGAAGGCGGCGGCGTAGAGGATGGCGTCCTCACAGCCGACGAAGCGGGCGATGCGCTGTTCGAGCTGCTTGTGCAGATCCTGCGTGCCGCAGATGAAGCGCACCGACGACAGGCCGAAGCCATGCGTGCGCAGCGCCTCCTGGGCCGCTTCGATCACCTGGGGGTGGGACGACAGCCCCAGGTAGTTGTTGGCGCAGAGGTTGATGACCTCGCGGCCATCGGTCGTCTTCACGACGGCGCCCTGGGGTGTCGTGATGATGCGCTCGGCCTTGAAGAGGCCGGCGGCGCGGATGCCGTCGAGTTCGGACTGCAGGTGTTGGTAGAAGGCTTGGCTCATGGCGCCGCTCCTGGTGCACAATTCAGTAAATTGAACTTGTTCGATATATCGAACTTTCGTGCAGTATCTGAAAAACGTCTATCCGCGTCAAGCATGACCATGGAAACCGAACCGCCCCGCGTGGGCGCTGCACTGCAGGCGCTGCGCGCAAGCCGCGGCCTGTCGCTGGATGACCTGTCCAAGCGGGCCGGCGTCAGCAAGTCGATGTTGTCGCAGATCGAGCGCAACCAGGCCAACCCCACGGTTGCCGTGGTCTGGCGGCTGGCGAATGCGCTGGGCGTGGACATGGGCGAACTGCTCGGCGGCGAGCGCAGCGCGGCGCCGGCCATCGAGACGGTGCCGGCCCACGCGACGCCGGGTCTGACCAGCCCGGACGGGCTGTGCAAGCTGCGCATCCTCGGCCCCATCGAGCTGGCCGGCCAGTTCGAGTGGTACGAGCTCAGCGTGCAGCCCGGCGGCGTGCTGGACAGTCAGGCCCACGAGCCCGGCTCGCGCGAGCACCTCAGCGTGCTGAGCGGCAGCGTCGAGGTCACGGCCCAGGGCGTGACGAGCCGGATCAAGGCCGGCGAGACGGCGCGTTATGCGGTCGACGGGCCGCATGCCATCCGCAATGCAGGCAAGTCGGCAGCGACGGCGCTGCTGGTCGTCCTTCATCCTTAGACTGCAGCCTCCGATCAAGGAGGCATGCATGCAGATCACCCGTCGCGCGACCCTGGCCGGCCTGGCCGCCCTGCCCTTCGCGGCCCAGGCCCAGGACAACAAGCCCATCCGCCTGCTCGTCGGCTTCCCCGCGGGCGGCGGCACCGACGCCATCGCACGGCTGCTGGCCGAGGCGCTGCAGGCCTCGCTCGGCACGACGGTCATCGTCGAGAACAAGGCCGGCGCCGGCGGCCAGATCGCGGCCCAGGCGCTGAAGGTGGCGGCGCCCGACGGCACGAGCTTCTTCGTCAGCCATGACCACACCATCTCCATCCTGCCGCTGGTGCTGAAGAACCCGGGCTTCGACCCGGCCAGGGACTTCGTGCCGGTGGCCGGCTTCGCGACCTTTGCGAATGCGCTGGCGCTGTCGGGCGGCACGCCGGCCACCAGCCTGCCGGAGTACGTGGCCTGGGTGAAGAAACAAGGCGGCCAGGGCAGCGTCGGCGTGCCGGCGCCGGCCTCGGTGCCGGAGTTCCTCGTCAGGCTGCTCGGCGAGCACAACGGGCTGAACCTGCTCAGCGTGCCCTACCGCGGCAGCGCGCCGATGATGGCCGACATGCTGGGCAACCAGATTGCCGCGGGCATCGGCTCGGTGCCCGACCTCATCGCCAACCACCAGCAGAAGAAGCTGCGCATCGTGGCCGTCATGGGCCAGCAGCGCCAGGGCCTGCTGCCCGAGGTGCCGACCTTCGCGGAGCTGGGCATCGCCGGCTTCGAGGACCTGCCCTACTACGGCGTGTTCGCGCCGGCCGGCACGCCGCGCGCGGCGCTGGAGCGCTTCTCGAACGCGCTGGCCGGCGTCATCGCCCAGGCTGACATGAAGGCGCGCCTGACCGAACTGGGGCTGTCGGTCGGCATGATGAGTTCCGCCCAGCTCGCGACCCGCGAGCGCGCCTACTCGGCGGCCTGGGCTCGCATCATCAAGGCCGGGGGCTTCCAGCCCCAGTAGTGAGCAGGCGGTCCAGCGTCAGCCGGGCCCAGTCGCCCTGGGTCCACAGATTGGCCAGCAGCCCCTGGCGCCGGGCCAGGAAGGCGGCGATCAAGGGCTCCGCAGAGACCTTCTCCGGCGCGCACAGCAGCACCAGGCGCTGGGCGCCCTCTTCTTCCAGCAGCCCGACCCAGTCCATGGCCTGCAGCTTGTCGAGCACGGGGCTGAGCTGCAGCGGGTCCACGCGCAGCACGGTCGCCAGCCCGAGGTGAGTCAGCCCGCTCTGACCCGCCTCGCGCACGCGCCACAGCTCGCGCAGCACCTCCAGCGCCAGGGCCGTGGGCTGGCCCGGCATGTCGGGGCGCAGGTGCAGGCGGCCGGTCAGCGCGGGCGCGTTGGCAGCCAGGATGGCGCCCAGCAGCACGATGACCCAGCCGAGGTAGACCCAGATCAGGAACACCGGCACGGTCGCGAAGGCGCCGTACAGCGTCGAATAGGTCGGCACCTGCTTCACATACCAGGCCAGCATGGACTTCGCGAGCGAGAAGCCGATGGACACGAAGGCGCCGCCGAGCAGCGCGTGGCGCCAGCGCACATGGGTGTTGGGCACATAGTGGAAGAGCCCGGCCATCGCGAGGCCGAACAGCAGCACGTCGGCGCTGCCCAGCGCCGCGGAGATGCTGGCCGGCATCGCGGTCAGCAAGCCCTGGCCGGCGCTGACGGCATAGCTCGTCAGCGTCAGGCTGCCGCCCAGCAGCAGCGGGCCCAGCGTCATCGCGGCCCAGTAGACGAGCACGCGCTGGGCCATGGGCCGCGGGCGCTGCACGCGCCAGATGGCGTTGAGCGTGCGGTCGATGGTCAGCATCAGCGTCAAGGCCGTAACGCCCAGGGCCACCAGGCCGACCGCGCCGAGCTTGCTGGCCTTGGCCGCGAACTGCGTCAGCGCGCCCAGCACCGGCTTGGCGATATTGGGCGGGATCAGGCTCTTCAGGAAATACTGCTCCAGCGCAGCCTGGAAGCTGGAGAAGATCGGGAAGGCCGTGAAGATGGCCAGCATCACCGTCAGCAGCGGCACCAGCGAGATCAGCGTCGTGAAGGTCAGGCTGCCGGCCGTGAGGCCGAGCTTCTCTTCGCGGAAACGCTGGCGGAAGGTGTGCAGGGTCTGCAGCCATGGCCAGGCCAGCAGCTCGGTGATGAAGTTGCCCGCGAAGGCGATGGGGTTGCGGGCGAGCGGCGCGTCGGGGTTGTCGGTTGGCGGGGGCGTCGTGGGCATGGCTTCTATGATGCCGCAGCTATGTCCCCTGCCCCCCAAAGAACCCAAGCGACGGCGTCGGAACGCCTGTCGCGCAACCTCGCGCTGGCGTCCGTGCTGGCCCTGATCCTGCTGTGCCTGGCCTGGGAGCTGTGGCTGGCGCCGACGGGCCGCGGCACGCTGGCCCTGAAGGTGCTGCCCCTGCTGCCCGCGCCGCTGGGCCTGTGGCGCTACCGCATGTACACCTACCGCTGGGTGGCGCTCTTCGTCTGGCTCTATGTGCTCGAAGGCCTGGTTCGCGCGACCAGCGAGGCCGGGCGCGGCCAATGGCTGGCGCTGGCCGAGGTGGGCCTGAGCCTCGTCGTCTTCACGGCCTGCACGGCCCAGATCCGCCAGCGCCTGGCGGCGGCGAAGGCGGCATGACGGCCTTTCTGTCGGCCCTGGGCGAGCGGCTGGGCGCGGCCGGGCTGCTGGTCGGCGGCGACCTGTCGGCCTACGAGCGCGACTGGCGCAAGCGCTACCCCGGTCGCGCGCTGGCCGTGGCCCGGCCGGCCTCGACCGACGAAGTGGCCGAGGTGCTCAGGCTCTGCCGGCAGCACCGCGTGCCCGTCGTGCCCCAGGGCGGCAACACCGGCCTGGTGGGCGGCTCGACGCCCGACGACAGCGGCACGCAGCTGGTGCTGAGCCTCGCGCGCATGAAGCGCGTGCGCGGCGTCGACGTCGCCAACGTCAGCCTCAGCGCCGAGGCCGGCTGCGCGCTGGCCGACGTGCAGGCGGCGGCCGCCGCGGCCGGCCTGCTGTTCCCGCTCAGCCTCGCGTCCGAGGGTTCGTGCACGCTCGGCGGCAACCTGGCGACGAATGCCGGCGGCACGCAGGTGCTGCGTTATGGCAATGCGCGCGAACTCTGCCTGGGGCTGGAGGTGGTCACCGCCGCCGGCGAGATCTGGCACGGGCTCTCGGGCCTGCGCAAGGACAACACGGGCTATGACCTGCGCGACCTCTTCATCGGCAGCGAGGGGACGCTCGGCGTCATCACCGCCGCGACGATGAAGCTCTACCCGCAGCCCAGGGACCGTCTGACCGCGCTGGCGGCCTGCGCGTCGCTGGACGCCGCCGTCGCGCTGCTGGGCCTGGCGCGCGAGCGCGCTGGCGATGCGCTGACCGGCTTCGAAGTCATGAGCCATGCCGCGCTGGCCCTGCTGGCGCGCGAGCTGCCCCAGCTGCAGCAGCCCACGGGCGCGGCGGCCTGGACCGTGCTGCTGGAGATCTCGGACGCCGAAAGCGAAGCGCATGCGCGCGCGGTCTTCGAGGGCCTGCTGGAGGCGGCCATCGAGCGCGGCTGCGTGCAGGATGCGGCCATCGCGCAGAACCTGCAGCAGGCACTGGCCTTCTGGCATCTGCGCGAATCCATCCCGCTGGCCCAGGCCCAGGCGGGCCTGAACATCAAGCACGACATCGCGCTGCCGGTGTCGGCCATCGCTCCCTTCGTCGCCGAGATGGACGCGGCGCTGATGGCCTATCTGCCCGGCATCGCGGTCATCAACTTCGGCCATCTGGGCGACGGCAATCTGCACTACAACGTGCAGGCGCCGGCCGGCGTCGCGCCGGCCGCGTTCCTGGCCGCCCACGAGACGGCCATCAATGAATTGGTCTACGACGCCGTGCAGCGGCGCGGCGGCTCGATCTCGGCCGAGCACGGCATCGGCCGGCTCAAGCGCGACGAGCTGGCCGCGCGCAAGGACCCGGTCGCGCTGGGCCTGATGCGGGCCATCAAAAAGGCCCTGGATCCCCAGGGCCTGCTCAATCCGGGCCGCTTGCTTTAGGAGCCCGCGGCCGCCCCGCCGACCTGCACCCGGCCGCCACGGCGGCCGATCCAGCGCAGCAGCGCGCGCAGCAGGCGGAACAGGAAGCGCAGCAGCGTCAGGAAGGCCAGCACCTCCAGGAAGCACAGCACGCCCGACACCAGCGAGCCCCAGCGCGCGGCGCGGCGCTGGAACTTCTGGCCCAGGTGGTCGCGCATGATCTCGATGCTGTCGTAGAAGCTGGGCACCATCAGCAGCGTCAGGAAGGTCGACGTGATCGTGCCGCCGATGATGGCCACGGCCATCGGGCGGTAGAACTCGCCGCCCTCGCCGATGCCGATGGCCACCGGCAGCATGCCGGCGATCAGCGCGAAGGTCGTCATCAGGATGGGCCGGAAGCGCTTGCGGCCCGCATGCATCAGCGCCTCCTCGCGCGGCACGCCGTTGGCCTCCTCCTGGCGCGCGGCGTCCAGCAGCAGGATGGCGTTCTTGGCCACAAGGCCGGCCAGCATGATGATGCCGATGAAGCTCATCAGGTTCAGCGTGCCCTTGGTCAGCAGCAGCGCGACGACGACGCCGATCAGCGACAGCGGCTGCGACAGCATGACGCCCAGCGGCGCCGTGAAGGAGTTGAACTGGATGACGAGGATCAGATACATCAGGCCGATGCCCGACACCAGCGCAATGCCCATCGCGCCGAACACTTCCTGCTGGCTCTTGGACGCGCCGGCCAGCTTGATGCCGTAGCCGGGCGGGAAGTTCATGCTCTGGGCCAGCTTCATCGCGTCGGACGAGACCTCGCCCGAGGAACGCCCCTGGGCATTGGCCGACACGGTGACGACGCGCTTGCCGTCCACGTGCTGGATGCTGGCCGGGCCCTTGCCCATGGTCACCGTGGCGATCTGCTCCAGCGGCACCATCTGGCCGGTGCCCGACACGGCGATGGGCAGGCGCTCGATGTTGCCGGCGTCGACGCGGTCCTCGGGATGCAGGCGCACCGACACGTCGCGGGTCTGGCCGGTCGGGTCGATCCAGTCGCCGACCTGGATGCCGGCGAAAGCGATGCGCAGCGCATTGGCCGCGTCGCCCACCGAGATGCCCATCGCATTGGCCAGGCCGCGGTGCAGCTCGATCTGCAGCTCGTCCTGCGTGTCCTGCTGCGACAGGCCGACGTCCACCGCGCCGGGCACCTTGCGCAACCGGGCCATGTAGTCCGCGGTCATCGCCATCAGCTGGCGCGTGTCGCTGCCGTAGAAGCGGATCTGCACCGGCTTCTGCGCGCCGTTGGCGAGGTCGTCGAGCACGACGTACTCGGCGCCGGTCAGCACCTTGAGGCGCTCGCGCAGATCGACCGCGACCTGCTGGGCACTGCGCTTGCGCTTCGTGCTCTTGCCGAGGTCGATGTAGAGCTTGCCGCCGGTCGTCTGCACGAAGCTGTCGGTGGCCTGGGTCTCGGGCAGCTGCTTGGCGATCAGCGCGACGGCCGCGAGCTTGCGCCGCGCGTATTCGAGGCTGGCGCTGGGCGGCGTGCGCACCTCGACCGCGATGGTGCCGAAGTCGGAATTGGGCAGGAAGCTGCTGCCGCCGACCGTGGCCTGCAGCGCGATCGCCGCGGCGAAGCTCAGGAAGGCGATGCCCGCCATCCAGCGGCGGTGGTGCAGCGCCCAGGCGATGACGAGGCCGTAGCGGTCGGCCTGGTGGTCGAACCAGACATTGAACTTCTGCAGCAGCTTGGAGATGCCGGTCTTGGGCGCCTCGTGGTGGCCCGGCGGGTCGCCCCAGAAGGCCGACAGCATCGGGTCGAGCGTGAACGAGATCAGCAGGCTCACCAACACCGAGGCGACGACGGTCAGCGCGAAGGGCCGGAACCATTCGCCGGCAACGCCCGCGATGAAGGCCACGGGCACGAAGACGGCGACGATGGAGAAGGTCGTCGCCGCGACGGCCAGGCCGATCTCGGCCGTGCCACGGAAGGCGGCCGTGCGCCGGTCGGCACCGCGCTCCATGTGCCGCACGATGTTCTCGCGCACGACGATGGCGTCGTCGATGAGCACACCGATGGCCAGCGACAGGCCCAGGAGGCTCATGAAGTTCAGCGAGAAGCCGAACAGCCAGACCGCGATGAAGGCCGCGATGACCGAGGTCGGCAGCGAGGTCGCGGTGATCAGCGTCGAGCGCCAGGAGTTCAGGAAGGCGTAGACGACGAAGATGGTCAGGCCGGCGCCGAACACCAGCGCGTGGATGACGTTGTCCAGGCTGTCCTGCGCGTCCTTGCCGCCGTCCTGGGTGACGGTGAGCTTGGTCCCCTCGGGCAGCATCTTGTTGGCCTCGTCGACGATCTTGCGCACCTCCGTGGCGACGCTGACCGTGGACGCGTCGCGCGCGCGGGTGATGGACAGGCCGACGTTGTTGCGGCCGTTGCGCACGCTCAGCGTCGTGCGCTCGGCGAAGCCGTCCGCCACGCTGGCCACCTGGGCCAGGCGCACCAGCTCGCCGCCGGTGCGCTTGACGACGATGCGGTCGAAGTCCGCCGGCGACGCGATGCGGCCGATCAGGCGGATGCTCTGGTCCTCGTACTCGCCACGCACCTTGCCGACCGGGGCCGACATGTTCTGGTTGCGCAGCGCGTTGACGACGTCGCTGACCGACACATTGAACTCGCGCAGCTTCTGGCCGTGCAGCAGCACGGAGAGTTCGCGGTTCAGCGAGCCGAACACCTCCACCTTGCCGACGCCGGGAACGGCGCGGAACTTGTCGGCGAGCTGGTCCTCGGCGATGCGCGACAGCTCGGCGTGGCTTAGCGTCTCGGACGCCAGCGACACCTGCATGATCGGCTGGGCCGACGGGTCGACCCGCTGCAGGATGGGCTCGCGCATCTCCTGCGGCAGGTTGTAGCGCACCGACGCGATCGCGTTGCGCACGTCGTCGGCGGCCTCGATGAGGTTCTTCTTGAAGTCGAACTCCATCACGAAGGTGGCCTGGCCCTCGCCGGCCGTGGCGCGCACCTCGGTGACCCCGGCGACGGCCAGCAGCGGGCGCTCGACGCGGTTGACGATCTCGCGCTCCGTGGTCTCGGGCGACGCTCCCGGGTAGGGAATGCTGACGACGAGGACCGGGATCTCGACGTCCGGGTTCTGGTTGACCTTGAGCTTGGACAGGGCCAGCAGGCCCATGGCCATGATGCCGATGATGCAGACGATGGTCGCGATCGGCTTCTTGATGGCGAAGTCTGAGATCAGCACATCAGCCTCCCGCGCTCGCCGACGAGGCGGGCTTGGCGGCCGGCGCGGCGGCCGCCATCTGCACGGCCGTGCCCTCGACCAGCGTGCGGCTGGGGTTGCGGATGATGACGTCGCCCGCGTTCAGCCCGGTCTTGACGACGTATTCGCCGCTGCGCTGGTCGCGCTCGCCCAGCACGATGGGCTGGCGCAGCAGCTTGCCGCCCTTGACGACCCAGGCGTAGGCGCGGTCGCCGTCGCGCTGCAGGTCGGCGTCGCCCAGCATCAGCGCGGTGACCGTCGACGTGCGCACATGGCCTTCCCCGTAAAGGCCGGCGACAGCGGCCTGCCTGGGGTCGACGAAGTCCACCAGCAGCGCGACCTGGCGCGTTACCGGGTCGGCCGCCACGTCGATGCGGCGGATACGCCCTTCGGCACGCGGGTTGGCGGCGCCATTGATGCGCAGGTCCACGGCCTGGCCCAGCTTCAGCTCGGCGCGCCGGTCGGCCGACACATAGCCCTCGAAGCGCATGCTGCTCGGGTCGATGACCTTGAGCAGGGCCTTGCCGACCTGGGCCGTGTCGCCGGGCGACACCTGGCGCTCGCTGACGACGCCATCGAAGGGCGCGCGCACCTCGGTGCGGCCCATCTGCTGGCGGGCGGCCACGAGGCGGGCCTCGGCCGCGACCTTCTCGCTCAGCGCGGCGGTGCGGCGGTTCTGCGCGTCCTCCAGTGCCTGCATCGACACCATGCCCTGGGCCTGCAACGTCTTCTGGCGCTGCATCTGGCGGTCGGACTGCTCGAAGGCCTCGGCCGCGGCGCGCGCGGCCTCCTGGGCCGAGGTCAGGCTGTCGCGGATGGAGGTGGGGTCGAGCCGCACCAGCACATCGCCCTTGTGCACGACCTCGCCGTTCTCCTTGACGACCTGCTGCACGATGGCCGAGACCTCGGCACGCAGGTCGGCGCGGCGCTCGGGCTGCACCGCACCGGTGATCAGCGGGCCGCTGCTGTGCTCGCTCCGGCCCAGGACCAGGCTGTCCTCCGCGCTGAGCTGCAGCGTCGGCGGCGTCTTGGCCTCGGCGGCGGCGCCTGGCTTCTGGCAGCCGGACAGCGCCAGCATTGCCGCCAGCGCGGCCAGGGACAGGAGACCGCGGGCGGTCGGAGTCTGCGAGTGGGGACGGTGAGTCATCCTGGGGACGGCTGGCGCCGGAAAATCGGTGGAGTGGTGGAGGGACACGGAGGGCGCCCCCCGGGAGGGCGCTGGCAGCGTTGTCGCCGCCCCGCCGGCAGCGCAGGCCACCGGCGATCCGTACACGGTACGAACCCAAAAACGGGCGAAGCATAACGACATCGCCCCAGGGTGCTGGAAGTCCTGCGACGGGCTGCGGATGACGGCGCTGAAGTGCGCCTGGGGCCGACGGGCGGCGGCCCCGTTAGCCGGCGCTCAGCGCGGCGCCTGCCAGGCCAGCGGCCAGGCGCCCTGGCGCCAGCGCTGCAGCCACAGCAGGCCGATCAGCGTCTTCGCATCGGTCAGTTCGCCGCGGGCGGCCAGCGCATCCAGCTCGGCCACCGTGTGCGTGACGAGTTCGAGGAACTCGCCTTCGTCGAGCTTCTGCTGGCCTTTCGTCAGGCCACGGGCGAAGTAGATGTGGATGCCCTCGTCCGAATAGGCGATGGCGTTGTGCAGCACGCCGGCGTAGGCCCATTCGGCCGCGTCGTAGCCGGTTTCCTCGAGCAGCTCGCGCCGGCCGCAGGCCAGCGGATCCTCGCCGGCATCGAGCTTGCCGGCCGGGAACTCCAGCATCACGCGGCCCATCGGGTAGCGGTACTGGCGCTCCATCAGCAGGCGTTCGCCGTCCAGCAGCGGCACGACCATCACGGCGCCCGGGTGGCGGATGTATTCGCGGTGGGCCGTGCCGCCGTCGGGCAGCGCGACGCGGTCGCGGCGCACGTCGAGGAAATGGCCGCGGTAGACCTGGGTGCTGTCGAGCGGCAGCTCGACGAGGTGATCGTCAGCCTCGGCCACGGCGCAGATACCTCCAGACGAAGCCGGGGAAGCCCAGCGTGATGAAGAGGCAGACCGCCGCGGCGTAGAACTGCCAGTCCTGCTGATGGCGCTGGCCGAGGCGGGCCTCCAGCATCGAGCCGAGGCCGAAGACGAGCACGGCCATCAGCGCCAGCTCCAGCAGCCGCCACCCGGCGGCCTTGGGCGCGCGGCGCGGGCCGACGAGCAGCAGGCGTTCGCTGAAATAAGGCAGGTTGGCCGCGACGACGGCCGCGGCCAGGACCAGCCAGACGGCCAGGGACTGGTCCATCGCAGCCGCGCCCTCAGGTCGTCAGCGCCTGGCGGATGGCGATCTTGCAGAGGTCGAGCAGGCCGCCGGGCAGCAGACCGAACACCAGCACCGCCGCGCCGTTCAGCGTCATCACGAGGCGCACATCCGTCGGCGCGGCGATGGCGGCCGCGTCGGTCGGTTCGTCGAAGAACATGACCTTGACGACGCGCAGGTAGTAGAACGCGCCGACCAGGGACACGACCACGGCGAACACGGCCAGCCAGAGGTAGAAAGGCACGTTCGTCGACACCAGGGCCTGCAGCACGGCCAGCTTGGCGTGGAAGCCCACCATCGGCGGCACGCCGGCCAGCGAGAACATGAACATCGTCATGACCAGTGCGAACCAGGGGCTGCGCTTGGCCAGGCCGGCCAGGTCCTTGATCTCCTCGGCCTCATGGCCCTGGCGCGACAGCAGGATGACCATGCCGAAGGTGCCCAGCGTCGTCAGCACATAGGTGACGGTGTAGAACATCGCCGAGCTGTAGGCGTTGGCGGCGGACAGCGTGTTGTTGTTGACGACGCCGGCCGTCATGCCCAGCAGCATGAAGCCCATGTTGGCGATGGTCGAGTAGGCCAGCATGCGCTTGAGGTTGCTCTGCGCGATGGCGGCGAGGTTGCCGATCAGCAGCGACAGCACGGACAGCACCACCAGCATCTGCTGCCAGTCCACGGCGAGGCCGATCATGCCTTCGACGAGCAGGCGCACCGTGATCGCGAACGCGGCGAGCTTGGGTGCCGCGCCGATCAGGAGCGTGACGGCCGTGGGCGCGCCCTGGTAGACGTCGGGCACCCACATGTGGAAAGGCGCGGCGCCGAGCTTGAAGGCCAGGCCGGCGACGACGAAGACGACGCCGAAGACCAGCACCGAGGCGTTGGGTACGCCCTGCGAGATCACGTCGAAGACCTGCGGGATGGAGAGCGAACCGGTCGCGCCGTACATCATCGACAGGCCGTAGAGCAGGAAGCCGCTGGCCAGCGCGCCGAGGACGAAATACTTCATCGCGGCCTCGGTGGCGATGGCGTTGTCGCGGCGCAGCGCGACCAGCGCGTACAGCGACAGGCTCATCAGCTCCAGGCCGAGGTAGACCACCAGGAAGTTGTTGGCCGACAGCATCACGTTGATGCCGAGCAGCGCGAACAGGCTGAGGATGAAGAGCTCGCCCTTCAGCATCTCGCGCACGCCGGCATAGGGGCGCGCATAGACCAGCGTGACCAGCGTGGCGATGCAGGCGAAGCCGGCCAGCAGATGGCCCATCGGGTCGGCGACGACCATGCCCTGCATGGCATAGGTGGTCAGGCCGGCATCGAAATAGCTGAAGTGCAGCCCGGCGACGATGGCCAGGGTCAGCTGGGTCAGCCAGTAGGTCGGGCGGCGCTGCTCATCGGTGACCCACAGGTCCACCAGGGCGACGACGCAGCCCATCGCCAGCAGCAGGATTTCGGGGTAGATCGCGAGCCAGTTCATGTCGTTCATTGTTTTGCCTTTGGCTCGTCGTCAACCCGGGATCTTGCTGAGCGCGACGTGCTGCAGCAGTTCGGTGACCGAGGCGTGCATCACGTCGGTGAAGGGCTTGGGATAGACGCCCATGTAGAGCGTGGCAATGGCCAGCAGGGCCAGCATGACGAACTCGCGGCGGTTGATGTCGCTCAGAGCGCGCACGTCGTCGTTGGCGATGTCGCCGAAGTAGACGCGCTTGACCATCCACAGCGTGTAGGCCGCGCCGAAGACCAGGGCCGTCGCCGCGATGCCGCCCACCCAGAAGTTGGCCTTCACGGTGCCGAGGATGACCATCCACTCGCCGACGAAGCCGGCCGTGGCGGGCAGGCCGCAGTTGGCCATGCCGAAGAAGACGGCGAAGGCGGCGAACTTGGGCATGGTGTTGACGACGCCGCCGTAGGACGCGATCTCGCGCGAGTGCACGCGGTCGTAGAGCACGCCGATGCTCAGGAACATCGCGCCCGACACGAAGCCGTGCGAAATCATCTGCACGAGTCCGCCGGACACGCCGAGCTCGTTGAAGATGAAGAAGCCCAGCGTGACGAAGCCCATGTGGGCGATGGACGAATAGGCCACCAGCTTCTTCATGTCCTTCTGCACCAGCGC
>BFBZ01000022.1_pt240 | contig 29134 bp, 25 predicted proteins | sample 1888401 | NCBI WGS metagenome assembly BFBZ01 (sample SAMD00112614, study PRJDB3348) | symbiont metagenome | host: Chara braunii
TTGCTGATTGGCGAGCCGACACGTCCGGTGTTCCGCCGATTTGTTTCGGATGCCGGTTGAGGCGAGAACCTCGCGAATGTCGCAGAATCCTGGCCCGCTGACGGTGGTCTTCCGCGCCGACGCGTCGCCGTCGATCGGCGGCGGTCACATCATGCGGTGTCTTGCGTTGGCGGACGTTTTGCGCCGGGGAGGGGCCGAGTGCTGCTTCGCGTTCGCGCAGCCGACTGCGGCCAGCGTGCCGGTGCTGGTCGATTCGGGGCATCGGCTGGTCGAATTGCCTGCTCCCGCCGATGCCGCGGCCTTGCGTAGCGAGCTGCCCGGCGGATGTGACTGGCTGGTGGTCGACCATTATGGATGGGCCTCCTCGCAGGAGGCAGATTGTCGACCTTGGGCTCGCAATATTCTTGTGATCGACGATCTTGCGGATCGGAGCCATGATTGCGACCTGCTGCTCGATCAGACGTTCGACCGCCTGGGCTCCGCATATGACGGGCTGGTTCCCGCGGCAGGCAAGCTGCTCGTCGGCAGCCATTACGCTCTGTTGCGGCCGGAATTTGCCGCGGCGAGGCCGGCCTCCCTGGCGCGACGCTCCTCTGGCCAACTGAAGCGCGTCCTTGTCTCGCTGGGCCTTACCGATCCGGCCAATGCGACAAAGATCATTCTGGAGGGAATCCTTGCAAGCAGGTTGCCGCTGTCGGTCGACGTCGTGCTCGGACCTTCGGCGCCGAACCTTTCCATGATCCGTTCGATCGCCGATCAGCATGAGGCCGTTGTCACGCTTCACGTCGGCACCAGCGCGATGGCGGATTTGATGAGCCGGGCGGACCTCTGTTTCGGCGCCGCGGGCTCCACATCCTGGGAGCGCTGCTGTCTGGGATTGCCGACGGTCCTGACGGTGATTGCCGATAATCAGAAAGAGATCGCCGAGCGGCTGGCCGGCGCCGGTGCGGTGGTGTCACTGGGCCTCGCCAATTCGTTGACGTCGACTGCCGTCACCAGGGAGTTGCACGGCCTCGCGCAAAGTCCGCGCCGCCTTGCGGAGCTCTCGGCGCGTTCAGCGATCATTTGTGACGGGCGCGGCGCAGAGCGTGTCGCCATGCGGCTTCAGCCCGTGCGAGCTGCCGCCGAAAAAGCCGTGTGGCTGCGGCCCGCGACCGGAGATGACCTGGAGATCACATATCAGTGGCAGGCCGAGCCGGAGACGCGGCGGTTTGGACGCAACAGCGCTGTTCCATCGTGGAGTGAACACGAAGCCTGGTTCGCTGCCCGGTTGAAGAACCCGGCGAGTCTTCTGAACGTCATCGTTCGGGAGGGGGAGCCGGTCGGGACTGTGCGGCTCGATCGGCTCGATGATGCCTCTTACGAGATTTCCATCGTGCTCGGTACTCAGTTCTACGGACAAGGTATCGGACTGGCGGCATTGGAGTTGGCGAGACGGATTGTCCCCGAAGCGCGGGTGAAGGCAGAGATCCTGCCCGGAAACATTCGATCAGAGGCACTGTTCACGAAAGCCGGCTACCAGCCGCAAGGCTACGGCTGGCGATCGGTCGCGCCGCTCCTGGAGCGGGCGAATACTCAGGAGGTTCGTCAATGACGATGCCGGCGATTTCAATTGCGGGCCGCGAAATAGGGTTGAACCGGCGGCCCTATGTCATTGCGGAGCTGTCCGGAAACCACAATGGCGAGATCGGGCGCGCCTTCGCCTTGATGGAGATGGCGAAGGCGTGCGGAGCCGATGCGGTCAAGCTCCAGACCTATACCGCCGATACGATGACCATTGATTGCTCGAACGATGATTTTCAGATCAAGGGCGGATTGTGGGGCGGCCGAAATCTCTACAGCCTCTACCAGGAAGCACAGACCCCGTGGGACTGGCACGCCCCGCTGTTTGCCAAGGGGCGCGAACTTGGCATCACGGTGTTCTCCACGCCGTTCGACGAGTCCGCTGTCGCGCTGCTCGAACAACTGGAAACGCCGGCTTACAAGATCGCATCGTTCGAACTGGTCGATCTTGAATTGATCCGCTGCGTGGCGAAGACCGGCAAGCCGACGATCATTTCCACCGGAATGGGAACGCCCGACGATATCGGCGAAGCCGTCGCGGCGTTTCGCGATGCCGGCGGCAGGGAGCTGATCCTGTTGCACTGCGTAAGCGGTTATCCTTCGCCGGCCGATCAATCCAATCTGCGGCGCATTCCGCTGCTTGCCGACAAGTACCGGTGTTCCGTCGGGTTATCGGATCATACGCTGGGCACCGAAGTCGCGATCGCCGCGACATCTTTGGGGGCCTGCATCATTGAAAAGCACGTGACCCTGGCCCGATCCGACGGTGGGCCGGATGCTGCTTTCTCGCTGGAGCCGCATGAACTCAGTGCGCTGGTCAAGGGCGTGGAGGCGGCTCATGCCGCCCTGGGCACGGGATCGGACATTCGCGCCGAGGTGGAGCAGGCGAATGTGATCTTCCGCCGGTCGATTTATGTCGTGCGGGATATTCAGCCCGGCGAAGTACTCTCCCGGGAGAATATCCGGGTCATTCGCCCCGGCTTCGGGATCGCGCCCAAGCATCTGCCGCAGGTGCTGGGGAAAAAATCCAAGCAAACCATTGCGCGCGGGACGGCATTGCAGTGGGACCTGATCGCGTGATGCTGAATCCGGCTTTTGGTAACGGCTGATGGTTTCCCGATTGGCGATCGTGCCGGCCCGCGGCGGCTCCAAGCGAATTCCCGACAAGAACATTCGGGATTTCTGCGGGCGGCCGATGATCGGACATATTCTCAATGCGGCATCCGGCTCGCACCTGTTCGATGCAATCCATGTTTCCACCGAAAGCCGGCGCATCGCCGATGTGGTCGAGGCGCTCGGGCATCCCATCGACTTTCTGCGGCCGGATCATCTTGCCGACGATCATACGCCGTTGATGCCGGTCCTGCGCCATGTCGCAGAGGCCTACGCCGCCAGGGGCCGACAGTATGACGAGATCTGGCTGCTGATGGCCTGTGCGCCACTGATCGCGCCGGAAGACCTCATTCAGGCGGCGGATCTGTTCGCATCGCGAGGCGGGGATCGCCCGGTCATGACAGTGAGCCAATACCCGGTACCGGTGGAATGGGCCTACCGCCGCAGGGACGACGGTCGACTGGATCCGCTGCGGCCGGAGATGCACGCCGTCCGGTCGCAGGATATCGCACCTGCGTATTTCGATGCCGGCTCGTTCTATATTTATCCGGCAGCGACCGTTCTGCAGAGCGAGGGCGCCGGAGACTATTCATCCTATGTTGGCTATGCGTTGCCGCGCCACAAGGCGATCGATATCGACAGCGAAGAAGATCTTCAACTCGCGGAACTGCTGTTCGCCGCGAGCGCCCGACTGAAGCAAGGCGTTATCTGAAGATCGAATTTGATTTGTCGCTCTCCGTTCGCCGCCCCGTGACGGCATTGAAACCTCTAACGCTGCTCCCATGAAGATCTTGTTCTTTTCTCCGCACGCCGACACCTGGGTGCACGCTTTCCCCGAAGCGTTGATCGCCGATGCTTTGAAGCAGGGGGGGCATGAGATCACATATGTGAGCTGCGGCCGGATTCTCGACCGGTTCTGCATCCCGATGGCCGGTCATCGTTTGTCGCACGCCAGCGCAGAAAGCATGCGCGAAGAGGTCTGCAAGGAATGTGCGTTCAATGAGAATCTGCTGAAAGCAGCATTCGATTTCGCCGGGCCAACCTTGCGCCAGTCCCTGACCGCGCAGGATATGGTCGAGATTGAAGGCATCATCGCGAGTGCTGACCGGAGCGCGATCTCCGCGCTCGAAGTCGAAGGCCTGGCAGTCGGAAAGATCGCGGTTTATCAGGTCGTGTTGCGGCACAAGCGTTTCGATCTCAAGTTCGACGATGAGCAGTGGGCCGAATACCTCGTGGAGCTTCGTAATACGCTTTTTGCGTTGAAGGCGACGAAGAACCTGATCGCCCGCGACCGTCCGGACCGTCTCATCGTTTATAACGGATTGTATTCGATCAACCGGGTGGCCTCGTTACTGGCCGAGGCCAACGGCATACCCGCTTATTTCCTGCACGCCGGTGCCAACCTGTCCAATCGCCTTCAGACGATGATGCTGGGGCGCGGTACTTTTCTCGACTGGATTTCGGACGTGATGCGGCAGTGGCCTCGCTTCGCAACGGTGCCGTGCGCGCCCCGGCAACTCTCTCTGGTATCAGATCATTTTCTGGAACTGGTGAAGGGACGCAATATATTCGTGTACTCGCAGGGCAGGCGGGACGGCCGCCCCTTCGACATGCGCGAGCACTTCGGAATCAAGCCCGAGCATAAGATCATCGTGGCAACGATGAGCAGCTATGATGAAGAGATGGCCGTCGTGGCGATCGGTGCGCAGGCGCCGCGCCAGCCATCCTTCTTTGCGGAGCAGGTCGACTGGATACTTGCGGTCGTCGAATTCGTTCGCAGCAGGCCGGACTTGTTCCTGGTGATACGGGTTCACCCGAGAGAGTTTCCGAACCGGCGCGACGGCAGGAAATCCCAGCATGCGGCGATGCTCGAGTCGGTGCTGGAGACGTTGCCGGCCAACGCGATCGTCAATTGGCCGAGCGAGAATATCTCGCTTTACGATCTGGCCGACCAGACGGATGTTTTCCTCAACGCATGGTCTTCGGCCGGAAAGGAAATGGCCATGCTCGGCATTCCAGTCGTGCTCCATTCACGTGATCTGCCGCAGTATCCCGCGGACATCAATTATCTGGGGGAGACTCGCGAGGGTTATTTCGCAGCCATCGATCGCGCCCTGCAGGAGGGCTGGAGCCTGGAGATTGCGCGGCGCGCCTATCGCTGGCTCGCGCTGGAATTCATCAAGGCAACCGTCTTTCTGGGGGATAGCTATCCGAAGCTGGAAAACCCGGAGCGATCCTATCTTGAGAGGGCGACCAATCGATTGAGGCGGGCGTGGGATGCCGACTACGAAAAGAAGCGGGATCTCGCCCGGCGACGACACCGTCTCGGTGCGGCCGATCGGATCACGGGCACGATCGAGCAGGCGGCGTCGACGACGCTGGATATGATCGGATCCGAAGAGTTGGGACGTGTGTCCCTGGAAGAAGAATCGGTTGCCTTGCGCAGGGAGTTGAACAGAATTGCTCATGCGCTTTTCCCGACGCCGGCGTCCAGGGCATCGAGCCGCCTGTTTCGCTGTCTCGTTGCCGACGACGCCGGTCCTTCTGCCGTGAGAAGGCGCGCATAGCGTGCCGGATCGTGATCAAAAGCGCCTGTTTGCCGAAGGCGAGGGTGACGCTTGGTTTAAGCGAAACCGTGGCACATTCGATCCACAGCGCGATCCTATTGTTTCGGGTCTCCTGGATCTGGGGCAACGGCCGCGCCGCGTGCTGGAGATCGGGTGTGCGGATGGCGTGCGACTCTCGCTCCTGCGCGAAACATTTTCGGCGGAATGCTGGGGAATCGATCCGTCCGCGGAGGCCGTTCGAAGCGCGAAGCTGCGCGACCAGAACTTGAACATTGGCGCTGGAACGGCCGACCGGCTGGAGTTTCCAGATGCGCAATTCGATCTGGTCGTCTTCGGCTTCTGCCTGTATCTTTGTGATGTGGCCGACCATTTCAAGATCGCAAGCGAAGCCGATCGCGTGCTTGCTGACGGTGGCATGCTGGTTATCTACGATTTTTCCTCGCCTTTGCCGTTCAAGAATGAATACAGCCATAGATCCGGGGTGTGGTCGTACAAGATGGATTGGGCAGGGATGTTCACCTGGCATCCGGGCTATCGGCTTGTTGGCCGTCGCTATCGCGAGGCGGGCCTGAATACGACTTTTGCCCCGAATGAGGCCATCGTCGCCGATTTTCTCCGGAAGGATGTCGCGTCCGCATTTCCTCCGAATCCATGGTAGCTGCGCCGCTTCGTGCAATGTTGTAATCGCGCCGGGACGATGGTGGATCGCCGGTGTGGCTCGCGACACAACTTGCGATCTCATCGAATAGGGAACGTACATGACTCAATCAGTTGGCGCTCCGGCGATATTGTCGAGCGTAGCCAAAACCGCACTTGGAGCGCTGGCTTTCGCCTTGCAGGGGCGGACGCCGCCATTCGCCTATCGCAACATGCTTCAGTTGTTTTTCACGACCGGGGGCACCTCGAATGACGCGATGTCATCCCTGCTCGCGATGGCGAACCGGCCGTACAAGCTTCCGGACAGTCATGGTGTCCTCGGGAGTCTTTCGGAAGGGGATGTCCGGGCGATCGGATCGAACATCCGGGAGCGCGGTTACCACATCTTCGAAAAGCTCCTGTCGGACGAGTTGTGCGACAAGCTTCTGGAGTTTGCGACGACAAAGCCCTGCATTCAGCGGCAAAAGGACGGTCAGTCGTTCGTCGAGATCGAGTTGCCGCGGTTCCCGCGTGAAAACCCGGACGGCATACGATATGATTTCTCCGATCAGCTCTTGATCGATCAGCCGCTCATTCAGGCGCTGATGGCCGACCGCTCGATGATCGCGGTGGCGCAGGATTATCTTCGATCTCGTCCGATTATCGACATCGTCACCATGTGGTGGAACGCAGCGTCGGAACAGCCCGACAAGCAGGCCGCACAGTACTGGCATTTCGATATGGACCGGATCAAATGGCTGAAGTTCTTTGTCTATCTGACGGATGTGGGGCCGGAGAACGGCCCTCATTCATTTGTCGAAGGATCGCATCGTGCCGGTGGAATTCCTCCGGCTTTGCTGGAGAAAGGTTACGCGCGCCTGACCGATGACGAAGTCAATGCCCAGTATCCGTCCAACAAGTTCGTGGAGTTCACAGCGCCCCGTGGCACCGTTATCGCGGAGGATACCCGCGGATTGCACAAGGGCAGGCATGTGATCAAGGGGGATCGCCTGATGTTCCAGCTGCAGTTCACAAACAGCTTGTTCGGCGGAGAATATCCCAAGACAAAGATAGGCCGGGTCGGCAATCCCGCACTTGCGGACATGATGTCAGCCTATCCTCGCCTGTACTCGAATTATACCTGAGACATTGTCATCCGCCGGCTTGACGCGTCTCCAATGAAATCCTTGTCCGCTGCGATCACGTCGCTGCCTGCGGCCGGGCGTCTGCTTTTGAACAGGTCGCATGCACTGCGGCATGTCAGGAACAGGTGGCGCTATCCGACGCTCGATTGCGATCCGACCGTCAATTTCGCGGTGCAGGGAGAGGTCGTGCATGCAGCCGGCGCGAGTCTTGGCGTCGGTTGCAACATCATCGTTCCACAGGGGGCGAAGCTCATTCTTGGCAAGTCTTGCGCGATCGGTCGATTTGTCGAGATCGGTCCGGGGCCCCTGATCGAGATCGGGGATCGCACCACCGTTCAGGATCGGTGCATCATTCTCGGGCGGGTCAAGTTCGGCAGGTACTGCGTGCTGTCCTACGACATCTATATATCCTCAGGTCAGCACATCTTTGATCGCAAGCCTTACGCCTTGATCCGCGACCAGGATCGCGAATTCGGCGCTGTCACCGACACATCCTCGCAAGACGCCAGCCAGATCATCATTGAGGACGATGTCTGGATTGGAGTTCACGCCGTTCTGATGCCTGGCATATCGATCGGGCGCGGTTGTGTGATCGGCGCCAACTCGGTGGTGACGCGCAGCCTGCCGCCCTACAGCGTGGCCGCTGGGGCGCCTGCACGAATTATCCGGAAGCGGTTCGAGTTTGCACCACCCGCCGCGATCGATTGGCAGAGGGAAGAAGACATCCCGTATTTCTATCGCGGCTTTGAAACGTCTGCTGACGAACGGCGGAGGCATGCGGACCTGGGTGGCCATGTTGCAGCCGATGCTTTCGCCGTTTGGCTAAAGCCTGGACTGGACGGGAAGATTTGTGTTCGCGCACAGAGCGTGCCCGGCAGCGAGACCGTTCTCCATCGCGGCGGCCGTTCGGAGCGCCTGTCGCAGACAGCGCAGACTTATGAATTCGATGATGACATCGGGGGCGAGGCTCGAGCGGAACCGTCGATCTTTTCCGTGACGGGCGGTCCGGTCGTCGTCAGCAGCGCCTGCACCAGGTGAATATTGTGTCGCAGCGACTTCAGTACCTTCGCGCGCTTCTCGCGTTCGCTTTCCGGAACAGTCCTTTGTTGTCGGTTAGTCTCGTCCTGGCCGTCATTTCGGTTTTCCTCGAGCTGGCGGCGATGGCGAGTCTCATGCCGCTGGCGAGCGTTGTTTCCGGCGCGCCGGTCCCCGATCAAGCCGTGGTGGTTCAAGCCATCAGATCGATTGGCCTCGATCCAACCGGCGAACGGCTGCTGCTGTTCTTTTTGCTGCTCTTCGCGAGCCGGATTTTGACGCAGCTTATCAGTCAGACACTGACGATCTATCTGGGCAGACGAATGCTGCTTCAGCTGACGTCGCAAGCGTTCTCCGCACTGATCTTTGATGTCCCCGTCAAGGAGCTGGAAGAGAAGAGCATCGGGTATTTCATCACGCTTGCCGGCGACGAAGCCAGCCGCGCCAGCAATCTTGTTGTCATCATCGTGCAGTTTCTGACCACGAGCCTGTTGGCGGCGCTTTATTTTCTGGCGATCGTTGCCTACTCGAAAATGATTGCGCTTGCTGTTCTGGCGTTTCTCGCCATTACCTTTTTCGCGCTCTTTGAATCGTTCCGGGTTTCCCACCGGCTGGGTGTTCGCCAGGTGGAGCAATCGCAAACGGCGAGTTCGCTTTTCCTCGATTCATTGAATGGCCTGCGCTCGGTTCGTTCCTTTTCCGCCGAAAAATACGTCACCCAGAGCTATTTCGACCAGATTCGCGCCTATGTTCGCACGCTGGCAATCATAGATGCCGTCGCGCTGTTCGCCCGGCTCGGTCCCGCGCTGTTTCTGCTGCTGTCGGTCGCGCTGCTGAGCTCCTGGCCGGCTGCGAGAGACCATTTGTCGCTCGATCTCCCGTTTCTCGTGACCATGATCATTCTGCTGATGCGGTTCTTTCCGATCGTGGGGCAGGGGCTCAATCTGGCGCTTCGCGTCATCGCGGATGCGCGCGCGGGCCGCGACGTGACCCAGATTATCGGGCAATATCAGGGAACGTCGCGGGCCGCGCGCTTGCGGTCGGATGCCGGTGCGATCGAACATATCGATGCGGTGGGAGTTCATTTTCAGCATCTGGATGGCAAGCCGGTGCTGCAGGATTTCAGCGCCCGGTTTGTCAAAGGCAGGAGCTACGCCCTGATCGGGGTTTCAGGGTCGGGTAAATCGACTTTCCTCGATCTCCTGCTGGGCTTTTTCTCACCGGCCAAGGGCAGCATTGTCGTCAACGGTCTCCCGTCAGATGATCGGAAACAGGGGGAGCTGCGTGGTAAAATCATTCTTGTCGCGCAGGATGCCGCGATCTTCAACGATACGATGGAGAACAACCTGCGTCTCGGTCTCTCGATATCGCGCGACGAGATCGAACGAGCCTGCCGGATTGCGTGCATTCACGATTTCATAAAGGGGATGCCGGATGGCTACGATACCCTGTTGAATTATCGCGGAAGCAACCTCTCCGGTGGTCAGAAACAACGCATCGGCATTGCACGGGCTGTTTTGCGCAGGCCGGATGTTCTCCTGCTCGACGAAAGTACCAGCGCGCTCGATGCCGAGACCCGCGAACAGGTGGTCTCGAACTTGCTCGAGGAGTTCCGGGAACGCATCCTGATCTTTGTCACCCATGATGAGGCCGTGATGTCGCGAATCGACGACGTGATCGACCTGTCGTCACGGCAAGGCGGTTCGTTGCCGCAGGAAACCCTGGCCGCGCAGTGAAGGTTTCGCCACGTGGCGTCGCTCATGACGCACAAATCCCGATGATCTGGACCTCGATGTCGACGCTGAGAAAATATATTCCGCACTGGTCTGTGAAGGCGGCTCGCCACGTTGCCGAGCGGCTCGATCCCTTTGTCCACCTGGCCTATTCGCAGGACGGCGAAGATATGATTCTGCGACGTTTGTTCGAGGGGAAGAAGCAAGGCTTCTATGTCGATGTCGGCGCGCATCATCCTTTCCGGTTTTCAAACACCTGCTATTTCCATCGTCGGGGATGGCGGGGGATCAATATCGATCCGAATCCCGATGCGATCAGTGCCTTTCGTCGTGAGCGGCCTTTCGACACCAATATTTGCGTTGGTGTCTCCGATGTCGCAGGTAGCCTCGCATTTCATTTCTTCAACGAGCCGGCTCTGAACACGTTCGATGCCGATCTGGCCGCCGAGCGGGCTCGTTTGCCTGGGTATCGCCTGCTCGAAACGCAATCTGTGCCGGTGCGCAGGCTGGATGAGTTGCTTGTCGAACATCTTCCGAAGGGGCAGGCAATCGATTTCCTGTCGATCGACGTCGAGGGCCTGGATCTGGCCGTTCTTCGATCCGGAGACTGGAGCCGGTTTCGCCCGCACATCTTGCTCGTCGAGGCGCGAGAGCGAGTGTTGAGCGCCGCCGACCGTGATCCGATCAGCACGTTTGCCGTGGCGGCCGGCTATCAGCTGATTGCAAAGACGCTCAATACTCTGATTTTCGAGGACGTCTCGCAGTCGCCCTCGTCGCGGGGCGCGCTCTGACATGTCGGACCTGGCACCTGTCGTCCTGTTTGTCTACAATCGGCCGGAACACACCCGGCAGACCCTTGCCGCGCTCGCAGCCAATCCGCTGGCGAGCGAGAGCGATCTGATCATTTATGCTGATGGCCCGAAGACGCCGGAGCACGCCGCAACTGTGTCTGCAACCCGGGCGATCGCGCGGGCGGCGACCGGCTTTCGATCCGTTTCGCTCGTCGAGCAGCGTGAAAACCTCGGTCTTGCGCGATCGATTGTTTCCGGTGTGACGGAAACATGCGATTCCCATGGTCGCGTGATCGTTCTGGAAGACGACCTTGTCGTCGCGCCTGGGTTTTTGTCCTACATGAATCAGGCGCTTGATCGGTACGCGAACGATGACAGGGTTATGCAGATATCGGGATACATGTTTCCCATTCTGAACCCCGATGGGCTGCCGGATGCGTTTTTCTCCACGCTTTCCACGACCTGGGGATGGGCCACGTGGCGTCGAGCCTGGAAGAACCTGGAGCTTGATGCCGGTATCCTGCTCGACAAGCTGCAGCAGTCGAATGAGGGGCTTTTCAATCGCGGCGGTCTGTATCCGTTTCTTACCACACTGAAGGGACAGCGTGGTCGTTTCGATGTCTGGGGTATTCGTTGGTATGCCAGTATGTTCGTGAATGGCGGCGTGTGTCTGCACCCGGTCCACTCCCTCGTCAGGAATATCGGAATGGACGGAAGCGGCGAGAATTGCGGCCCCTCGAGCGGCTATGATACCAGCATCGGCGACTTCGAGATTCGGACGTTGCCGCATCTCATCGCGCCGCACGCAGCGGGCGATGCTAAAATCGACGAGTTTTTCCGAAAAATGAGAGGGTCGGTTTTGAACCGGGTAACCGTGGGCGCAAAGGAATACGCAGCTCGTGCGCTGAAGGCTTTGCGCGCTTGATTCATATGTCGTCAGTGCGCGGGATTGGCATGGTTCGTCGATGACAGCCACTTCATCGGTTGAGCGAGTTTCTTCAATGACGTCCGTGCGGCCAAATGACGAGAGACGATGTCCGCTCTGTCTTGCGACCAAATTGCAGCACCGGCAAACATTTGCGTGTTCGGATCTCGTGGAAATCTATGGCGCGCAGCTGTCGGACACGATCCGTGCTGAATTGACGGGCGTCGAATTTCTGGAATTCCTGTGCTGCCTGACATGTGATTTACGGTTCTTCTCGCCACAGATCGCGGGCTCCTCTCGTTTGTACGATGTCCTGCAGGGATCCGAGTCCTATTATCAGGCGGACAAGCCCGAATTCGATTATGCCCGCGGAAAGATCGCGCGCGGAGATGATGTTCTGGAGGTTGGCTGCGGTGCCGGGGCGTTTGGTGCGTCAATCCAAAGCCGGTCTTATACGGGTCTGGAATTGACGGCATCGGCCGCGGAACGGGCGCGTTCTCTGGGCTTGCACGTGCGTGAAGAGACAATCGAGCAGCATGGCCTTCTTAATCCGGCTGCTTATGACGTTGTTTGCGCGTTTCAGGTTCTGGAGCATATCGCCCAGCCCCACTCCTTTATCTCGAGCTGTCTATCGGCACTGCGGCCGGGAGGGCGGCTCATCCTGTCAATTCCGAGCGCCGATTCGTTCGCTGGTGATCTTCCCAATCACGCGCTCGATTTGCCGCCGCACCATATGACGCGCTGGTCCGATCGATGCCTGGCCGGTTTGAGCTCGATATTTCCTGTCTCCGTTGAAGCAATCTGGCACGAGCCGCTGAGGCCGGTGCATCATCGCATGTATGTTCAGAGCCGACTTTATCGGGCCTACCGCCGCCTCATTGGAGCCGAGCCGTTGCCTGTGGATACATCCTTTGTCGGGAGACTCTCGCAGTCGTTGTTCGGGAAGCTGTCGAAAGTCCTGAGATCGGGCTGGAAGCTTTCGCAGCAGCGCGGCATCTGCGTTTCCGTTGTGCTCCGGAAACCTGCGTGAGCAGTCGTCTTCTCGTCAATCTCGGTTGCGGCTCCGTATTTCATGCGGGCTGGATCAATCTCGACAGCATACCGGCAAGCGATCTGGTTCGCCGCTGGGACATTCGACGGCCGCTGCCGTTTGCGGACGGGCAAGTCGAGGCCTGCTATGCCTCGCACGTGCTCGAGCATTTGCCGAAGCCGAATGCCCTGGATCTGCTGACGGAATGTCGCCGCATTCTGAAGCCAGGCGGCATCGTCAGGCTGGCGGTGCCCGATCTTGAAAATATCGCGACGGCTTATCTGAAAAGCGTGCAGGACGCTGCCGACGATGAGCGTGCATCCCGTGATCGGCATGACTGGATGACGATCGAGCTGATCGATCAGATGGTTCGGCGCGTCGGTGGCGGCGACATGCATCGCGCGCTGGCCGAAGCCGATGGCGATCGTCGCAAGTTCGTTCTGGAGCGCATCGGCATGGAGGCGGAGAGCGTCTTTTCGCCGGTGTCGCCGAGTGGGCAACGTCCTGGGTGGCTGTCCAGGGCCGCTCATTACGGTCGCCGCTCGCGCGAGGAGCTGGCGGGTGTCCTCGCGAGCATGCTGTTGGGGTCAGAAGGCAGGGCGGCGCTCAAGGAGGGGCTTTTTCGGCGCTCGGGCCAGGTCCATCAGTGGATGTATGACAGGGTCTCGCTCAAGGCGCTGCTGGAGCGTGCCGGATTTGTCGATGTCAGCGCCTGCCGGGCCGATCAAAGCCGCATCGATCAATTTGCCGGCTTTGATCTCGACACGTTCAAAGGCCGCGTCCGCAAGCCGGACTCGCTGTTCATGGAAGCTGCGCGTCCGTGAAGGTGTTGCATCTGTCGTGGTCGGACCGCCACGGTGGCGCCGCGCGCGCGGCATTCCGGCTCGATGCGGCGTTGAAGCGCGCTGGCGTTCATTCCGCCATGCTGTCGGCCGCAGGATACCTGGACGAGACGGGACAGCGGCATCCGATCGGTGCGATCGACGGCCTGCTCGCCCGCGCGTCGGCTCGGCTGGATCAGCTTCCGCTGGCCGGTTATCCTGATCGCGAGAAGGTTCTTTTTTCGGCGGCAGGTGCGCTCGACCGGCTCGTTGGTCGCCTCTCGCGACATCGCGCGGATGTATATCATCTGCACTGGATCAATAACGGCTTCATGAAGATTGAAACATTTCCGAAGCTCAACAAGCCCGTTGTCTGGACGTTTCACGACATGTGGCCGTTGACCGGGGGATGCCACTATTCCAATGGCTGCCAAAAATTCATGTCTTCTTGCGGCGCGTGTCCACAGTTGCATTCCACGCAATCCGACGACCTCTCACGTCGGATCTTCGAGCGAAAGAAAGTCGCCTGGGCCGGGAAGCCGTTTCAGATTGTTGCCCCCAGCCAGTGGCTGGCCGCCGTCGCGTCATCCAGTCGACTGGTGGGGTCGTCTGTCGTCAATATCTTGCCAAATGCGATCGACACGGACGCGTTTGCGCCAATCGACAAGACTGCCGCGCGCGCGGCATTCGATCTTCCGCAAGACCGGATCGTCCTGCTTTTTGGCGCGCTCACGAGCGATGGCGACAAGCGCAAGGGCTTTCATTTCCTGGCGCCGCTGCTCGAGAGGTTGTCGGAGCGGTTTGGGCAAAACCAGATATGCCTTGCTGTTCTCGGAATGAATGCTCCTCGTGAACCGCAGGAGGCCAGATTTCCCGTCAGGTATCTTGGCACTCTGTCGGATGATGAGGCGATTGCCCGGGCCTACTCGTGCGCCGATGTGCTGGTTGTTCCGTCGATCGAGGACAATCTGCCGAACTCGGTCATGGAGGCGGCGAGTTGTGGCGTTCCTTCCGTCGGATTCCGGGTGGGCGGCCTGCCGGACATGATCGCGCACAAGAGTAGCGGCTATCTGGCGAAACCGTTCGATGTCGACGATCTGGCGGCAGGCATCTTGTACCTGGTTGAAGATCCGCAGGTCGCAGCGCGAGCCGGAGGGGTGGCGCGACAGCATGCGATCGAGAATTATTCGTTCGCCACCGTTGCTCGACGGCATATGGACCTTTACGCCAAACTGATGGCCAACTGAAACCAACTCATGCGCATCTCCATCGTCACGCCATCGTACAATGTGGCGCCATATCTCGAAGCCACGATCAAATCCGTGTTGTCGAACCTGGGCGATGGCGACGAGTACTTCATCATCGATGGCGGTTCCACCGATGGCAGCGTCGATATCATTCGCCGTTACGAGAGCCGCTTGACTGGCTGGGTCAGCGAGAAGGACGCAGGCTATGCCGATGCGATCGGCAAGGGTTTCTCGCGCGCCACAGGCGATATTCTGTGCTGGATCAATTCCAGTGACGTGTATCTCACGGGCGCGCTCGATGCCGCCCGCAACCTCATGACGCGGGATCGCGACCTGATTTTCGGTGATGATTTCTACATCGATGAGAATGGTCGAATTCTGAGTTTCAGCAAGGGATGGGTGCCGGATCTTGCCGATGCGACGCTGTACGGTGGGTGGACGCCACTTCAGGAGGCCTGTTTTTGGCGGCGCGACGTCTATGAGCGGATCGGTGGAATCGACCGTTCGCTGCAGTACGCTGCCGACTATGATCTTTTTCTGCGGATGTCGCGCGCAGGACGCGCGGTCTACGTGCCATATACGTTCAGCGCGTTTCGACGCCACCTGGGCCAGAAATCGATTTCCGGTTCGCGTGAATATCGTGTCGAGCGCTTCCAGTGTCGTGCCCGGGAGCTTCGGGACGTCGATGAACCGAAGATCCTCGGCCTGTTGAAGAGATCCGGCCTTCGCGTGATGATGAGTGCCCGGGCGCGCCTCGCGCCATTGGCCTGGCGACGTCCGGATCTGCTGGGAGTTGCCATCGATACACTGCCGTGTGCGCAGTATTGATTTGCCGTCCACGAGGGGCGTCGTGAGATTCGATAGCATCCAGATATTCAGGGCTCTTGCGGCCAATGCTGTCGTGCTGTCGCATCTGCTCGGTATCGAAGGAAAGTATGGCAAGGGCTATGTGCTGTTGCCGGACTGGATCGGGCCGGCGGGGCCGGCCGGGGTCCATTTCTTCTTCGTGATCTCCGGCTGCGTCATGGTTTTTTCGAGTCGGGGCGTGGCCTGGCAGGATTTTATCCTGTCTCGCATCACGCGGATTTATCCGATTTACTGGTTTTACACGTCCATCGTCCTTGCGGCGATATGGCTCGTGCCCGACCGGATCAGCGCCGAGTTCCACTATCCGGGTTCGCTGCTGCGATCATATCTGTTGTGGCCGGATTCGACGTCGCCATTGCTTACGGTCGGCTGGTCACTGGTTTTCGAGATGTATTTCTACATCATGTGGACGGTGATTTTGGCCTTCTCCCTTCCAATCCGTCCCGCACTTGCGGCTTGGGCCGTCGTGACGGGCCTGCTTGGCTTCTTGACCGTGCCGCAGTCTCCTGTCCTGGCGATCATATGCAGCCCGCTGACCCTTGAATTCATTATCGGGGCGGTTGTCGGATTGATTGTCTTCGGTGGACAGCACGCGCTTAGATGGCCGGCATTGTTCGCCGGATCGTTTGGTTTGATTTTTGGCTATTTGAAATACCTCCAGGCTCCGCCCAATGATACATCGCTGGTGACGGTGGTGTCGCTCGGAATTCCCTTTGCGCTGCTGCTCTATGCCGGGGTGTCGTTCGAACGCACTGAACAAGCATTTCCATCGAAGTCGAAGTGGCTGGTTTTGCTGGGCGATGCCTCCTATTCCACTTATCTCAGCCATATTTTCGTATTGTCGGTGATGGGCCGGCTTTTTTCCCTGCCTCCGCTCTCGGGTTGGGGCGCGGAATGTGCGTTCGTTCTATCTTGTGTTGTCGCTGCCAATCTCACTGGTGTGCTGAGTTACCGGCTTCTGGAGCGATCGGCTCTGAAGGCAAGCCGCCTTTTGCTGCCGGCGATGACGCGCAAACCCGCGGTGTCGTCATGATATCCCGCCTGAAATCTTTTCTCGCCGGCAGCGATCTCCTCGCCTTCAATGTTCGCAATCGCGATATTTGGGTGGCGGAGCAAGCCGCGCAAATCCCTGCGGGGGCGAAAGTGCTCGATGTCGGCGCGGGGTCCGCGCCTTATCGGCCCCTGTTTGCCCATTGCATCTACAAGACGCACGATTTTGCGCAGCTGAAGAGTGAACAGCTGCGGCATGGCGACTATGCGCTGATCGATGTCGTTTCCGATGCGAAAGCGGTGCCGGTGCCGGATGCGAGTTTCGACGCCGTTCTCTGCACCGAGGTTTTGGAGCATGTTCCCGAACCCATCGCGGTGGTGCGAGAAATCGGTCGCATCGTCGCGCCAGGCGGCCGCTTGCTCCTCACGGCGCCGCTGGGCTCCGGCATCCATCAGGAGCCGTATCATTTCTACGGTGGCTATACGCCGTACTGGTACGAGAAGTTTCTGGACGAGGCGGGTTTCGAGTCGGTGTCGGTATCGTCCAACGCCGGCAGTTTGCGGCATATCGCGCAGGAAACAATTCGGTTCGCGCGCATGACCCGGCCATTCGGCTTTGCGGCGCCCTGGCTGGTTCATTTGGTGTGGCTGCCGTTCTGGCTGCTGTTCGCGCCGACGCTTCTGGTCGGCGTGCCGGTTGCGGCAAAGCTGCTCGACCGCTTCGATGGCGAGCGTCGCTTCACGGTCGGTTATCACGTGTCGGCGGTTCGCAAGCGGCTCCCGCCGGCCCCATGAGAATCCTCTGTGTGTTGAGCCGCTTCGCTTACGGTAAGCCGGAGCGGGGCGAGAATTATGACTATGTGCACTTCGTGCCGGCGTTGCAGCGCATGGGGCACGAGATCAGTTTTTTCGATTCCGGCGATCGCTCGCTGCATGCTGATTTCGCCGCGCTCAATGTCGCGCTGCTGGAGCGGGTCGTGGCGTTTCGGCCCGATGTGATTTTCTGTGTGCTGATGCACTATGAGGTCTGGTTCGATACGCTGGATCTGATCCGCGCCAACAGCCCCGCGCTGATCGTCAATTGGGGCACAGACGATTCCTGGAAATTCGCACAGGCGTCGCGCTTCTTCGCCGGTCATGTCGACTTGCATGTCACGACCGATCCGGCCGCCGACGAGAGGGCGCGATCGTCAGGAATGGATAATGTCATGCTGTCGCAGTGGGCGGCATCCGAGAGCGATCTCGGGGCGCCGTGCCCGTCCGCCCAATGCCGTCATGACGTGAGTTTTGTCGGCAGCATGTACGGCTATCGCGCCGCGTGGGTCGAGACGCTGTGTCGTGCCGGAATTTCGGTCGCCTGCTTCGGGCACGGTACGGAGAATGGCGTCGTCGACGCCGGCCGTATTCCCGAGATTTTGCGAACCTCGCGCATTTCGTTGAATTTTTCTGGAGCCGGTCAGAACCCGGGACGCGCCGGGGACGCCAACGACCGCCAGATCAAGGCGCGTACGTTCGAGGTCCCAGGCGCGGGGGGCTTTCTGCTGACGGAAACGGCTCCGGGATTGGAACGTTATTTCACCCCGGGCAGGGAAATCGCGACATTTGCGTCACCGGAGGAACTGGTCACGCAAGCGCGCTATTTCCTGGATCACGCCGATGAGCGCGATGCCATCGCGCGTGCCGGCCACGCGCGCGCGCGCGACGAACACACCTATGAGTCGCGCTTTGCGACGATCCTGGCACAGCTTCTTGCGATGGGAGCCAAACGAACGACCCAGGCATGGACGCTCTCGCCGGACGCGCTCGCGCCCGCCGTTGCGCGTCACCGCCGCAATAGTGCGCTGGCCTGGCTTCGCGCCGTGACGAGCGCTCCGTTCGTGCTGGCTTTCGGCCGCAAGCGGGGCGCGCGCGCGGCCCGTCGACTGCTCTACGAACTGTCATGGCGTATCTGCGGGGCGGCCACATATCGCGCGCACGGCGTGCCGGGACGGCTGTTTTATCACGAAAGTTGATTGTGTCCGACGCATCGCATCTCGATGATTCGACTGGCGGGGCGACAGGAGCGTCCGCCGCACGCCCATTGGTCTCCGTCATCATGTCGATGTGCAACAGCGCGGGGACCGTCGACGCGGCCGTGCGCTCGGTCCAGTTGCAGACGTTACGGGATTGGGAGCTGATCGTGATCGACGACGGCTCATCCGACCGGAGCGCGGAGATTGTGGATGCGTTCGGCGACGAACGAATAAGGCTGGTACGCGAGCCTGCGAGGGCCGGGCTTGCGACACGACTTAATCAGGCGGTCATGCTCAGTCGCGGCGACTTCATCGCACGGATGGATGCGGACGACGTTTGTTTCCCGGAACGGCTGGCACGCCAGGTCGAGCGCCTGCGGCAGGAGCCGCGACTCGATCTCATTGGTTGCGGGGCCGCAGTGTTCACCAGCCTGGCGGAGCTTATCGGGCGATTGCCGATCGGACTGACCCATCAGGAGATCACGGTGCACCCCTTTCGCGGCTTTCCGTTTCCGCACCCCACGTGGTGTGGCCGCGCTGCCTGGTTCCGCGCCAATCCATACGACGGCACATTGATGAAAACTCAGGATCAGGATTTGCTGCTACGAACTTTTTCGCGAAGTCATTTCGCGGCACTTGAAGATGTTCTGGTCGGCTATCGATGGGATGCGATGGATTTGCGCAAAATGTTGCTGGGACGGCGCACGTTTATCGGGTCGTTGTGGCGGTATGCCGGACGCTCAGGGGCATTGCTGCCCGTGCTGGGCGCGATCGCCATGCAGTGCATTAAAAGCGCTGTCGACATCGTCGCCGTCGGCCTCGGTCTCAATCGTTTCGCGCAGCGGCGTCGGTTGCAGCCTGTGCCGCCGCACGTCGCGCAGCAATGGCGAGACCTGCGGCAGCAGCTCGGCCTCGACAAGGCCGTCGCCTGATGTGCGGAATCGCGGGGCTGCTGCGGCCGGGCGGCGGGGACGCCGCCGCGCTCGGAGGTATTGCTTCACGCATGGCGGATGCGCTTCGGCATCGCGGCCCCGATGCGGGCGGGGTCTGGACCCATGCGTCCGCAGGGCTCGGCTTCGGCCATCGCCGGCTGTCGATCCTCGAACTGTCGGAAGCCGGCGCGCAGCCGATGCGCAGCGATTGTGGCCGTCTGACGATCACGTTCAACGGTGAAATCTACAACCACTTCGATATTCGCGCCGAGCTCGAGGCGCTGGGCGCGGCGCCGAATTGGCGCGGGCACTCGGATACGGAAACACTGCTGTACGCCGTGAGGCAGTGGGGTGCCGCCGAGGCGCTGCGGCGGCTGGTCGGCATGTTCGCTTTCGCGCTGTGGGACGAGCAGGCACAGACGCTGACGCTTGCCCGCGATCGCTTTGGCGAGAAGCCACTGTTCTATGGCTGGTGTGGCTCCGACCTGGTGTTCGGCTCGGAACTGAAGGCGCTGGCCGCGCATCCGGACTGGTCGCCGAAACTGGATCGCGCCGCGCTCACCGCGTTCATGCGCTATTGCTATGTGCCGGCGCCGCACACCATCTGGCAGAACGTTCAAAAACTCAGTCCCGCGTCGTTTGTAACCTTTACAGCGGGGGCGCGGGCCGGATCGCTGCCCGAGCCGGTCGCCTACTGGTCGCTCCGCGACCATGTGGTTGCAGGGCAGGGCGCGCGGATCGTCGATGAAGCGGAGGCAATTGACGAACTGCAGCGTCTGCTCTCGATCGCGGTCAAGCGGCAATGCCTGTCCGATGTGCCGCTGGGCGCGTTCCTGTCCGGCGGCATCGACTCGTCGACCATCGTGGCGCTGATGCAGGCACAGGCGGCGCAGCCGGTGAAAACCTTCACCATCGGCTTTGCCGAGGGCGCATTCAACGAGGCCGATGATGCGCGCAAGATCGCGCATCATCTCGGCACCGCGCACACCGAGCTGACCGTGGATGCGCGCACTGCGATGGACGTGATCCCGAAGCTGCCCGGGATGTATGATGAACCCTTCGCCGACTCCTCGCAGATCCCCACGCATCTGGTCTCCGCGCTGGCCAGGCGGCATGTCACGGTGGCGCTGTCCGGCGACGCCGGTGACGAACTTTTCGGCGGCTACAATCGTCACGTCTGGGGCACCCAACTGGACAGCCGGTTCGGCCGGATGCCCGCGCCGCTCCGCCGCGTGCTCGGCGCATTGCTCGGTGCGGTTTCGCCAGAGCCGATCGGCACGCTGGCGCACTGGACCGCGCCGCTGCTACCGCAGCGGTTGCAGGTGCGCCGCGCCGGAAATCAGGCCGCCAAGCTCGCCCGCGTCATTGGCGCTGCGTCGTTCGACGACATGTACCGTGCGCTGTGTTCGATCGACAATACGCCAGCGCAAGCCGTCCTCGGCGGCGAAGAGGTCCCGAACTGGTCTGCGCGCGAGATGGCCGCGCTGACGGACGAACTCGGCCCGCTCGACCGCATGACACTGGCGGATTCGCTGAGCTATCTCACCGACGACATCCTGCAGAAGGTGGATCGCGCGGCGATGTCGGTCAGTCTCGAGACCCGTGTTCCGTTTCTGGACCGTGACGTGGTGGAATTCGCCACGCGAGTTCCGTCACAGATGAAGGTTCGTGCCGGCCGCGGCAAATGGCTGGTACGACAGGTGCTCTACAGGCATGTCCCGGCGGCGCTGGTCGACCGGCCGAAGACCGGGTTCAGCATTCCGCTCGACAGCTGGCTGCGCGGGCCGTTGAAGTCGTGGGTGGGCGACCTGCTGTCGCCGGACCGATTGCGACGCCAGGGACTGTTCGATGCAGGGCGGGTCGAGAGGGTGCTGGACGAGCACCTCCGCGGTCGACACAACCATGGCTTTTGGCTATGGAACGTGCTGATGGTGCAGGCTTGGCACGACCAGTGGTGCGCCCGTTAACGTTCATCCCCATACCCCTCAACTCCCAGGCCTTCCGAAACATTTCAACATGACAGCGCTTTCCAGCCGCAAGGCGGCCATCCTTGCACATTCGGAGACATTCGCCGCCGCGCGGGGTGAATGGCGCGAACGCGCGCGCTTTTTCCATGCGGAAGACGAGACCTATCTCCGCTTCCTCATTCCCGAGGGCGCGCGGGTGCTGGAAATCGGCTGCGGCATCGGCGACACACTGGCGGCGCTGAAGCCCTCCCATGGCGTCGGCGTCGACTTCAGCCCCGCGATGATCGCGCAGGCCCGTGTCCGTCATCCGGAGTTGGTCTTTCAGGTGGGTGATGCGGAAGATCCGGCGACGATTGCCGCGCTGGGAGGCCCGTTCGATTACATCCTGGTGCTCGACACCATCGGCGCGATCGATGATTGCCAGAAGTTTCTCAGCCAGCTGCATCCGTTGTGCTCGCGGCAGACACGCCTTGTGATCGGGTACTATTCCCATCTCTGGTATCCGGCGCTCAATCTCGCCGAACGGGTCGGGCGGCGGATGCCTTATCCGGAACAGAACATCCTGTCGCCGGCGGATGTGCGGGCTTTCGCCGCGCTGGCCGATTTCGATCCGGTCAAGTCCGAGCGGCGCGTGCTGTCACCGTTGCGGCTGTTCGGCCTTGGCCGTTTCATCAATCGCTTCATCAGCATCCTGCCGGGCTTTCGCGCGTTGTCGCTGCGGCATTACGCGGTCTGTCGATCGCTGCCATCGTCGGGATCCGACGTGACATCGGCAACCGTGGTCATTCCGGCGCGCAACGAGCGCGGCAACATCGAGCCTGCGGTGCAGCGCATCCCGCAATTCTGCGATGACATGGAGATCATCTTCATCGAGGGGCACAGCAAGGACGAGACCTTCGCGGAGATGGAGCGGGTCAAGGCGGCGTATCCGAACAAGGATATCAAGACCATGGTGCAGCCCGGCAAGGGCAAGGCCGATGCGGTGTTCACCGCGTTCGATGTGGCTCGTGGCGACGTCCTGATGATCCTCGACGCGGATCTCACCATGCCGCCCGAACAGTTGCCGAAATTCTGGGACGCCGTGCAGTCGGGCAAGGGCGAGTTCATCAACGGATCGCGGCTGGTCTATGCGATGGACGACGGCGCCATGCGCTTTCTCAATCTGATCGCCAACCGCACGTTCTCCTATCTGTTTTCATGGCTGCTGAACCAGCGCTACACGGACACGCTGTGCGGCACCAAGGTGATGCGGCGCAGCGATTATCAGCGGCTCAAGGCCGGCAAGGCCTATTTCGGCGATTTCGATCCGTTCGGCGATTTCGATCTGATCTTCGGCGCGTCCAAGCTCAATCTCAAATCGATCGATATGCCGATCCGCTACGCCGCGCGCAGCTATGGCGAGACGCAGATCTCGCGCTTCACCCACGGCTGGATGCTGCTGAAGATGGTGGTGTTCGCGTTCTTCCGGATCAAGGCGCAGTAGCGCGCTGTCCGAACTCCCCGCCGCGCGGGGAGGATCACTGCTCCTGCAGTTCCATGGCCGCCGCGCCTTTCGCGGCCTTCTCGGCGCTCAGCACCCAGACCAGCCCCCCGATCGCGCCCACGGCGAACGATACGGCGCCGTACAGCAGCGATACCACCAGGCCATCGGCAGCAGGCAGGCCGGCATAGCCGAACGCCACCATCATGGCGGTCTCGCGCACACCCCAGCCGGCAATCGAGATCGGCAGCATGGTGATCAGCATGATCGGTGGAATCAGCAGGAATACCTCGGCGAAGGTCGCCGGCGCCGCGATCGAACGCACCACGGCCCATGCGATCACGACGGCGAGCACATGAACCGCCAGCGACAGCACGGCGATTCTCGGTCCGCTGCGGCGATTGAAGATCACCTTGTTGGCAATCACGGCACAGGCATGGACGTGCTTGGTCGGCAGCCATGCGGTCAGCCAGGTCCAGGACAGCCGGCCGAACGCCAGAAACGCCAGTCCCGCCGCCAGCGCGCCGAAATCGATCAGCGACAGCGCCGCGCGGCCGTGGACATCGCTGATCAGCCGATAGCTCCAGGGCAGGCTGCCGACGATCAGGATGGCCAGCGCCACGAGGCCGATCGCACGGTCCACCAGCACGGAATAGGTCGCGGCGCGCCATCCCGCGCCGGTACGGTTCACCAGCCACAGCCGCACCGCGTCGCCGCCGATGGACGAGGGCAGGGTCTGGTTGAAGAACGATCCGATCATGTTGAAGCGCAGGGCCTGCGCCGCCGTCAGGGGGGCTGCGCACAGGACGCTGATTTCCCGCCATCGCAGCGCGCCCAGGAAGATCTGCACCAGGGTCACCATAACAGCCACCAGGATCCAGCCGAGGCTGATCTGGTTAACGCGGGTCAGGATCGCCGCGACATTGACCCCGCGTAGGGCCAGGTACAGCAGCGCTCCGGAAATCAGGATTTTGATCGCGGCGAGAAGAAACTGGCGCATGGCGGGCCGGACGGGCCTCCGGTCAGGAGAAAACAGCCAGAATGCTGATAAATCTGGCTGATCTGCGGTGAATTGCGCGATTTGCCGCGCAACTGCCCGCAAGCCTGGTACCTGCTGCGGAACAGGGGCTAGGTATGGCTTTCAGGGCCTGATGGCAATAGCAAACCCGGCTCTTCTGGGCCCCCGGGGCGGCTCCAGCGCGCCCTTTTTGGGCCGCTTCTGCCTGTCCCCAGGGCGCCTTTGCGGCGTCCCTTGCGGCCGTGGCGGGCTGGCGGCTAAAGAGGGCGCGGGGTCGCAGGCCCCGGTTTTGGGAGTCTGGGCAACAGGTGTCGCACCAACGCAAGATTGCAGTGATCGGGCTGGGCTACGTCGGTTTGCCCGTCGCGGTGGCGTTTGCGCGTGGTTCCGAGCCGGTCGTTGGCTTCGATATCGACAAGACCCGCATCGCCGAACTGAGCGATGGGCGGGACCGGACGCGGGAGGTCGAGGCCGCCGAGCTTTGCCGGGCCACGCTGGTCTTCACCGACGAAGCGGTCCGGCTGGCCGGCGCCGACTTCTTCATCGTGACGGTCCCGACGCCGATCGACGACGCGCGCAAACCGGATCTCGGTGCGATGCTGGCGGCCTCGCGCACCGTCGGTGGCGTGTTGAAGAAGGGCGATATCGTCGTCTATGAATCGACGGTCTATCCCGGCGCGGTCGAAGAGGAGTGCGCGCCGATCCTGGAGAGCGTGTCGGGATTGCGGGCGGGGATCGATTTCACCATCGGCTATTCTCCCGAGCGCATCAATCCCGGCGACAAGCAGCATCGGTTCGAGACCATCATGAAGGTGGTTTCGGCACAGGACGCCGCGACGCTCGATATCGTGGCCGATGTCTACGGTTCGGTGGTGACGGCGGGCATTCACCGTGCTCCCTCGATCCGGGTCGCGGAAGCCGCCAAGGTGATCGAGAACACCCAGCGCGATCTCAACATCGCCTTCATGAACGAACTGTCACTGATCTTTCATGCCCTGGACATCGACACCGGCGATGTTCTCGCCGCCGCGCGAACCAAATGGAATTTCATGCCGTTTCAGCCGGGCCTGGTGGGCGGTCACTGCATCGGCGTCGATCCGTATTATCTGACGCATCGCGCTGAAAAAGCAGGCTATCATCCCGAGGTCATTCTGGCCGGCCGCCGCATTAACGACAACATGGGTCAGCACGTTGCACGTGAATGCATTCGAGGCCTCTTGCGACGGAAGGCGAGCGGCAGAATCGTGACGGTGCTTGGCTTGACCTTCAAGGAAGATGTTCCGGATACACGCAATTCCAAGGTCGTCGATATCGTTCGTGAACTCGAATCGTTCGGGTTGACCGTGCAGTTGCACGATCCGCAGGCACGTTCGGACGACGCAAGGCACGAATACGGCATGACGCTGCTCGACTTCGATGCACTGCGCCCTGCAGATGCCGTCATCGTCGCCGTTGCCCACAAGCACTATGTCGACGGCGGCTGGCCGATGATCCAGCGCTTGCTGGTGGACGGCGAGGGGCTCGTGCTGGACGTGAAGATCAAACTCGATCGAGCCACGGTGCCCACGGGCATCGAACTGTGGCGTTTATGAGGGCGCGGCAAGTCTGATGGCTGAACAAGCGATACTGGTGACCGGCGCGGCGGGCTTCATCGGCTTTCACGTCGCGCAGCGCTTGCTGCAGGCGGGAAAGACCGTGGTCGGTCTCGACAATCTCAACGACTACTACGATCCGTCCTTGAAGGATGCGCGCCTGAATGTCCTGCACAACGATCCGCGCTTCCAGTTCGTGAAGATGGATCTTGCGGACCAGGGCGGCATCGAAAAGCTGTTCGCGCAGCACAGGTTTCCCGAAGTGATCCACCTCGGCGCCCAGGCCGGTGTGCGTTATTCGCTGCAGAATCCTCAAGCCTACATCGCTTCGAACCTGCAGGGCTTCGGCAACGTGCTCGAAGGCTGCCGCCATCATGGCTGCCGCCATCTCCTGTATGCGTCGTCATCGTCGGTCTATGGCGCCAACACCAAGCAGCCGTTTTCGGTGCACGACAATGTCGATCACCCCATCAGCCTCTACGCGGCGACGAAGAAGGCCAACGAGCTGATGGCCCACACCTATTCCCACCTCTTCGGCCTGCCGACGACTGGCCTGCGCTTCTTCACGGTTTACGGACCGTGGGGACGGCCAGACATGGCGATGTACATTTTTACCAAGGCGATCCTCGAGGGGCGGCCGATCAAGCTGTTCAATCACGGCGAGATGCAGCGTGATTTTACCTATGTGGATGATATTGCAGAGGCGATCTTCCGGCTGGTCGATAGGCCGCCGCAGGGCAATCCGTCCTGGTCGGGCGACAAGCCTGATCCCGGCACCAGCAAGGCGCCCTGGCGTGTTTACAATATCGGTAACAATCGGCCGGAACAGCTGCTGCATGTGGTATCGGTGCTCGAGCAGGCGCTTGGACGGACCGCCCAGAAGGACTTGCTGCCGATGGAGCCGGGCGACGTACCTTCCACTTTCGCCGACGTCGACGATTTGATGCGCGATGTCGGTTTTCGCCCATCGACGTCGATCGAAGACGGCATCGCCCAATTCGTGCGTTGGTATCGTGATTATCACAAACTTTGACGGCGGGATTCATGACTGAGCGTATCATTCCCTTGATCATGTGCGGCGGTGCGGGAACACGGCTGTGGCCGGCTTCGCGCGAGGGGCGGCCGAAGCAATTCCTGCGGCTGTTCGGCGCGCTGTCGACATTCCAGGAGACGATGAAGCGGGTGTCCGATCCCTCGCTGTTCGAGCGGCCGATCATCATCACCAACACCGCCTATCGTTTCATGGTGCTGGAGCAACTCGCCGAGATCGGTCTCCAAGCCGATGTGCTGCTGGAGCCGGCGCGACGCGATTCCGGTTCGGCCATCGCCGCCGGCGCGGCGTTCGCGCGCACCCGCGATGCCGATGCCGTGGTACTGGCGCTCGCCGCCGATCACGTGGTGAAGGATACGCCGGCGTTCGTCGATGCCTGCCGCCGCGGTCTGGTCGGCGCCAATGCCGGACGCATCGTCACCTTCGGCGTCGAGCCCGAACATCCCTCGACCGAATACGGCTACATCCGTCCCGGCGATACGATCTCGGGTGACATCCGCGCCGTTGCCAAATTCGTCGAGAAGCCGGATGCGGCAACGGCCACCGGCTATGTCGCCGATGGCTATCTCTGGAACAGCGGCAACTTCATGTTCCGTGCCGAGACGCTGCTCGACGAATACGCCAGGTTCGATGCCGACAGCATCGAGGCCGTCACCGCTGCGGTGACCAGGGCAGGACGCGATCTCGGGTTCGTGACGCTGGACAAAGTCTCGTTCGAAAAAGCCAAGTCGATTTCCATCGACTACGCGGTCATGGAAAAGACCTCGCGGGCGGCCGTGGTCGCGGTGGCATGCGGATGGTCTGACGTCGGTTCATGGCGCGCGGTGTGGGATTTGTCGCCCAAGGACGGCGACGGCAACGCCGCCCAGGGGCAGGCGGTGTTCGAGGGCTCGCGCAATTGCAACGTGTCGACCGACAAGACGCTGGTCGCACTGGAAGGCGTCGAGGACCTCATCGTCGTCGCCACCCAGGATGCCGTGCTGGTGTCCCGGCAGCAGGATGCCGGCGGCCTGAAGCGGCTGGTCGGCCGGCTGCGGACCGTCGCGCCGCAGGTGACGGAAGATCATCCGAAGGTGCACCGGCCCTGGGGATCGTATCAGTCGCTCGACATCGGCGAGCGGCACCAGGTCAAGCGCATCATCGTGAAGTCGGGCGGCCGGCTGTCGCTGCAGAAGCACCACCATCGCTCCGAGCACTGGATCGTGGTGCGCGGCGCGGCCCTGGTGACGGTGAACGACACGCAGAAGGTCGTTCATGAAAACGAGTCGATCTACATTCCGATCGGCGCGACGCACCGGATGGAAAATCCCGGCAAGATTCCGCTGGAGTTGATCGAGGTGCAGACCGGCAGCTACCTCGGCGAAGACGACATCGTGCGCATTGAGGACGACTACAAGCGCTCATGAGGGCACCGGTTGGGGGGCCGGCTGAGGCCCGCGGGTGGTCGAGAATCACCCCATTGACTGGCGGCTGAGGTCGCGGTTCAGCAGGGCTTCCCCTGTAATTGTTTGAATCAAAACGTGTTTACGGAAGGGCGCCGGAGGTTCGCAACCCCGGCGCCGCCGTGCTAGACCGTGCTGCGGCGCAATCGGGGTTTCGCGCTAGTGCGGTGGATTTGACGTTCGCACCAACCTTGCTGCGAGTCCTTCGTGCGAACGTCAAATCCAAAGCCGCACTAGAATCATAATTTTTCTAGTGTCCCTTATGGTTCTAACGTTCGTATCAGTGCTCGCTGCGAAGGGATACGAACGTTAGAACCGGGACACTCGTCTGAATTCGGGGATTTCAATGAGCTTGAAAAATGTTGCGCCGGACGCATCGACCGTACTTCGCGTGGGCGTGGTCGGGGCGGGCGTCATGGGCAGCAACCACGCCCGCGTGCTGGCCGGGCTGCCGGGGATATCCCTGGTCGGGATCGTCGATCCGCTTCCGGCGCATCGCGCCCGGGCAGCCGACATGGTCGGCTGCCGGACATTCACCAGCCTGGACGAATTGATCGCGGCGGGCGTTGACGCCGTCACTGTGGCTGCTCCCACCCACCTCCATCATGAGATTTCGCTGGCGCTGATCGCGCGCGGCATTCACGTGCTGGTCGAGAAACCGATCGCGTCCACCGTCCAGGAAGGCCAGGAGATCGTCAACGCCGCACGCAAGGCCGGTGTCACGCTGATGGTCGGTCATGTCGAGCGCTTCAATCCGGCGGTGGCCGCCATCAAGCAGGCGATCAAGGATGAAGACATCCTGTCGATCGGCATCACCCGCGTTGGTCCGTTTCCGCCGCGGATGTCGAACGTCGGCGTCGTGATCGATCTCGCCGTTCATGACATCGACCTGATCCGCTGGTTCACCGAATCCGACATCATCGACGTGCAGCCGCAGCTCTCCAGTGCGGTGGCCGAGCGCGAGGATATCGCGCTGCTGCAGTTCCGCACCGAATCCGGCGTGCTCGCCCACATCAACACCAACTGGCTGACGCCGTTCAAGGCGCGCAGTGTCACGGTCGCGACCCGCGGCAAGTATGTAATGGGCGATCTGCTGACCCGCCAGGTCACCGAATGCTTCGGCTTCCAGCCCGACGGCAGTTATTCGATGCGCCATCTTCCAGTCGGGCACGACGAG
>BFBZ01000662.1_pt1 | contig 29115 bp, 30 predicted proteins | sample 1888401 | NCBI WGS metagenome assembly BFBZ01 (sample SAMD00112614, study PRJDB3348) | symbiont metagenome | host: Chara braunii
CGCCGTTGCGGCCACGCCCGCTTCGGCCGCCTCCTATCCCACCCGCACCGTCAAGATGATCGTCCCGTTCCCGGCCGGCGGCGGCACGGACGTTCTGGCGCGCATCATCGCGCAGAAGCTCAATGAGAAATGGGGCCAGGCTGTCGTCGTCGAAAACCAGCCCGGCGCATCGGGCGGCATCGGCACCCGCGCTGTCGCGAATGCGGCGCCGGACGGCTACACGCTGCTGATGGCATCGACCGGCGCGCTGATGGCGGCCGCGTCGTCGTTCGGCGGCGGCGACGGTCCGTTCGACATCAACAAGGTGCTGACGCCCATCACCGTGGCCGCCGCCCCGCCCTATCTCCTCGTCATCAACCCCAACGTGCCGGCGAAGTCCGCGGCGGATCTCATCAAGATCAGCAAGGACAAGCCCGAGTCGCTCACCTTCGGCTCGTCCGGCGTCGGTGCCGCCTCGCATCTCTCCGGCGTTCTGTTCGAGAGCGAAGCCGGCATCAAGATGCTGCACGTGCCTTACCGTGGCACCGGCCCGGGCATGACCGACCTCCTCGGCGGACGCATCGAGCTGATGTTCGCGCCGGGACCCGTCGTGCAATCGTCCGTGCAGGCCGGCAAGCTGAAGGCGATCGGAATCACCGACCGCAAGCGCTCCAAGTTCTACCCGGACGTTCCGACGATCGCCGAAAGCGGTCTTCCGGGATACGAGTCGGTCGGCTGGTTCGGCCTGCTGGCGCCTCCCAAGATGCCGCCTGAGATCGTCAAGCAGATCAATGCGGACGTGGTCGGCATCATGGACTCGAAGGAATTCCGCGAGCAGCTCGCCATTCTCGGCGCTGAAGCCACGCCGCAAACGCCGGAAGAGTTCGGCCGCTACATCAATGCCGACATCGCCAAGTGGACCAAGCTGGTGAAGGACAAGAATATCTCGATGCCGGGAGGCCAGTGAGCCATGCGTCTCGCAACCTTCATCGACAAAACGAAGAACAACGGCCCGCGCTTCGGCATCGTGCGCGGCGACCGCATCGTTGACGTCATCGCAGCCGCCGACGCGTTGCGCCGGCCGGCTCCCGCCACCAGCGTGAAGGCGGCCCTGACGACCGGGCCGCAAACGCTCAAGGCGCTTGACGAGCTTGCCGACGCCGCGAAGGCGCTGTTCGTTCCGGTGTCGAGCGTCAAATTCCTGCCGCCGATTTCCGATCCATCAAAATTCTTCTGCGTCGGCAAGAACACCAAGAAGCACCGCGAGGAGCTTCTCGCCAACCAGATGCTGACGGAGATCCCGAACGAGCCGACCGGCTTCATCAAGCTGGTCGACACGCTGTCGGGCGACGGCGACGAGGTGGCGAAACCCGCCGACATCACCACGCTCGATTACGAGCCGGAGCTTTGTTACGTGATCGGCAAGCGCGCCCATCGCATCAAAAAGGCCGAGGCGATGGATTACGTCGCGGGCTTCACGCTCACCAACGACGTGAGCGCGCGCGAAATCCAGAAGCGTGAGGTTGCCTCCGGCAGCCGGTTCTGGACGGCGAAGAACATGCCGGGCTTCGCGCCGACGGGTCCCTACGTGCTCACGATGGACGAGGTGCCCAACACCGCGGACCTGTGGGTGACGTGCGATGTGAACGGTCAGCGCCGTTTGCGTTCGAACACCGGCGACTATCTCTACCAGATCGCCGACGTGCTGGCGCACTTCTCCCGCTACGTCGTGTTCCAGCCGGGCGATCTCATCGCGATGGGCGCGCCGAGCGGCGTCGCCGTCGGCCAGCCGAATGCAGCCGAGCTGTATCTCCGGCCGGGCGACGACATGGTCATCGCGTTTGAGGGGATCATGTCGCTGCGGACGAAGATCGTCGCCGAGCCGTAACCGCGCGGACGCTTTTTCGAGGTTCTTCGGGCGCGGCAAAGCACAAGGGTTTGATCGCGCCCGAGGATGCGCGTGAGCACGTGATCAACGGCATGCTCACGTCCGAGGAACGGCACCTCTAACGCCAGTTCAGCTCCTGCTCAGTGCAGCCGGAAGACGCCGTCGACCGAACGGAATTCCGCCGGCTTGATCAGCTTGCAATGCGCCACCCGCACCGAATGCAGCGGACCCTCGAGCTTCTGCGCCCAGAACTCGAGAAAGCGCTGCAACTCCGGGAACTTGGGGAACAGGTCGTAGTCCTGCCAGACGAAGGTCTGGAGCAACCACTGATGATCGGGCCGGCGGTACAGGATTTCGGCGGTCGTCAGCCCGTAACCGCCCAGTTGCCGCTCGAAGTCTTTGGTAGCCAGTGTCCGTGAAGGCATCTTTCGAATCTCCGTCCCGGTCCGGTCCAGTGTTCGAGCCTCCCGGTGGTGATTCAAGCCTAAAATCTGAAATAAGTTCCTAATTTCAAGGCATTAGCAGCATCATGACAGGGCTGCTGACAGTCATTCCGGGGCGTGATTTTGGTGCTAGCAGTCCACGTCAGCGAGTGCTAAAAATTTTTCCACGCCCTCTTGCTGGAGGGAACAGGCCGCCTATCTGGCGGCCTTAGAGGGTGCCTTCAGGGAAGCTTGGCGGCGCCCTCTCCTGCAAAAAGTTTTGTCGATCAAGCACATGGAGGATCCTATGAAGTTCCGTCCGCTTCACGACCGCGTTGTCGTCAGGCGCGTCACCGCCGATGAGAAGACCGCCGGCGGCATCATCATCCCCGACACCGCGCAGGAAAAGCCGTCGCAGGGCGAAGTCATCGCCGTGGGCCCCGGTGGCCGCGACGAAGCCGGCAAGCTCATCCCGATCGACATCAAGGTTGGCGACCGCGTCCTTTTCGGCAAGTGGTCGGGCACCGAGGTCAAGATCGACGGCCAGGATCTCCTGATCATGAAGGAGAGCGACATCATGGGCGTGCTCGAGGGCGAAGCGGCCAAGAAAAAAGCCGCCTAACGCGCTGTCCCCCAACGACATTCACGGAGTAAGCAACAATGGCTGCCAAGGAAGTCAAATTCTCGGTCGACGCGCGCGACAAGATGCTGCGCGGCGTCGACATTCTCGCCAACGCCGTCAAGGTGACACTCGGCCCGAAGGGCCGCAACGTCGTCCTCGACAAGTCGTTCGGCGCGCCCCGCATCACCAAGGACGGCGTGACCGTCGCCAAGGAGATCGAGCTCGAAGACAAGTTCGAGAACATGGGCGCCCAGATGGTGCGTGAGGTCGCCTCGAAGGCGTCCGACGTCGCCGGCGACGGCACCACCACCGCCACCGTTCTGGCCCAGGCGATCGTCCGCGAGGGCGCGAAGGCTGTGGCCGCTGGCATGAACCCGATGGATCTGAAGCGCGGCATCGACCTCGCGGTCGAGGCCATCGTCGAGGATCTGAAGAAGAACTCGAAGAAGATCACCTCGAACGAGGAAATCGCCCAGGTAGGCACCATTTCGGCCAACGGCGACGCCGAGATCGGCCGCTTCCTCGCGGATGCGATGAAGAAGGTCGGCAACGAGGGCGTCATCACGGTCGAAGAGGCGAAGAGCCTGGAGACCGAGCTCGACGTGGTCGAGGGCATGCAGTTCGACCGCGGCTATATCTCGCCGTACTTCATCACCAACGCGGACAAGATGCGCGTTGAGTTCGACGATCCCTACATCCTCATCTACGAAAAGAAGCTCTCGGGCCTGCAGGAAATGCTCCCGCTCCTCGAGGCCGTCGTTCAGACCGGCAAGCCGCTCCTGATCGTCGCCGAGGACGTGGAAGGCGAGGCTCTGGCCACGCTCGTGGTCAACAAGCTGCGCGGTGGCCTGAAGGTCGCGGCCGTGAAGGCTCCGGGCTTCGGCGATCGCCGCAAGGCCATGCTCCAGGACATCGCCATCCTCACGGGTGGTCAGGCGATCAGCGAGGACCTCGGCATCAAGCTCGAGAACGTCACGCTGAACATGCTCGGCCGCGCCAAGAAGGTGATGATCGACAAGGAGAACACCACGGTCGTCAACGGCGTCGGCAAGAAGAAAGACATCGAGGACCGTATCGCCCAGATCAAGGCGCAGATCGAGGAGACCACCTCGGACTACGACCGCGAGAAGCTCCAGGAGCGTCTCGCCAAGCTCGCGGGCGGCGTCGCGGTGATCCGCGTCGGCGGCGCGACGGAGGTCGAGGTGAAGGAGCGCAAGGATCGCGTGGATGATGCGATGCACGCGACCCGCGCTGCGGTCGAGGAAGGCATCCTGCCGGGCGGCGGCGTCGCCCTGCTCCGTGCCACCGAGGCCCTCAAGAAGGTCAAGACCGCCAACGACGACCAGAAGACCGGCGTCGAGATCGTCCGCAAGGCGATCCAGGCTCCGGCGCGCCAGATCGCCCTCAACGCGGGCGAGGACGGCTCGATCATCGTCGGCAAGATCCTCGAGAAGGATCAGTACTCGTTCGGCTTTGACGCGCAGTCGGGCGAATACGTCGACATGCTCAAGAAGGGCATCATCGACCCGACGAAGGTGGTTCGCACCGCGATCCAGAACGCTTCGTCGGTTTCGGCGCTGCTGATCACCACCGAGGCGATGGTCGCCGAGGTGCCGAAGAAGAACGCCCCTGCCATGCCGGCGATGCCGGGCGGCGGCGGAATGGACTTCTAAGTCCGCGCTTCAGCCAGAAATGCGAAGGCCCGGGAGAAATCCCGGGCCTTTTGCTTGGTGCTGCGATCGAGACCAACGTGGGGCTGCAAAAACGGAAACGACCACAAATGAAACGATGCGCGTTCATCCGGCGTCATCGCAACATTGTGGCCGCTTGTGGCAACGGAACAGTATACTCTCCGTCACCGCTTGGACGAGTGTATCTCATAGCCAGATGACACCCAAATGACAGCGAAATCGAGCGAAATTTACCTTGGCATCGGTGGCTGGAATTTCGAGCCGTGGCGCGGCGTTTTCTATCCCAAAGGTCTCGCGCAATCGAAAGAGCTCTCCTACGCATCGAGCAAACTCACCTCGATCGAGATCAACTCGACGTTCTACGGCTCGCAGAAGCCTGAGACCTTCCGCAAATGGGCAGAGACCGTGCCGGATGGTTTCGTGTTTTCGGTCAAAGGTCCACGTTTTGCGACCAACCGCCGCGTGCTCGCCGAGGCCGGGGACTCCATTCAGCGCTTCCTCGATTCCGGCGTGACCGAATTGGGCGACCGGCTCGGCCCCATGCTCTGGCAGTTCGCGCCAACAAAGAAGTTCGATCCGGCCGATTTCGGGAAATTCCTGGAGCTTCTTCCCGACAAGCACGGCAAGCGCCCGCTCCGTCACGTGATCGAGGTGCGACACGACAGCTTCATGGTGCCAGAGTTCATCGCCATGCTGCGGCAGTTCAACATGCCGCCGGTCTATACCGACCACGTGACCTATCCGAATATCGCCGACGTCACGAGCGACTTCGTCTACGCGCGGCTCCAACAGGGTCAGGACACGATCACGACCGCCTACCCACCCAAAGAACTCGACAGTTGGGCGAAGCGCCTCAAGACGTGGGCCGCAGGCGGCGAGCCGAAGGACTTGCCGCGTGTCGACACAAAACACAAACTCAAGGCCGAGCCGCGCAAGGTGTTCGCCTACGTCATCCACGAGGGCAAGGTGCGGGCGCCCGCAGGCGCGATGGCGCTGATCGAAAAGACCAAATGAAAACGCTCTTCACCATCGGCTATGAGAAGGCCAAGCCCGACGCGGTGCTGGACGAACTCAAACGCGCGAAGGTGAAGCTTCTGGTCGATACTCGTGCAGTCGCGGCCTCTAGACGAGCGGGCTTCTCCAAAAAGATGCTCGCTGCCTCACTCGACGAACGCGGCATCGCTTACATCCATCTGCAAAAGCTCGGCACGCCGGCCGAGGGCCGCGAAGCCGCGCGATCCGGCGACCTCAAGAAGCTCTGGCGCATCTACGCCAAGCACATGAAGACGGCGGGCGCGCAGGAAGAGCTGGACGAGTTGATCGCGCTGATCCGCGGCAAGGAACCGGTGTGTCTGCTTTGCTACGAGCGCGATCCGGCGTGCTGCCACCGCAGCAAGATCGCCGAATTGGTGCAGGGGCGGATGCGGGTGAAGGTCGAGGACCTCGTGCCGCCGCTATTCTGAGCGCCCTCGCCTGGCAGAGCCACGAAAACACAGCATTCATCTGTCTTTTCGAGGCAAAGGTTTCACCTGAGACCATGGACAATACAACCGATCCGGACCTAAACTCTATTTTTAGTTGCACCAACAAGGTGCGCGTAACGAGGCCGGGAGGCCTCGATGTTGCGTTTCGGGGGCGTTGCCGCGACCGTTCTGGCCGCGGTTTTTAGTGTCGACATGTCTGCAGCGTTGGCATGGGAGGGCGACCGCCCCAGCCTCGCGCGCTGGCTTATTCCCGAAGCGATCTCCGCCAAGTTCGAAACGTGGCTCGGCCGCGACGAGGTGGGGTTCAACCTTCTCGATGAGACTGTCGGGTTCAACTTCCTCGATCAAACCGTTGGGCTGAACATTTTCGACGAGACGATCGGGACGTCGGATCCCGATCCCTACGACGCCCTGCCTGAATTCAACTTTCGGATGAACTACCTGTTTCACTCCGGCTTCGATCTCTGGCGCCACGGCGCGTTCACTCATGCTGGCGTCGTGTGGTCGCCGCAGGGCCTCGACCGCGAAGGCTTCGCGTTGAAGCTGGTGTTTGGTGGCGGCGCCTACGGCTACCGCTCCGGCGCGCTCAACGACGCTTATGTGATCGGGCGGCAGCTTTCTGCCTCGATCATGCCGGGATGGCGCTTCGTACGAAACGGCTGGATTGTGAGCGTTTTCGCGGGGCTCGACCTGCAAGCACACAAGCTCTGGCCGGATGATCCGAGCGCGGGCCTGCGCGGCAGCTACACGGGCATGCGGGCGGCCTTCGAACTCTGGCACAGCCCGACGCCACAGACGATGATCGCGGCGGACGCGTCAGTCTCCAGCATCGGCCCGAGCTATTCCGCCCGCGCGGCCTTCGGCTGGACCTTCTTCCGGCTGTTCTACATTGGGCCGGAGGTGCAAGGCTTTGCCGCCGACAACAACTACAAGCAAATCCGCGGCGGCATGCATTTGACAAGCTTCAAGACCAAGATGACCGAGGAATGGTCGCTCGGCTTGGGCGCGGCGCGCGACAGCGATGCGCGTTCGAGCCTCTACGCCCGGTTCGGATATCTTATCAAACGTTGATGCCGGTCAGTCGAGCGTGCGGCGGAAGCGCGTCACCGCAATCGCCATGGCCACCAGCATCAGACCAGCCAGCGCCAACGCGTCGTAATGCAGATCGGCGATGGTTGCGCCCTTGAGCATGATCGAGCGCACGATACGCAGATAGTGCGTCAGCGGCAGGCATTCGCCGATCCATTGCGCCCAGACCGGCATACCAGCGAACGGAAACATGAAGCCCGACAACAGAATGTTCGGCAGGAAGAACATCATCGACATCTGCATCGCCTGAAGCTGGTTCTGTGCGACGGTCGAGAAGGTGTAGCCCACCGACAGGTTGGTCGCGATGAAGAGCGTGCTGAGCACGGCAAGCAGCGTCAGGCTGCCAAACACAGGAACACCGAACAGGCCGATGCCGATCCCGATGATCAGGCTCGCCTGCACGAAGCCGACAATGACATAGGGAACGATCTTGCCGATCATGATCTCGATCGGCGTGATCGGCATGGAGAGCAGGCTTTCCATCGTTCCACGCTCGATCTCGCGCGTGACCGACAGCGCGGTGAAAATCAGCATGGTCATCGTGAGAATGGTGCCGACCAGGCCCGGAACGATGTTGAGTTGGGTCGCGGCCGCCGGATTGTAGCGCGCGTGAGTGCGGACCTCGAACAGCGGCACGCTGGGGTCAGGCAAGCCGCGGTCATGAACGAGCGCCGTCTGCACGAGCTGGCTGACAGCGGCAACCGCCGAGCCCGACGCAACCGGATCGGTGGCGTCCGCCGCGACAAGGATCGCGGGGCGCTCGCCGCGGCGGACAGCGCGTTCGAAATTGCGGGGGATTTCGATCGCGAACAGCACCTCGCCGGCTGCCAGCACCCGGTCGAACTCGGCTTCGTCGTGAAGCTGTCGCGTGACTTTGAAGTACTTGGTGTTCTCCAGCGCCTTCAGCACCGAACGGCCGAGGTCGCTGTTCTCCTGCAAGAGCACCGCGGTCGGCAAGTTGCGCGGCGTGGTGTTGATGGCGTAGCCGAACAGCAAAAGCTGCATCAGCGGCACCGCGACGATCATCGCGAAGGAAACGCGGTCGCGCTTGAGCTGGATGAACTCCTTGATGAGCATCGCGCGGGTGCGGCCAAGGCTGCTGGAAAATGCGCTCATTGGAAATTGTCCTTGGCGCGGCCCATCAGATCGATGAACACGTCTTCGAGCGAGGGCTCCGATTTCGTCCAATGTACGTTGGGATCGTCGCGATACGGTGCGATGGCTTTTTCCAGCGCATCCGGATCGCGGCCGGACACGTGCAAGCTGGTGCCGAAGGGGGCGACCGAGTCGATGCCCGGCTTGTCGGTGAGTTCAGTCGAGAGCTTCGGCAGGTCGCCGCCCGAGACGGTGTAAGTCAGGAGCTTCGATTCCGCCACGACCTTCTCGACCGTGCCGTGGGTGAGCAGCGTGCCGTAGGCGATGTAGGCGATCTCATGACAGCGCTCTGCCTCGTCCATGTAATGGGTCGAAACCAGCACGGTGAGACCTTCCGCCGCGAGCGCATGAATCTCGTTCCAGAACTCACGGCGCGCCTTCGGATCGACGCCGGCGGTCGGTTCGTCGAGCAGCAGGAGTTGCGGGTTGGGCAGCGTACAGGCGCCGAGCGCGAGCCGCTGCTTCCAGCCGCCGGACAATGAACCTGCCAGTTGCTCTTCGCGGCCTTTCAGGCCGAGCCGCGCGATCATCTCGCGTGCGGCGCCTGTCGGGTTGGGCACCTCGTAGAGCCGCGCGACAAACTCCAGATTTTCGCGAACCGAAAGGTCCTGATAGAGGCTGAAGCGCTGCGTCATGTAGCCGACCAGACGCTTGATCTTGTCGGTCTCGGTGAGGATGTCATAGCCGAGGCAGGTGCCGGTGCCCTCGTCGGGGGTTAGCAGCCCGCACAGCATGCGGATGGTCGTGGTCTTGCCGGAACCATTCGGACCGAGGAAGCCGTAGATCGTGCCGCGCTTGACCTGCATCGACAGATCGCGAACCACGGCGCGGCCGTCGAACGTCTTCGTGAGGCCGCGCACATCGATCACGACCTCACCGTTGGCGCGGGGCGGAACGTTGGTTTCGATGGCGCTCACTTTCGCGCCTCCGCAGTCGGCCCTCCAAGCCGCACGTCCACCGGCTGGCCGACGCGAAGCTCACTCGGGGTATCGGTGCGCGCTTCGATCAGGAACACGAGCTTGGAGCGCTCATCGAGGCTGTAGATCACCGGCGGGGTGAATTCCGATTGGCGCGAGATGAAGGTGATGCGCGCCGGCACATCGGCCTTGCAGCCGTCGCAATGGATCGACACGGGCTGACCGAGGGAGAGTTTCGGCAGCTCGGTTTCCGGCACGAAGAAACGCACCTTGATGTTGCCTGGCGGCAGGAGCGAAACCACCGGCCGGCCCGCAGCCACCACCTCACCCGGCCGGAAGTAGATCTGCTGTACGGTTCCGGTGACCGGGCTGAACACCTTGCGGCGGGTCAAGCGCGTTTGGGCTGATGCGACGCGGGCCTCCGCGGTGCGAAGCGCGGCTTCGGCCTCGTCGACAGCGCGCTGGGTGCCCGCTGCGGTTTTCAGCAAGGCTTGCGCGCGATCAAACGCCTGCTTCGCATTGGTCAGCGAAGCCTGCGCCATCGCGAGATCAGCCTGCTGCAACTCGGGATCGACCGTAAACACCGGTGCGCCCTGCACGAGGTTGTCGCCTTCGCGCACAGACAGCGTATCGACACGACCGGCCTCGTCGGGGCCGACGAAAATCAGATCCGCCTCGACCCAGCCCTGAAAACCCGGGTTGCCGGAATTGCTGCAGCCCGCGAGCGCAAGCGCTCCAGCGAACGCGACAGCAATATGCCGCGCCGTCATGACAACCTCCCATTACCAAACAGAATATCGAAATGCGCGCGCATCAGCGCACGCACATCGATGGGCTCGAACCGGTCGAACAGCCCGTTCCAAAAAATCGCGACGATGGCCGGAGACGGAATGATCTGCGGAAACCGCAGCAGCACATCGGACTTGATCTCGCCGCGCTCGATGGCGCGGCGCATCAGCGCGCGCACCGCCTCCAGAACGCGGGAGACAACTTCGCGGTAGTAGAACTCCGCGATGGCCGGAAAGCGCGGGCCTTCGGTGATGATGAGACGGATCACGTCGCGGCGGCGCGTTTCGTAGACCTCCCGCACGAAGACTTCGATCAGTTGCTCGGTGAACAGCCGCACCGGCACATCCGCCTGTGCTGCATGGATCAACGCACCGACCACTGGCGTCAGCTCCATGTGAATGAGCTCGCGGAACAGCGTCTCCTTGTCGGCGAAGTAGAGATAGATCGTTCCCTTCGCGACGCCGGCGCGCTTCGCGACATCGTCGAGCCGCGCCGCGGCGAAGCCGCTTGCGGCGAACTCTTCAAGGGCCGCATGGAGGATGGCCTCACGGCGCTCGGCCGCGCGTTTCGCGCGCGCACCACCTTCGTTCGAGGACACAGGCTTTCCGGCCTGCCGCTTCGATACGCCCGCCGCTTTCCGCGTTTTGATCTTCTGCGCCATCTTCGTAGCATTAAAATATTGACTGACTAGTCAGTCATTTTATAGACCGAAAAAAGCGCCCTAACAAGGGGGTCTGCCTGGAGAAAAACAAGTGGCGAAAATTGATTGAAATCAACGATTTGAGGCGCGCTCAGCGCCCTGGGCTCAGCCTTTGGCGTCGCATATCCAGGCGCGGATGACGCAATCCTTGCCACCGTGCTTGTAGCAGAACTGCAGCGCGGTGTTCTGCGCCTGCCCAAGCTTCGGCGCGTTGGCGAAGCCGAGCGGACCGCAGGGCTTGCGGCCGTCGATCGCAAAGGCGACGCAGCCTTTCTTCGTCGTCACGACCTGCTTGCAGGTGCCTTCGCAGTTCTTCAGCGCTTCGGCTTGGGCCGCTTCCGCCGTCGGCTTGTCATAGGCATAGCCGTAAGCCGCGCAGGCTCCGATGGCGATCGCGCCCGCGGCGTGCGCCGTCTGGATGGGGCTCAGAATGATTGCGACCGCAATTGCCGCACGAACAAATGCCCGGACGAAAGACATACCGGTTCTCCCCTCAAACCCGGGGCATCTAACTCCGCAATCCTTAATCCACGGTAAGTACTAAGGCGCGATTTAGCGGCCTTCGATCTCGGCCTTCACCTTCTCCAGAGCGTCGGGCGTATCGACGTCCACGAAGGCCGCTTTATCTGTCACCAGCACTTCGGCAACAGCTTCGGGATAGCGGCCGATCAGATGGCGCGCGCCGACGTCGCCCTCAAGCGACATCAATTCGTGGAAGAAGCGCTTCGACCAGATCACCGGATTGCCGCGCTTGCCATCGACAGTCGGCACGACGACGAGCGCCCCCTTCTCCGGATCGAACGCGGCCGCGAGCTGATCGATCAGCGACGCCCTCACCTGCGGCATGTCACCGAGGCAAACGATCGCTCCATCGACGTCGTGCGGCACCGCGGACAAACCCGCCTTCACCGAGGTGGAAAGCCCGTCCGCGAAATCCGGATTGTGCACGAGCGTCACGTCGAGACCCGCAACGGCGGCCTCGACCTTCTCGCGCTGATGCCCGGTGACGACGATCACCGGTTTTGCACGCGACGCGAGCGCTTCTTCCGCGGCGATGCGAACCAGTGGACGCCCGCCGATCTCGGCGAGCAGCTTGTTCGGTCCGCCCATACGCGTGGATCGGCCGGCAGCGAGGATCACCGCCGCGATCCTCCGTCCGTCCGGCACCGGCTCGTCGCGCGGCTGCGGCCGTGTCACGATCTCCATCAGCAGACCTCCGACTCCCATGCCCGTGATATCGGAGCGCGAAACCGGAAGTCCGGCAAGGAGCCGCATCAGCACCCAGTCGAAACCGTTTTCCTTCGGAGAGCGCGCGCAGCCCGGCGCGCCGAGCACGGGCTGGCCCTTCGCCTGCCCGATCAGCATAAGGTTACCCGGATCGACCGGCATGCCGAAATGCTCGATCTTGCCGCCGACCGCCTCGACTGCGGCGGGGATCACGTCACGACGATCCGCGATGGCAGACGCGCCAAACACAACAGCGAGCTCGGCACCTTCTTTCAGAACCTCGTCGAGTGCCTTTGCGAGCGCGGCCTGATCGTGCGGCACGCGGCGCTCGGCGATGATGGTTGCACCTGCCGGCGCGAGACGCTCCTGCGTGATCTTCAGGGTCTTATCGACAACCTTGGGAGATAGTCCCGGCAGCAATGTCGAGACGACGCCGACCTTCTTGATCTTGTAAGGCGCGACGCGAACGAACGGCTTGTTCGCGACTGCCAGCGCCGCCTTGCGCGCGGAATCCGCAACCGCAAAGGGGATGATCTTCACCGTCGCAATCATCTCGCCTTCGACCACCGGCTTGTAGGCCGAGAGCGTGGCGAATGTGATCGCCTCATCGACACGATTCAGCGTGTCGATCGCATCCTTGTCCACCACAAGAATGCCGGCCTTGTCCGCAAACAGATTGGCGCGACCTGTAAAAGCCTTATCGACGCGCACACCAGATCCGGCCACCGCCTTCGCGATATCGGCTGCCGCCTGATCTTCCGATACGTCGTCGGCATCGAGACGCGCAACGACGATCTTCGGAATGCCAGCCGCCTCCAGCGCCCTCACCTCGCCCGGCCCGATCAGCGTGCCCTTCTTGAGCACGAGCGATCCTTGCCGGATGGTGTGAACGGCGGTGGCGCCTTGCGCTTCGCGCGGCGAGACTGGCCCGAACTTCATGCCAGCCTCACGCAGGTTCCTGACGCAGCGCCGCGGTGATTTCACCGATGATGGCGACGGCGATCTCCGCCGGCGACACCGAACCGATATCGAGACCGATCGGCGAATGGATACGGCCGATGTCGTTGTCGGTGAATCCACGCTCCTTCTTCAGACGCTCGACCCGGCGGGCATGCGTCTTCCGCGAACCGAGCGCACCGATGTAGAAGCAGTCGCTCTTCAGCGCGACGTCAAGGCCGGGATCGTCGATCTTCGGATCGTGCGTCAGCGCGACGAAGGCCGTGTATTTGTCGACACCGATCGGCGGCAACGCGACGTCCGGCCATTCGGCCACGACTTTCACGTCGGGGAAGCGCTCCTGCGTGGCGAACGCCGTCCGCGGATCGACGATGGTGACGTCGTAGCCGAGCAGCTTGCCCATCGGCGCGAGCGCCTGGCTGATGTGGACCGCGCCGGTGATGACGAGTTTCGGCGACGGCACGTGCACGGTGAGGAACACCTTGCCTTCCGGCGTTTCCTCTTCCATGCCGCTCTTGCCCGAACGCAGATGCTTTTCGAGCAGGCTTTTGAGCGGATCGTTGGCGGCGTCCTTGCCCAGCACAAGGCGCTGCGCGCCGGTGTCCTGGTTGGTGACGACAATCGCGGCGCGACGCGCGGCGCGTTCCGCGTTGAGTTGTTTCAGAATGTCGAGGCGCAAGGCGGTTACTCCACCTTCTCGACGAACACGCGGATCTTGCCGCCGCACGACAGGCCGACCTTCCAGGCGGTCTCGTCGGCGACACCGAACTCCAGCGTCTTCGCCTTGCCGCTCTCGATCACGTCGAGCGCTTCGGTGACCACCGCGCCTTCGACGCAGCCGCCGGACACGGAGCCGAGGAAGTTGCCTTCCTCGTCGATCACCAGATTGGAGCCGACCGGCCGGGGCGCCGAGCCCCAGGTTTCGACCACCGTGGCGATGGCCACGCCGCGCCCCTTCTGCCGCCACTCTTCCGCGGCCTTCAGGATGTCCTCGTCGCTTGCCAGCATATCCGGCCTCCTGTCTGAACCTCTGATTTCCCGGATGACCCCGCCCCTCCGGGCAGCCACCCTACCGCCGTTATATACGACGGAATATTACGCTACTCTAGACAGCCATGTCTTCGGGTCGACATGCCTGCCATGTTCCGAAAGAGCCACGCAAAGGTCCTTCATCGACTCCAGATTGTGGATCGGCCGCATTTCGTCAACATGCGGCAACATCACACGAATTCCCCGCGCCTTGGCCTCGAAGCCGTCGAACCGCAGGAGCGGGTTGAGCCAGACCAGCCTCCGGCAGGACCGGTGCAGCCGGTCGATCTCGAATTGGAGCCGCTCGTCAGGGTCACGCTCCAGGCCGTCGGTGAACAGGAGCACCACCGCCCCCTGGGTCAGCACCCGGCGGGACCAGAGCTTGTTGAACACCGCGAGAGATGTAGCGATCCGCGTGCCGCCGGACCAGTCCATCACGCTCGCCGAGCAAGCCGCCAACGCCTCGTCCGGGTCCTTCTCGCGCAGCGCGCGGGACACGTTGGTGAGCCGCGTGCCGAACAGGAAGGTGTGCACGCGCTTTCGCGCATCGGTGACCGCGTGAAGGAAGTGCAGAAACAGCCGCGTGTACTGGCTCATCGAGCCGGAGATATCGAGCAGCGCCACGATCGGCGGCGTCTTGGTCTTGTGGCCGAGATATTTGAGATCGATCAGCGCTCCGCCACCCTTCATCGAGGCGCGAAGCGTGCGGCGCAGATCGATCTGATGGCCGTGCGGATGTGGAGTCAGGCGCCGCGTCTTCACATCGTCAAAGCCGAGCGTCATGCGCTTGATGGCGTCCTTCGCCGCCGCGATTTCGGCCGCGGTCATCTGCGCGAAGTCCTTGCGCTCCAGCACCTCTCGGTCGGAGACCGTCAGGCTCGCGTCGATTTCCATTTCCTGCCGCTCGCGCTCGACCTTCTCACCGCCGGAAAACAGCGCATCGAGCACGCGCTGTGACGCCTGCGGCTCCTCGGCCTGCGCCGGCGCGCCGGTCATCTCCGGCGCCATCAGCGCCATCATGCGTTCGAGGTAGCCGCGCTTGCGGAAGAAGATGTGGAACGCCTGATCGAACAGGACCGAATGCTCATGACGCTTCACGAACACCGCGTGCAGCGTCCAGTAGAAGTCTTCCTTGGTGCCGACGCCCGCGGCACGAACGGCAGCGAGCGCATCGAGCACTGAGCCCGGACCAACCGGGATTCCGGCTGCGCGCAACGCGCGAGCAAAGTAGAGGATGTTTTCGGCGAGCTTGCCTTGCGGGTCCTGTTGCGGGGCTTGCATCAGGGTCACTCCGCTGCCCGCAACTCCGCCTGCACCTGATCGAGCAGCTCTTTCACCTTGCCGCCTTCGAGCTGCGCGATGTCGTCCTGATATTTCAGGAGCACACCCAGAGTGTCGGAGACCTGCGCCGGATCGAGCGCCACAGCATCAAGCTCCGAGAGCGCGGTCGCCCAGTCGAGCGTCTCGGCAACGCCCGGCGACTTGAACAAATCTTGATTGCGGAGCTTTTGTACGAAGCCGACGATCTGCTCGGACAGCTTCTTGCCGATGCCCGGCACCTTCGCGCGGACGATCTCAAGCTCGCGCGACGCGCTCGGGTAACCGACCCAGTGATAGAGGCAGCGGCGCTTCAGCGCGTCGTGAATCTCGCGTGTACGGTTCGAGGTGATGACCACGATCGGCGGATGCGCGGCCTTTACCGTGCCGAGCTCCGGGATCGTCACCTGGAAATCGGCGAGCACTTCGAGCAGGAAGGCCTCGAAAGCCTCGTCGCTGCGATCGAGCTCGTCGATCAGAAGCACCGGCGCGCCCGCCGGATCGGGTTCGAGCGCTTGCAACAGAGGTCGCTTGATCAGGAAGCGGTCGGAGAACACGTCGCTCTGGATCTGCTCGCGGTCCTGCTTGCCTTCGGCTTCGGCAGCGCGGATCGCGATCATCTGCGCGGCATAGTTCCACTCGTAGACCGCGGAGGCGACATCGAGCCCCTCGTAACATTGCAGGCGGATCAGCCGCCGCCCGAGCGTGGACGAGAGCACCTTGGCGATCTCGGTCTTGCCGACGCCCGCCTCGCCTTCGAGGAAGATCGGACGGCCCATTTTCAGGGCCAGAAACAGCACGGTCGCAAGCGAGCGGTCGGCCAGATAATCGGCCTTGGCCAGGAGGTCGAGGGTGGCGTCGATGGAGGTCGGGATGGGCTTCATTTAAGTCCTTCTATACCCCGGTCCGGGCGGGTCTGTCCCGGCCCCTCCGGCATGGCTCATTTGCCTCGATTTCAAGTGTTTCCAAGGAGATATCGGACCCGGTCGCGGATTATCAAGCCGCCGACGAGCCCAAATAGTTTGCGGCGGGCCGCCAGACCCGCCGCAAGCCGAACTCAGCGAAAGAGACTACTTCGCGTCGGCGAGCGCACGGCGCGTCAACACGCCGACGAGATGCGCGCGATACTCCGCGCTCGCGTGGATGTCGGTGTTCATGCCGTCGGCTGGCACCGACATGCCTTCGATCGATTTCGGCGAGAAGCGCTTCTTCAGCGCCTCCTCAAAGGCCGTGACGCGGAACACGCCGTTCGAGCCCGCGCCGGTCACTGCAACGCGAATGTCCGAGCCGCGCTTGGACACGAACACGCCGACGAGCGCGAAGCCAGAGGCCGGATGCTTGAACTTCTGATACGCCGCCTTCTTGGCGAGCGGGAAGCTCACCTTGACGATGATCTCGTTCGGCTCAAGCGCCGTCGAGAACATGCCCTGGAAGAACTCATCCGCCGGGATACGACGCTTGTTCGTGATAATGGTCGCACCGAGACCGAGCGACGCCGCCGGATAGTCGGCGTTCGGATCGTTGTTGGCGAGCGAGCCGCCGATGGTGCCGCGATGGCGCACCGCCGGGTCGCCGATACCACTGGCGAGTTCAGCCAGCACCGGCAGCGACTCCTTCACGATCTGCGAGTTGGCAACCTCGAAGTGCGTGGTGCCCGCGCCGATCACCAGCGAACGGCCCTTCAGCTCGACGCCCGTGAAGCCCTCGACACGGCCGAGGTCGACGATGTCGGATGGGCTCGCCAGCCGCAACTTCATTACCGGCAACAGCGATTGGCCGCCGGCGAGAAGCTTCCCTTCCGGGAACTTGGTCAGCAGATTGGCCGCCTGACGGACCGTCGTCGGACGGTGATATTTGAATGCGTACATCGAACTGTTCTCCTTATTCTGCTGCCTGTTGCATTTTCGCGGCCTTGCGGAGCGCCGTCCAGACCGCCTGGGGCGTCGCCGGCATGGCCAAATCTTCGGTGCCGATGGCATCCGTAATCGCGTTGATGACCGCGGCGGGAGCCGCGATCGCACCCGCCTCGCCGCACCCCTTGATGCCGAGCGGATTGGACGGACATTTCGTGGTCGTGTGATCGACCTTCAGCGGCGGAAGGTTCTCCGCACGCGGCATCGTGTAGTCCATGAATGAGCCGGACACGAGCTGACCGTCGCTGTTATAGACGGCGCCTTCGAGCAGTGCCTGTCCTACGCCTTGCGCGACGCCGCCGTGGACCTGGCCTTCGACGATCATCGGGTTGATGACGGTGCCGAAGTCGTCCACCGCGGTCCAGCCGACGATCTCGGTGCGGCCGGTGTCCGGATCAATCTCGACCTCGCAGATGTGACAACCCGCCGGGAACGTGAAGTTGGTCGGATCGTAGAATGCGCCCTCCTTCAGGCCGGGCTCGAGCTGCGCTCCGGTGAACTTGTGCGCGATGTAAGCGTTCAGCGTCACATCGCCCCATCCGACCGTTTTGTCGGTGCCAGCGACGGTGAACTTGCCATCCTTGAATTCGATGTCGGTCTCAGCGGCTTCCATCATGAAGGCCGCGACTTTCTTCGCCTTCGCTTCGACCTTGTCGAGCGCCTTCACGATTGCCGACATGCCAACCGCGCCAGAGCGCGAGCCGTAGGTGCCCATGCCGAACTGCACCTTGTCGGTGTCGCCATGGACGACACTGATGGTCTCGATCGGAATACCAAGACGCTCCGAAACAAGCTGGGCGAAGGTGGTCTCATGGCCCTGGCCGTGGCTGTGGCAGCCGGTCAGCACCTCGACCGATCCTGTGGGATTGACGCGCACCTCGGCGGATTCCCAAAGGCCGACGCCGGCGCCGAGCGAGCCCACCGCCTGCGACGGCGCAATCCCGCATGCCTCGATGTAGGTCGAATAGCCGATGCCGCGGAGCTTGCCGTTACGGCCGCTCTCGCGCTTGCGCTTGCCGAAGCCTTTCACGTCCGCGATCTCGGACGCCTTCTTCAGCGACGCGAGATAGTCGCCGCTGTCGTAGTTCATGATCACCGGCGTCTGATGCGGGAACGAGGTGATGAAATTCTTCTTGCGCAGGTCACCCGGCTCGAGCCCGAGCTCGCGCGCGCCGACTTCGACGAGCCGCTCGACCACGAACGTCGCTTCGGGCCGCCCTGCCCCGCGATAGGCATCGACAGGCACAGTGTTGGTGTAGACGGCGTCGACTTCGCAGTAGATCGCCGGAATGTCGTACTGCCCCGAGAGCAGCGTCGCGTAGAGATAGGTCGGCACCGACGACGAGAACGTCGACATGTAAGCGCCGAGGTTGGCGATGGTCTTCACCTTCAACGCGGTGATCTTGCCATCATCGCCGAACGCCATCTCCGCGTGCGTGACGTGATCGCGGCCATGCGCGTCGGCGAGAAACGCCTCGGAACGGTCGCAGGTCCATTTCACTGGACGGCCGACCTTCTTCGACGCCCAGAGACACACGACCTCCTCCGGGTAGATGAAAATCTTCGAGCCGAAGCCCCCGCCGACATCAGGCGCGATCACGCGCAGCTTGTGCTCCGGCGCCATGCCGACGAACGCCGCAATGACGAGCCGCGCGACGTGCGGGTTCTGCGACGTGTTCCAGAGCGTGAAGTTCTGCGTACCGCTGTCGTACTCGCCGATGGCAACGCGCGGCTCCATCGCATTGGGAACGAGCCGGTTGTTGAGAATGTCGAGCTTGGTGACGTGCTTCGCCGACTTGATCGCGGCGTCCGCCGCTTTCGCATCGCCGATATGCCACTGATAGATCGTGTTCTTTGGCGCGACTTCGTGGATCTGCTGTGCATTCTGCGCCTTCGCCGGATCGGTCACCGCCGGCAGCACGTCGTAGTCGACCCTGATCTTCTCGGCTGCGTCGCGCGCCTGCGAGAGCGTCTCCGCGATCACCACCGCAACCGGATCGCCGACGTAGCAGGCCTTGCCCGCCGCAATCGCCGGATGCGGCGCCATCTTCATCGGCGAGCCGTCCTTGGAATGGATCATCCAGCCGCAGATGAGATTGCCTATCTTATCAGCCGCAAGCTCCGCGCCTGTCAGCACGGCGAGCACGCCGGGCATGCCCTTGGCCGCCGCCGCGTCGATCGTCCTGATCTTTGCGTGCGCGTGCGGCGAACGAACGAACAGCGCCCGGGTCTCACCCGGACGGCTGATGTCGTCCGTGTACTGGCCCTTGCCGGTGATGAAGCGCTGGTCTTCCTTGCGACGCACCGCCGCGCCGATTCCAGTCCCAGTCACTGTCATGGCGGTTTCCTCCTCGAGCTAAGCTTCGACGAGTCTACGCAGCCGGCGACGATCCCTTCATGGCCTTGGCGCCGGCCGCGATCGCTTTGACGATGTTGTGGTAGCCCGTGCAACGGCAGAGGTTGCCCTCAAGCTCATGACGGATGGTCTGCTCGTCGAGCTCGTTGCCCTTGCGGCGGACGATGTCCACCGCGGTCATCACCATGCCGGGCGTACAGAAGCCGCACTGGAGGCCGTGGTTCTCGCGGAAGGCCTCCTGCATCGGATGCAGCGGGCCGTCCGGCTGGGCCAGACCTTCGATCGTGACCACGGTGCCGCCGTCGGCCTGGAGTGCGAGCGTGGTGCAGGACTTCACCGCGATGCCATTGAGGTGGACGACGCAGCAGCCGCACTGCGAGGTGTCGCAGCCGACGTGGGTGCCGGTCAGCCGCAGGTTCTCTCGCAGAAACTGCACAAGGAGTGTGCGGGGATCGACATCGGCAGTGACGGCTTTGCCGTTCACCGTCATGGAAACGGATGGCATCTGTAGTCCTCCCAGAATGTCCGGGTCAAAAAGGCCCGTTTTCCCGCCGGAAATCGAACCAGGCACCCAAAAGAAGCACGAAAGTTGACGTTTTTCGCCTATTTTGGAGTTTGGAACAAGAGGAAGTCTGAACTTCCCCGCCCCGGCCGGTCAAGCGACCCCGGCCGGGTCTGGTTCCAAGCCCTGGCAGGCAATTTGCCCGCCGGGCTACTTCACCGCAGCGGCGAACTTGGCGAAGAAGTCGTCGGCCATCTTCTTGGCCGCGCCGTTGACCAAGCGCTGGCCGAGCTGGGCGAGCTTGCCGCCGATTTGCGCCTCTACGTTGTAGGTGAGCAGCGTGCCACCATCCTTATCGCTCAGCGACACCGACGCACCGCCCTTGGCGAAGCCGGCGATGCCGCCATCGCCCTCGCCGGAAATCTTGTAGCCATTCGGCGGGTCGAGGTCGGTCAGCTTCACTTTGCCTTTAAAACGCGCCTTCACCGGACCGATCTTGTTGGTGGCGACCGCCTGGAATTCGTTCTCCCCGATCAGATCGAGCGTTTCGCAGCCGGGAATGCAGGCTTTCAGAATCGCCGGATCGTTGAGCGCCTTCCAAACCGTCTCACGCGGGGCGGCCAGTTGCTGCTCGCCCGACATCGTCATCGCCATTGTCTAAAATCCCTTCGCTTCGATTGCGGTCTTTACATAAGCCTCAGCATCGCTCGGCAACAAGAGCCGGTTCGCAACCAGCTCATCCGCGGCCGCCTTGATCCTGGCGGCATAGGCTCCCCTCGAGCCGTAGCGTTCTTCGAGCGACAACCGAGTATCGCCGTTTGCCTCGCGTTCCGCCTTCGTCTTCGCGAATGGCAGGTATGCCCCATCGCGATCGCAGAGGTCGGTCTCGACACCTCTATACACGTTCCAACCGGTGAAAGTGCCAAGCGGCACGGCCTGGTCGGGCAGTCTTATACCAGAGGTCTCGTTCCCGTCCGCATCGACCGCCGGAAGCCGCGATCCGTAGATCGCCTCCGAGCTCTGCGGCGGATCGACCCAATCGGTTGCGATGGCGATCTTGTTGTCGCCCGGCGGGGCGACAAGGCCGGGAATCTTCGGAAGCGTGAGCTGTTCGAACGGCACGGCCGTCCCGCCGGCGATACGCGGCACGCGGCTCGGCGGCGGCGCCTTGCCGGCCGAGACCCATTCGTCGAGCGCGACCTCCGGGTATTGCTTGTCTTCTCGCTGCGTCGCGGTGCGCCCCGCGTGGGAGAAGAGTTCGTTCGCGAACACCTTTCCGATGCCCCCGGTGTGCGCGAGCAGTCCATCGAACACCCGGCGGCCCCTCTCGTCGGCGTTCATGCCGAGCTCGACGTGATGACGCAGATAGCGCCCGCTCAGCGACACGCCAAATCCCATTGTGGTGCGCACTGTGCCAGCGAGCGGATTGGCACTGCCCTTCGAGTCCTTCTCGGCATAGCGCAGGAATGACACCACATCGCGCGTCGCGGCAAAACCGATGCCCATCACCTTCGGGTTCTTGGCGTCGTACCAAAGCTCGTAGATGCGCAGCGGCTTGAACTTGGTTCCCTCCGGCAGCAGGCGGATCGCACGATCATTGTCGAACCGCCATTGATCAGATGGAACTTCCGTGCGTGCACCGTTGGCACCATCGCGATAGGCGAGCTTCGCGGCCTTGGTGTCGGTGCTCGCCGCCGCGTAGGTCAGCCGCGCCGCCTCGACGTCAGAGGCTCCGCGCGTGCCGATCTGGATCTCGTCGCGCACGCGCCGGATAATCTCCCTGCTGTTCTCGGTCGCGACCGGAAGGCGGATTGCCAGACGGCCGTTCGTCGTCGGCACCTCGTCCCAGCCCGACCACGCAAGCGTATAGCCGCGCTCGAATGCGAACGGCACCTCGCCGACATCGGCGGCGGCCTTCGCGTCGTTGACCTTCGCCTGCCCCGCACGCGAGTTGTGCAGGCGAAGCATCAGCACCTTGTTGCCGCGGTTCGGCGCTTCGAACAGCAAACGTCCTGAACCTTTCGACATATCGGCGGGACGCAGAATGTGAATGTCGGTTTCGTACTCGACCATGCCGCGCGCATTCAGCGGCGCCTTGTCGAGACCCACAATCACCTTGTTGCGCTCGTCCTTGGGATCAAGTTCGCCCTTCGCGACACCTTTGATGAAAACGTAAGGCCCGACCGCGCCGAAGCTCCGTCCTTCTGCATAGGGCTCCGGTGCGCCGAAACGCACCTCGATGACTTCGGCTTTGGCGGCTGAAACGCCGCCCGCGAGCGCTGTCAGGAGGACGCAAACCGCCGTTCTTCCGCCCATCATTTCGGATGCTCGCAAACGTGGTTAACGCTGAATCCTAGCACTTTTGCTTGGTACGGACACACCACAGCCGAGCGACAAGCCCATGCGGCGGTTTTGCCCGGAAATTGCCATTGGCGGCGCGCTTTCCGGCGGTTAATTGTTCCAGCGGCCAGGGGACAGGCCCAAGAACCGACCCAAGCAATGACTGGCATCGTTATGAATTCTCAGTTGTTTGCGCCGCTGTTTTCCAGCGCGGCCATGCGCGCGATCGTCAACGACCGTGCGCGTCTCCAGCGCATGCTCGATTTCGAAGCCGCCCTCGCCCGCGCGGAAGCAGCGCTTGGCGTCATCTCCGCGAGCGCCGCCGGCGAGATCGCCGATGCCTGTCAGGCGGAGCGCTACGACATCGCCGTGATTGCGGATGCCGCGGCCGAAGCCGGCAACATCGCGATCCCGCTCGTCCATTCGTTGACCGCCGAGGTCGCCAAGCGCAACAAGACCGCCGCTGGTTATGTGCATTGGGGCGCGACCAGCCAGGACATGATCGACACCGCGCTGGTGCTTGAGCTGCGCGCCGTCATCGACGCTCTCCTCGCCGATCTCGACCGCGCGGCCAAGGGCTTCACTGTTCTCGCCGGCCGCCACCGCCGCAACCTCGGCGTCGCACGCACCTTGATGCAGCACGCACTGCCGATGCCGTTCGGCCTGAAGCTCGCAGGCTACGCCGCTGCGCTGTCGCGCTCGCGCGACCGGCTGCGCCGCCTGCGCAAGGAAGCATTGGCGCTCCAATTCGGCGGGGCCGCCGGCACGCTTGCCGCTCTCGGCGAGCAAGGCCTCAACGTCTCGGAACGTCTTGCGGCGCTGCTGGACCTGCCTCTGCCCGACGCGCCGTGGCACAGCCACCGCGACCGTCTCGCGGAGATCGCCTCCACGCTTGCCATCCTCGCCGGCACCTGCGGCAAGATCGCGCGCGACGTCGCGATGATGATGCAGTCCGAGGTCGGCGAAGCGTTCGAGCCGTCCGCGCCGGGCCGCGGCGGCTCGTCAACGTTGCCGCACAAGCGCAACCCGACCGCGGCCTCCGCCGCGCTGTCGGCTGCGATGCTCGCGCCGAACCTTGCGGGCACGATCCTCGCTGCGCAGATCCAGGAGCACGAACGCTCGGTCGGCGTCTGGGGCGTCGAATGGACGACGTTCCCCGCGCTTGCGCTGGTGACCTCCGGCGCGCTCGCGACGATTGCCGACATTTCGGAGGGGCTCGAAGTCGACGTCCCGCGGCTGAAGGCCAACCTCGAACAGAGCGGCGGCCTCGTCATGGCCGAATGCGTCTCGTTCGCGCTTGCCGAAAAGATCGGCAAAGCGGAGGCGCACGCGATCCTGCAAGAACTGACCAAGGAAGCCGCGAAATCCGGCCGCCCGTTCCGAGAGCTGGTCGAGAGCGACACGCGCATTACCGCACGCATCCCCCCGGCCGAACTCGGCAAGCTGTTCATGCCGACCAGCTATCAGGGCTCGGCGCAGACCTTCATCGATCGCCTCGTGGCGTCGGCGCAAGGGCGCACGACCGTTCGCCGCTCCATCGACCTGCTGATGGAAGCGAAACCGATTTCGATCAAGACCGCGCGTGAAGCGCCTGCGGCACCCGCTGCGGCTTCTGCGCCGGTTGTCGCGACACCTGCTCCCGCTCCTGTCGCTACACCGGCACGCGAGCCCGTTGCAGTCGAAGAGCCTCCTCCGAGCGAACCTGCCCTAACAGAGCCTGTGGCTACCGCGACTACACCCGTGCCCGCCGCGCTCAAGGAAGTCCCGCCGGCCGAAGTCCCAACTGCGATTGCGCCCCCGGCTGAGCCCGTCAAACCTTCGGTTGAAGAGCCGAGCGCGCTGATGGAAGCGTTCTCCCGCGTTGCGGAAGCGACCGAGCAGCTCAACGCACCGAAAGACTCCGACAACGAACGCAAGGCCGGTTGAGGTCTCCATGCCCGTTATCGAGTCCCGCGGCTTCCCGCTCCATGTCGAAGTCGAAGGCCCGGCCGCCGCACCCGTTCTGATGCTGTCGAACTCGCTCTGCACCGATCTCCGGATGTGGGACGACCAGATGCCGGCGTTCACGCAAGCGTTCCGCGTGGTGCGTTACGACCGCCGCGGCCACGGCCAATCCGGCATTCCAAAAGGCCCCTACGCCGTCGAGGACTTCGGCCGCGACGCGCTCGCGATCATGGACGGGCTCAGCCTGAAGAAAATCAATTGGTGCGGTCTTTCGATGGGCGGCATGGTCGGACAATGGCTCGGCGCCAACGCGCCCGAGCGCATCGAGCGGCTCGTGATGTCCAACACGCACTCCTACTACGCCGACAAGACGGTGTGGGACGAGCGCATGAAGCTCGCGCAGACCAAGGGCATGGCCTTCGCCGCAGGTCCCGCGATGGGCCGCTGGTTCACGCCCAACTTCATCGCCAAGCATCCGGAGAAGGTCGCGTTGGTGCAAAAGATGTTCACCGACACCAATATCGACGGCTACCTCGCCTGCTGCACCGCGATCCGCAACATGGACATGCGACCGACGCATCCGAAGATCCAGGCGCCAACGCTCGTCATTGTCGGGTTGCAAGACCCCGCGACGCCGCCCGCAGCGGGCGAGGAAATCCAGAAGCGCATCAAGGGCGCGAAACTTGCCACCATCGACGCCTCCCATATCTCCAACATGGGCCAGCCCAAGGCCTATGCGGATTTGGTGCTGGGATTTTTGACACAGCCCTGATTAAGTGCGCCCCAATCATAACGGGGAGAACACAATGCCCATTATCAAGGCTGATGACGGCTGCGCGCTGAACGTCGAGGTCGAAGGTCCGGCGAACGCGCCGGTGCTGATGATGTCGAACTCACTCGGCACCGACCTGCACATGTGGGACGACCAGGCCCCGGCCTTCTCCAAGCAATTCCGCCTCGTGCGCTACGACCGCCGCGGCCACGGCAAGTCCGGTGCGCCAAAGGGCCCTTACACGATGGACCGGCTCGGCAAGGACGTGCTCGCGATCGTCGATGCGCTGGGCGTCAAGAAGTTCAACTGGTGCGGCCTTTCGATGGGCGGCATGGTCGGACAATGGCTCGGCGCGAATGCGCCCGACCGCGTGGAGAAACTGATCGTCTCCAACACGCACTATTTCTATCCAGACAAGCAGCCCTGGCACGACCGCATCAAGTTCGCGCAGGAGAAGGGTCTTGCGGCACTCGCGCCGATGCAGATGGAGCGCTGGTTCACCAAGGGCTTCCGCGAGAAAAATACGCAGGCCATCGGCCGCATCACCGAGATGTTCGCCGCGACCCCGCTCGACGGCTTCATCGGCTGCTGCGAGGCGGTGCGCGACATGGACTTCCGCCAGTCGACGCCGACCATCACCGTTCCGACCATGGTAATTGTCGGCAGCCAAGATCCCGCAACGCCGCCAGCCGCCGGCGAAGACATCCACAAGATGATCAAGGGGTCGAAGCTCGTCGCCATCGATGCCGCGCATCTGTCGAACGTCGAGCAACCGAAGGCCTACACCGACGCGGTGCTGAACTTCCTCCGTTAAGGGAGTGTCCGATGGACGAGAAGGAACGCCACAAGCTCGGTGAAGCCGCGCGGCGAAGGGTTCTCGGCAACGAATGGGTCGACCGTTCGGCGGCGAACCGCAACGCATTCAACAGCGAGTGGCTGGACTTCATCACGCGCTGCGCCTGGGGCGAAGTGTGGACTCGTCCACACTTCGACGACCGGACACGGCGCGTGCTCGTCATCGGCACCATGATGGCGATCGGCCGCTGGGAAGAGTTCCGCATGCACGTTCGCGCCGCCCTCACCCAGGGCGGATTCAGCGCCGACGACATCAAGGAGATCATCCTCCAGCAGGCCAATTATTGCGGCGTGCCGGTCGGCAACCACGCTTTCAAGGAAGCCGAAGCCGTGCTGCGCGAGGTCGGCAAACTACCGTAACCGGTTGCCTTATATCGTCCACAAGGCGCAATTTCACGCCGCACTACCCGCCATGCTAGAAGTTCCAGCGCTGGGATCATTGCGCAAGGGGCAACAAATGCGCTCGTATCGTTGGGCTGCCGCGGCGTTTGCGCTGGCGCTCGCTTCACCAAGCTTGACCGGACAAAGCCGCGCGGAACCGATCCTGCGCGGCGGCATCGGTCTGCAAAGCTGCGAGAAACTCGCCGCCGATATCAAGCCGGCCGATGGCTTCAACCATCTGCCGAACGCGTTGCTGTTCTATTGGGTGCAAGGCTATCTCAGCGCCGCGAACATCTATTTGCTGAACGAGTACACCGACTACGTCGATGTCGGCTCCGTGACCGCCGAAATCATCCTGCCGCTCGTCGCCGACTTCTGCAAAGCGAACCCCGACAAGCGGCCGGTCAACGCGATCGATGACTTCATCAAGAAATCGAAGAAGATCGAGGCGAAAGAATCCGACGCCTTCGATCCGTGGGAGCACTAAGACTCCCGCGCGCTAACCGCCGCGCCCCTCGCGAAACTCCTGAGGCGTCATTCCCGTTTGCTTGCGAAAGAAACGTGCAAAGTGCGACGGATCGGCGAAGCCGAGATCGTATGAGATTTCGTGGATCGGCTGGCCGGTGAACACGAGCTGGCGCTTGGCTTCGGTCAACACACGCTGACGAATGAGATGCCCGGCCGTGACTCCGGTCGCGCGCTTGACGTGATCGTTCAAACGATCCGGCGTGATCGCGAGCTTGTCGGCATAAAACGCGATCAACCGCTCCTTCCGGAAATGCTCCTCGACCAGACGACGCAACGCTTCGACCGTCGCATCCGCAGGCGCAAGCGTCACAACGCCCGTGCGCGCCTTGCTCGCCGCGAGCCGCGCCACTTCAATTGCGATCAACGCCATCAGCGCGCGCATCGAAAGCCGGAAGCCTTCGCGCGCCATGAAGCTTTCTTCGTGAAGATCGTTGCACAGCCGTGACAGCCGTTTGATCTCATTGGCGTCGACCAACGGAATCACAGGCTCAGCCGCGAGCGTCTTCAAACGCTTCAACGCTTCGCCAGAGCGCTCGCCCAAAGCCGCAGCCACATCTTCCGTAAAACTGACAACCCAGCCGTTGGTGATGGAAGGGCGGAAGCGGAAGCCGTGGGCGATGGTCGGGGGCACGAGGATCGCAGCGGGTGCGGCGAAGCTCATGTTCGAGGCTTCGAAGGTCATGTCGCCGCCGCCGCTTTCAATGAGCAGGATTTGAAAAAGATTGCGGTGCCGGTGGGCGCGGATCAGCCAGTCGTGCTGCGAGGAGCGCGAGGCAATGGTCTCGACATGGATGAAGTCGAACGCCTGGTCGTCCGGCGGATCGCCGTAGAGGTGAAACAGCGGAAGGACATTGGCCGCGGCTGTCGACATAACCCGATCATAGTCCGGGCCGCGGATCGGGGAAATTGCAGCGCCCGCCTCATACACGCCATTGCACAAGGTAATTTGGCTCAGGCTTATTGGCTGTCGCCGAAAGCGAAGCCCCGCCGGTTGGCGGGGCTTACCCATTTCAAAACTCGGAGCTGGCGTCAGCGCTGCTGATCGCTCTTTTGGCTGCCCTGCTGCTGGCCGGGCCGCTGCTGACCCGGATTCTGCTGCGACTGCTGGCCGGGCTTCTGCTGCCCGCCACCTTGCTGCTGCTGACCCGGCTTGTTCGGATCCCAACTGCTCTGCTGACCAGGTTTGTTCTGGGGCTGCTGGTTCGGATTCTGATTCTGTTGAGACATAGGCACGCTCCTGGGTTTCCCCGGCCCATGAGAAAACGTTCCGGCTTGGCGGATGTTCCTGGGTTCCACCGCGATGTTTTCGTGGCGGAAAGCGCGCTCTTTTGAAAGATCAGAGCTTTTTATAAAGCCGGTCGTGATAGACGAGCGCTTCGCCTGCCGGACCGGAATGGACCGCCTGCACGACCCCAAAAATGATGTCGTGCGACGCCACCGCCTTCACCTCGGAGATGTGGCAGTCGAACGCGACCACCGCGCTCATCAACGCCGGCGCGCCGGTCGCGAGTTTCTTCCACTGGCCGGTATCGAAACGCGCCTCGCGCGAGACCTTGGTGCGTCCCGCGAAGGTATCGGCCACGATCTCGTCGCCCGCACGCAGCGTGTTGACGCAGAACACGCCGTTGGTGCGCAGGATCGGCGAGCTGCCCGAGCCGCGGTTGAGGCATACCAGGAGCGTCGACGGCGTATCGGACACCGAGCACACCGCGGTCGCGGTGAAACCCGTCCTGCCTGCCGGGCCGTCGGTGGTGATGACGTGGACGGCCGCGCCCAGGCGGCTCATGGCCTCTCGGAACAGCTTTGGATCAACGCTCGTCGCGCTGCTTACGGCGTCGAACGCGCCAGCCATATCGGGGTGTTGGTCAGTCCAGCTCATGGGCCAATTCTAAAAGATTCCACGCTTGGGAGGTATCCCAACTTGCCGCAGGCGTCATGCACGAAAATGTGTGGGTGGGGCGTGCTGAGTTCAACCAGGCCGCACAATTGGCGTTCGCGTTCGCACCATGTGCGACTGGCGCAGCGGGTTGGTCGCGGGCGCGACTGTCGCATCGTTCCGCCGATGCAGAAATTCAGATTCACTTGTCAAACAGCCACGCCAATTCGCTCCGGGGCTGGTTCCGGCGCCCGGTCGCCGTCTTCCCTTTTCCCTTCGGGCAAAGCCCGAGGGGATGGAGCGCTGAGCAGCGCAACCATCAATTCACGCCTTGCGGCGTGGCGCGTCTTTTCGCTCGAAAGACACGCTCGCCACCCAGCGC
>BFBZ01000664.1_pt1 | contig 29090 bp, 27 predicted proteins | sample 1888401 | NCBI WGS metagenome assembly BFBZ01 (sample SAMD00112614, study PRJDB3348) | symbiont metagenome | host: Chara braunii
AGGAGATGGTCGCCACCCAGCATCGCGGCATCAGCAACGACCCGCCGCTGGACGTGGTCGCCAACCTCAAGGCCACGGCCAACGGGCTGGAAGCGGTGCGCGTGCTGCTCGGTGCGCCCATCATCATCTCCAGCGGCTATCGCTGCCCCGAACTCAACAAGGCTGTCGGCGGCCAACGGAATAGCCAGCACTTGACCGGCCAGGCCGTGGATTTCATCTGCCCCGGCTTCGGCCCGCCGATCACGGTCGCCTCGCGCCTGAGCGGAGCAGGCATCGGTTTCGATCAGCTGATCGTCGAGTACGACCGCTGGGTTCACATTTCCTTCGCACCCCACCCGCGCGGCCAGCTGCTGCGCATTGACGCCACGGGCACGCGCCCGCTCTTCTAGGAGGCCGCCATGGCACTGGATCCCCTCACCGCAGGCGTTGACCTGGCCACCACGGTCATCAACAAGATCTGGCCCGACAAGTCCGCCCAGGAGGCCGCCCAACTCGCCGCCGCCGTCGCCATCGTTCAGGGCCAACTCGACACCAACAAGGCCGAGGCCGCGAGCCCCAGCGCCTTCACCAGCGGTTGGCGGCCTGGCATTGGCTGGGTGTGCGCGCTGGCGCTGTTCTTCCAGTACGTCGGCCGGCCGCTCCTGAGCTGGGGCGGCATCGTCACCGGGCACGCTTTCCCGCCGCTGCCAGGCATCGATGACAACCTGTGGCAGCTCATGCTCGGCATGCTGGGCCTGGGCGGCCTGAGGTCGTTCGAGAAGGTCAAGGGCGTGGCGTAGCCGTCGTGCGCAGCAACTGCCTGCTGTGGGCCTGGGCGCTGTACTGGCGCCGCCGCGCCAAGGGCCGCGAGGGCTACCTGCTGCTGAGGCGGTCCCGCTCGGGCCCGTTCCCCCACTGCCTCTACGCCGAGTGCCGCAGCTGCGGCAGCCTGCGCGTCGTGAGCTACAAGCCGCTGTCGCCGCGCGAGAAGAAGCTGCCGCCGCCGCTGTTCAAGGGCTCCAGCCGATGGGGCGACTTTGCCGACACGCGGGTCGACCCGGACGCGCCCAAGGTCAACCGGGGCTGAGCAACTTTACAAATCTCCCCCTTGCGTATGCGCGGAAACCGCGTATATTTACTCCATGGGTTCAACGAACCCGGCGCGCCTCGGCAGATCAGGGGCTTGGAGAAGATCATGGGCAAGCAAGTCACTGGCAAGATCGGCAGCTACGAATCCACCATCGAATTCGTCGGTCGGCGCGTATGGGAAGGTGGTGCCGCCAAGCGCGTGTATTTCGAAACGCGCCCCATCCGCGGCCACGGCCTGGGTGTCTCGATCTACAAGGTACTCACCGGCAATCCTGGCTCTGGTGACGTGAAGATCGAGACGGAAGCTGGCGACCTGTACGTCAAGGGCTTGTCCTCCCTGAGTGGCGCCAAGGCCTACGCTGTCAAGGAAATCATCACGGAGCTTTTCGCATGAGCTGGGACGTTTCAGCCGCAGCACTGAGGCTGCATGACGCCGCCTACCGCATCGAGCTTGCTTGGGAGGATGAGCAGCCTGTGAGTCGCGAGATGTGCATGCGCTATCACCAAGCGCTTGATGCCGCGATGGGCTCCATGCCCGCAGAGCGCTTCCAAGTGGAGGCCAGTCGGCTGCGGTCTTGGCTTGCTTCTGGAGCGATCCCACAGGCCGGCAAATCGTGGGCCGATGCGATAGTGGACTCGCTTGAAAAGGGGCCGCAGCGATGAGTACCCACCCCAACCGAGGCCCGAAAGGGCCATCGGCCAATCCCGCGCCCGAGGCCATCCGGGCAGCGCGCGAGGCGGCAGGGCTGACGCAGACGGCGGCCGCCGGTTTGGTGCATTCCACCCTTCGCCGCTGGCAGGAGTGGGAAGAAGGCAAGCACCGCATGCACCCGGGCCTGTGGGAGCTATTCGAGATCAAGCGCCGCCGGGGCTGACCTCCAGCGTGTCGCTGGCCACCCAGCGGCCTTGCTTGTCGACGCGCAGCAGCCGCACGGTGCCGCCTTTGGCCCACAGCGCCAGGTCGGTGATGTCGTCCGGGTCCAGCCCGGGCCGCTGGCCGCCGGCGTACACCTCGATGCGCGCGAACGTGCACGCCATCAGCCAGGCTTCCAACGTGTTTACATCGCAACGCCAAGTGATTGATTCTTCAGGTGCGGATGTGGCGCTTCCGAGGGTCGTACACTCCCCGAAAATCGCTCCTAAGCCATTGATGCAACTAGCAAAACCCGCTGTTTTGGTGGTCTGCACCGCCAACATCTGCCGCTCGCCGATGGCCGAGGCCGTCTTCAAGGCCAGGCTGGGTGATGTGTTCAAGACCATCGCCTCGGCCGGCGTGCATGCCGACCCGCGCGGCGGCCCGGTGGATGCGCGCGCCGCGGCGGCCCTGGCCCGCCACAACTACAGCCTGGACCGCAAATGGCGCTCGCGCCGCGCCGACCCGGAGCAGCTCGGCCAGTACGACCTCGTGCTGGCGATGGAGGCCGAGCATGTGGAGGCGCTGCGCGGCCAGGCCGCACCCGAGCTGCGTGCCCGCATCCTGATGCTGACCGACTTCGTGCCCGAGCTGGCCGGCCAGAACGTCCCCGACCCCTACTTCGGCCCGGCCCAGGGCTTCGACGCCGTCATCGGCATGATCGAGCGCGCCGCCGGCAGCCTGCAGATGGCCGCCCGCGAGGGCCGCCTCAAGTTGGCCTGATCAGGCGGCTCGCGCCGCGAACTCGGCGACCTCGCGCGGGTTCAGCCATGCAGCGCGCGCGCCAGCCGCGCGCCGGCCAGCGCGTTGTGCTTCACGAGGGCGATGTTGGTGGCCAGGCTGCGCCCGCCCGTCAGCGCCTTGATGCGCGCCAGCAGGAAGGGCGTGATGGCCTTGCCCTGGATGCCCTGGGCCTCGGCCTCGGCCAGGGCCTGGGCGGTGATCGCGGCGATCTCCTCGCGGGGCATGGCCTGGGCCGCCGGCACGGGGTTGCTGACGACGACGCCGCCGCCCAGGCCCAGCGCCCATTTGGCGCGGATGAAGCGGGCCTGCTCGGCCGCATCGTCCATGCGGAAATCGGCCCTGAGGCCGCTGTCGGGCGTGAAGAAGGCGGCGAAATTGTGCTGGCCGATGGAGAGCACCGGCACGCCGTGGGTCTCCAGGTATTCCAGCGTCAGCGCGAGGTCGAGGATGGACTTGGCGCCGGCGCAGACCACGGCCACCGGCGTGCGCGCCAGCTCCTGCAGGTCGGCCGAGATGTCGAAGCTGTCGGCGCCGCCGCGGTGCACGCCGCCGATGCCGCCGGTCACGAAGACCTCGATGCCGGCCAGCTGGGCGCAGATCATCGTCGCGGCCACCGTCGTCGCGCCCAGGCGGCCGGTGGCGATGGCATAGGGCAGGTCGCGGCGGCTGAGCTTCATCGCATCGGGCGACTGCGCCAACTGCTGCAGCTCGGCAGCGGTCAGGCCGACGCGGATGCGCCCCGCCATTACGGCGATGGTGGCCGGCACGGCGCCCTCGGCGCGGATGAGGTCCTCGACCTCGCGGGCCGTGTCGAGGTTCTGCGGCCAGGGCATGCCGTGGGCAATGATGGTGGATTCCAGCGCGACGACGGGCCGGCCCTCGGCGCGGGCCGCGGCGACTTCGGGCGAGAGTTGGATCAGTTCGTTCATCGTTCTTCCAGGAAGCGGGGGGTCAGTTCGGGGTGGACGCTGGCCTCGGTCTGCAGCGTCAGCGCGGCCAGGTCCAGGCCTAGGCGGGCCGCGGCGTCGAAGTCGCCGCCGTCGCGCAGCAGGGCCGCGCAGACGCCGGCCGCCAGCGCATCGCCCGCGCCGGTCACGTCGACGATGTCGACCGCCGGCGCCGGCCAGTGGCGCGGCGCCCAGCCGGCCTCGCTGAGCAGCAGGCCCTGCGCACCGCGGGACACGAGCACGCGGGCCACGCCGCGCGCATGCAGGGCCGCGAAGGCCGCGGCCGGTTCGGCGGCCACGGTGCCGAGTTCGCCGGCGTTCAGCATCAGCAGGTGCAGGCCGGCGAGGGACTCCGGCAGGCGCGCCATCTTGGCCTCGGACACGGCCACGCCCACCAGGGGCACGCCGCCGTCGCGCGCCTCGGCCAGCAGCAGCGGCCAGGCAGCGGCGGGCAGGTTGCCGTCGGCGACGACCAGGGCCGCGCCCGCGCGCAGCGCCCGGCTGGCCGCCAGCGCCGGCGGACCGAGGCCGTCGACCAGCGGCATGGCCGCCAGGCCCAGCGCCAGGCTGCCGTCGGGCGCCAGCACGGCCGTGTAGCTGTCGCTGGCGTGGCGGCGCCGCTGGATGACGGCGCGCGTGTCGATGCCGACTTCGGCAGCCTGCGCCAGCAGCAGACGGCCGCCGGCGTCGTCGCCGACCGCCGCGACCAGCGCCACCGGCAGGCCCAGGCGCGCGAGGTTCTCGGCCACGTTGCGCACGACGCCGCCGGGCGTCTCATGCGCCTCGCAGGGATTGGACGAGGCCGGCAGAGCCTCGGCCAGCAGACGCAGCTTGCGGTCGATGTTGAGGCCGCCGATGCAGACGACGGGGGCGGCGCAAGGGCTCATCGCGCAATTCTAGGAAGGCCTTGCGGGCTGGCGGCAGCCGGCCTGCGCCTCCGGCCAGGCCAGCGCGGATCGTGTCCGCATCGGTCCGCACCTTCAGGCCGCCGGGCCAGAGCCCGGCTGGGCGGCACCTCCAGAAGGTTCAGAGTCGACAGTCGAAATTCCGTCGAATTTCACGCCAACTTCGCGTAAACCCCAGACACACTTCGCTGCCGCCATGAGCCTGACGGCCGCGGCAGCATGGGCTTATTCCGGTTTTGCATGACCCCACCGATCCCGGTGGTTACGGCGTGATTACATTGGATTCGACAATCCTGGCCCCAGCCCGGTGTGCTTGGGCCAGCTCCGGTGGCTGACCCAAACACATCACCATGATCGGAGCTTCCACCATGAACCAACCCGCGATGCAGGGCCTGCGTCTGAACCTGCCTGCCTACGTCAAACACGCCCGGCTGATCGCCTGGGTGGCCGAGATCGCGGCGCTGACCGAGGCGGCCGACGTCTACTGGTGCGACGGCAGCACCGACGAATACCAGCGCCTGTGCGACAAGCTCGTCGCCGCCGGTACCTTCAAGAAACTCAACCCCGCGCTGCGCCCCGGCAGCTATCTGGCCAACTCCGACCCGAGCGATGTCGCCCGCGTCGAGGACCGCACCTTCATCTGCTCCGAGAACAAGGATGACGCCGGCGCCACCAACAACTGGATGGCCCCGGCCGAGATGCGCGCGCTGCTGCAGACCGGCGACAAGGCCTTGTTCAAGGGCTGCATGCGCGGCCGCACGCTCTACGTCGTGCCGTTCAGCATGGGGCCGCTGGGCTCGCCGATCGCCCACATCGGCGTGGAGCTGAGCGACAGCCCCTACGTCGCCGTCAACATGCGCACGATGACGCGCATGGGCCGCGCGGTCATCGAGCTGCTCGGCGCGGACGGCGACTTCGTGCCCTGCGTGCACACCGTGGGCGCGCCGCTGGAGGCCGGCCAGGCCGACGTGAGCTGGCCCTGCAACACCACCAAGTACATCGTCCACTACCCCGAGACGCGCGAGATCTGGAGCTATGGCTCGGGCTATGGCGGCAATGCGCTGCTGGGCAAGAAGTGCTTCGCGCTGCGCATCGCGTCCACGATGGGCCGCGACCAGGGCTGGCTGGCCGAGCACATGCTGATCCTGGGCGTCGAGAGCCCGGCGGGCAGGAAGTACCACGTCGCCGCCGCCTTCCCGAGCGCCTGCGGCAAGACCAATTTCTCGATGCTGGTGCCACCCAAGGGCTTCGAGGGCTGGAAGGTCACGACCATCGGCGACGACATCGCCTGGATCAAGCCGGGGGCCGACGGCAGGCTCTACGCGATCAACCCCGAGGCCGGCTATTTCGGCGTCGCGCCGGGCACCAACCACAAGACCAATCCCAACTGCATGGCCAGCCTGGACCGCGACGTGATCTTCACGAACGTCGCGCTGACCGATGACGGCGACGTCTGGTGGGAAGGCATGGAGGCCGATACGGCCGACAAGGCCCTGCCCGCCCACCTGATCGACTGGCAGGGCAAGGACTGGACGCCCGCCATCGCGAAGGAGACCGGCGCCAAGGCTGCCCACCCGAACGCACGCTTCACGGTGGCCGCGACCAACAACCCGGCGCTGGACACCAACTGGGACAACCCGGCCGGCGTGGCCATCGATGCCTTCATCTTCGGCGGCCGCCGCTCCACCACGGTGCCGCTGGTGACCGAGGCGCGCAACTGGACCGAAGGCGTCTACATGGCCGCCACGATGGGCTCCGAGACCACCGCCGCCGCGGCCGGCCAGCAGGGCGTCGTGCGCCGCGACCCGTTCGCGATGCTGCCCTTCATGGGCTACAACATGGCCGACTACTTCCAGCACTGGCTCAGCCTGGGCGCCAAGCTGCAGGCAGTCTGTGAAAAAACAGGCGCCAAGCTGCCGGCCATCTACTGCGTCAACTGGTTCCGCAAGGGCGCCGACGGCAAGTTCGTCTGGCCCGGCTACGGTGAGAACATGCGCGTGCTGAAGTGGATGCTGGACCGCATCGACGGCGGCGGCCATGGCGGCGAGCACCTCTTCGGCGTGACGCCCGACTACGCCGACCTGAACTGGCAGGGCCTGGACTTCAGCGCCGACCAGTTCGACACCGTGACCCGCATCGACGCCGCCGAGTGGCAGGCGGAGATGAAGCTGCACGACGCGCTGTTCGCCCAGCTCGGCGCCAAGGTGCCGGCCCAGCTGCAGCAGATCAAGGCAGCCATCGAGGCCAGGCTGGCCGAGCTCGGCTGACCGACCCGGCCGCAATGCACAACGGGCGCCTCGGGCGCCCGTTTTTCATGCCGGACCGGAACCTGGGACCAGCCGGCTGACTCGACGAGGCGTGGTGCTTTCCGTCACGCGGAGTGATCCTGGACCTTTCCGCCCGACCTCCTATTGGACCGCAATCGATGCCATCGATGTCATGTCGCTGCAACACTGGTGTTTACCCAAATGACATCGATAACATTTGCCGGCAAAGTCCAGCCCATCGAAAGTCGACGACGGCCGCGCCGGTTTTCGGGACGCACAACAACCACCGGAGACATCCATGCCCAGCCCCCATGCCGCGCCGCGCAACGGCGCCCGCGCCTTCTTCCGCCCCCAGCTGATCGCCCTGGCTGCCACCGCGCTGTGCGGCGCCGCCTTGGCCCAGGAGGCCGCCAAACCCGCGACCAAGCCGGCCGCGGAATCGCCCGAAGTGAAGGAACTCGAAGCCGTCGTCGTCACCGGCACGGCACGCCGCGAAGGCGTGCGCAAGCTCGAGGCCGGCTTCTCGATCACGACCGCCACCGAGGAGCAGATCAAGCAGGCCGCGCCCACCAGCACGGCCGACATCCTGAAGACCGTGCCCGGCGTCTTCGTCGAGACCTCGGGCGGCCAGGCCGGCGCCAACATCCGCGTGCGCGGCTTCCCGACGCCGGGCGACGGCCCCTACTCGACCTTCCAGCTCAACGGCGCGCCGCTCTACCACCTGCCCACGCTGAGCTTCTTCGAGCACTCGCAGCTCTTCCGGCTGGACGACACCATCGACCGCATGGAAGTGCTGCGCGGCGGCCCCAGCCCCATCTTCGGCAGCGGCCAGCCCGGCGTGACGGTCAACTTCATCCAGAAGGACGGCCGCAGCCCCGAGGGCAGCCTGCGCGTGACCACCGGCACCGGCAGCCTGAAGCGCGTGGACGGCGTCTACGCCGGCCCGCTGTCCGACAAATGGACCGTGATGGTCGGCGGCTTCTGGCGCCAGAGCCAGGGCCTGCGCGACACCCAGTTCCCGGCCGACGACGGCGGCCAGCTCAGCCTGGTGCTGAACCGCAAGCTCGACGACGGCAACCTGCAGCTCTACGCCCGCGCGCTGAACGACCGCAACGCCTTCTACACGGCCATCCCGGTGGTCGGCAGCGCCGACGGCAAGGGCGTGTCCAGCTACCCGGGCTTCGACGCCAGCACGGCCTACTTCTACGGCAACGAGCTGCGCAACATCGTGCTGGAGACCGGCCGAGCGACCGGCCGCACCCTGCCCAATGGCCAGCCCGAGATCCTGCGCAGCACCGTCACCAAGGACCTGGCCGACGGCCGCGGCGCCACCGTGCAGACCTATGGCGCCAACCTCGACACCCGGCTCGGCGACTGGACGCTGACCAACAAGCTCGGCCACACCAGCGGCGACGTGCCGACCTACGCGCTGTTCTCCGGCGCCAACCCGCAGACCCTGGGCAGCTACATCGCCTCGCAGGTCAGCGCGGCCAACAGCCCCGCCGTGACCGCGGCCGCCGGCAAGGCCGCCACCACCGGCACGGCCGCCTACACCAACGGCGGCGGCGCCATCACCAACATGGCCATGCCCGTCATCGTCAACGGCATGTGGGCGGTGGACAAGACGCTGCGCTCGACGACCAACGAGACCCGCCTGTCCAGGGAGATCGCGCCCGGCAACAACCTGACCCTGGGCCTCTACCTGGCCGGCTACAGCTCGCACGACGTCTGGACCCTGGGCCAGGCCCAGCTGATGACGGTGCAGCCCCACGCCCGCCTGATCGACGTGGTGCTGGACAACGGCGTCAAGGCCTCGCGCAACGGCTACGTCACGCCGCCGTTCTCCTACAACCTCGATGCCAGCTACAGCGGCGACACGCGCGCCTTCTTCGTCGCCGACGAGTGGCAGCTGACCCAGGCGCTGCGCGTGGACCTGGGCGCGCGCCGCGAGACCCAGCACATCACCGGCACCATCGCCAACGTCAGCAACGGCGACCTGGATAACGACCCGACGACCCTCTACAACAACAACCTCGCCTACTTCAACGGCACGAACACGCTGATCGACAGCAAGCTCAGCCGCAGCTCCTTCACGGCCGGCGCCAACTACGCCTTCAGCCGCGATCTCAGCGCCTTCGTGCGCGTGAACAAGGGCCACCGCATGCCCGACTTCGACGTGCTGCGCGGCCGCGGCGCCAACGAGGCCAAGGACCCGGTCGAGGACATCACGCAGTACGAGATCGGCCTGAAGACCGCGACCAAGCTCTACAGCGCCTTCCTGACCGCGTATTCGAACCAGCTGACCAACTCGCAGACCCAGCAGTTCACCAATGCCGGCAACGTCGTGCTGCGCCCGAACAGCAAGGCCACCGGCCTGGAGTTCGAGCTGGCGCTGCGCCCCGGCTACGGCTTCGAGATCGCCGCGACGGGCAACTTCCAGGACGCCAAGTACCAGGACTTCCAGCAGTACAGCGGCAACCGCGTCGAGCGCGCCCCGAAGTTCCAGGCCCGCCTGACCCCGAGCTGGCAGACGCAGACGGCCTATGGCCAGCTGCGCACCTTCGCGACCTTCAGCCAGGTCGGCGAGCGCTTCGCGGACCAGACCAACACGCTGAAGCTGCCGGCCTACCAGACCCTCGACGCGGGCGCGGTGTTCACGATGGACAACGGCCTGGAGATCCGCCTGACCGGGACCAACCTGACCAACAAGGTCGGGCTGACGGAAGGCAATTTCCGCGTGCCGGGGCAGGGCGTCGGGCAGGACGGGGTGTTCCTGGCGCGGCCGCTGTTTGGGCGGGCTTACGAGTTGAGCGTGGGCTTCCAGTTCTGATTCGGATGCTTGCTCGTTGCTTTGTCTTTGTGGCGAGGCCCAGCCGGGATTTCTGGCTTGCCGCTTGCAAGCGGCAAGCCCTTCGCCAGGCACAAGGCAGTCCGCAGTGGACTGCCTTGTGTCCGGGCTCAGTCCCGGCGGGCGACCTACTTTCTGGCCCGCCAGAAAGTAGGCAAAGAGCGGCCCCTGCAAAACCGCCCCTTCGGGGTGCCCTGCGATGCTCGGAACCCGGGGCCGCGCCCAACTCACTTCGCTACGCTCCGTTCAAACAAAGGGGCGCGAATTCAGTTCTTGAAGCTCGCTGCGCTCGCGCCCCGGACTCCTGCGCTTCTCGGCGGTTTAGAAGGGGAGAGCCGAAACAGCCGAACAGCCAACAGCCAAACGCACACGCCCTTCGGTCGTGGCTGTTCCTTCAGCCCCCCTTTGAGCCCGCCGAGGAACGGAAAGCCTTGAGGCCGCGCGCGCAGCGCGCTTCAAGCTCTGACTTCGCGCAGTTGTCTGAGCGCAGCGTAGCGAAGCGAGTTCTGCGCGAGGCCTCAAGGCTTGAGTACCGCAGGGCAGCCCGCTGCGCAGCAAAGGGCAGGGCGGTTCGGGGGCGACTCTTTGCCTACTTTCTGGTCGCTCAGAAAGTAGGTCGCCCGCCGGGGCGACGTCCCGGCATGGGCCTCGCCAATCACAAGATGCCGGAATGACAACCCACACCACCTCAGCCGGCGCGCAACGCACCAAGCTCGCCATCATCCTCACCTACATGCTGTTCGGCGCCCTGCTGAACAGCGTCGGCGCCGTCAATCTGCTCGTCGTTCAGACCCTGGGCGTCGCCCGCCAGGACGCCGCCCTGCTCGACGCCTGGAAGGACCTGCCCATCGCGGTCACGTCCTTCCTCGTCGCATCGCTGCTTCCAAGACTCGGCCTCAAGCGCGCCATGCTGCTGGCCCTGGCGGCCGTGGGCGCGGCCTGCCTCGCCATGCCGGTGCTGAGCGCCTTCTGGGCCATCAAGCTGCTGTTCGCCACGCTCGGCGCCGGCTTCGCGCTGGTCAAGGTTTCGGCCTATTCCATGATCGGCCTGGTCACGCAGGACCGCGCCGGCCACGCCCGCTTCACCAACCTGCTCGAAGGCCTGTTCATGGTCGGCGTGCTGGGCGGCTATCTGTTGTTCAGCCAGGCCGCGCATGCCGAAGGCACGCACTGGCTCGGCGTCTATCCGCTGCTCGCCGCCACCGCCGCGGCGGCCTTCGTGCTGCTGCTCGCCAGCCCGCTGGACGAGGGCCCCATCCAGTCGCCCGGCACGACGCTGCGCGAAGACCTGCTCGCGATGGCGCCGCTGCTGCGCCTGGCCCTGGTCGTCGTCTTCCTGCTGTCGGCCTTCCTCTATGTGCTGATCGAGCAGGGCATCTCCACCTGGCTGCCCAGCTTCAACAAGGAGGTGCTGCACCTGCCCACCGCGATGAGCGTGGGCCTGGCGGTCATCATGCCGGCCAGCACGGCGCTGGGCCGGTTGACGAGCGCGGCCGTCATCGGGCGGCTGGGCTGGTTCGCCGTCGTCATCGCCTGCCTCGCCGGCATCGCGGCGCTCATCCTCGTCGCGCTGCCGCTGGCCGCGCACGCCCGGCCCCTGGGCGACAGCAGCGGCTGGCTCAATGCGCCGCCCGCGGCCTATCTGCTGCCGGCCACCGGCCTGCTGCTGGCGCCCATCTACCCGGCCATCAACTCGGCCATGCTGAGCGCGCTGCCGCAGCGCCGGCACGCGGCCATGACCGGCCTCATCGTCGTCTTCTCCGCCCTCGGCGGCACGCTCGGCAGCTTCGTCACCGGCCGCCTCTTCGTCGCCTTCGACGGCAGCACGGCCTTCGGCCTGCTGCTGCTGCCCGTCGCCGTGCTCGCCGTCTCGCTCAACCGGCTGCGCCGGCATCTCTCGTCATGACCGTCCCCCTCCCGCGCGCCGCCGAACGCCTGGCCGCCACGCCCTACGAGCTGTACGGCGAACTCTTCATCGACGTGCAGATGCAGCGCGTCTTCGGCGACGGCAAGAGCTTTGTCGACGCCCGGCCCAAGGCCGCGCCGGCGCTGATCCGCGCACGCTTCGAGGCCGAGCGCCGCCAGCCCGGCTTCGCGCTGGCCGACTTCGTGCACGCCCACTTCGTGCTGCCCGGGCACAGCGCCCCGGTCGGCCTGCGCCTGGGCATCCGCGAGCACATCCGCGCGCTGTGGCCGCTGCTGGTGCGCGAGCACACCCAGGCCCAGGACGGCGACAGCCTGCTCGCGCTGCCCCAGCCCTATGTCGTGCCCGGCGGGCGCTTCCGCGAGCTCTACTACTGGGACAGCTATTTCACGATGCGCGGCCTCGTCACCGACGGCCGGCGCGACCTGGCCGAGCAGCTGCTCGCCAACTTCGCCTATCTGCTGGACAGCTACGGCTTCATCCCCAACGCGACGCGCAGCTACATGCTGAGCCGCTCGCAGCCGCCGCTGTTCTTCAAGATGGTCGAGCTGCTGCACGCCGACGACCCGGCCGCCGGCTTCGCGGGCCACCTCGGCGCGCTGAAGACCGAGCATGCCTTCTGGATGGACGGCGCGGCCGGCCTCGCGCCCGGCCAGGCCCACCGCCGCGTGCTGCGCACGGCCGATGGCGCGCTGTTGAACCGTTACTGGGACGACCGCTGCACGCCGCGCGAGGAGAGCTGGCGCGAAGACGTCGAGACGGCCGAGAAGGCCGGCGGCCGGCCGCGCGAGCAGGTCTGGCGCGACCTGCGCGCCGGCGCCGAGAGCGGCTGGGACTTCTCCGGCCGCTGGTGCACCGACCCGGCCGACATCGCCACCATCGCCACGACGGCCCTCGCGCCCGTCGACCTCAACGCGCTGCTCGCCGGCCTGGAGAACGCCATCGCGCTGGGCGCCGCGCGCAGCGGCGACACCGCCACGGCCCAGGCCTTCGCGGCCCGCGCCGCCACGCGCCGCGAGCTGCTGCAGACGCGCTTCTGGCGCGCCGACGCCCGGCACTTCGCCGACCTGAACTGGACCCATGCCGGCGACCCGCGCCCGCTGACGGCCGCCGCGCTGATGCCCCTCTACCTCGGCATGGCCACCCAGCCCCAGGCCGACGCGATGGCCACCCAGGTGCGCCGGCAGCTGCTCGGCGCCAACGGCCTGCTGTCGACGACCCTCGTCACCGGCCAGCAATGGGACGCCCCCAACGGCTGGGCCCCGCTGCAGTGGGTGGCCGCGCTCGGCCTGGCCCGCTACGGCCACGCGGAGCTGGCCCGCGACATCGCCGAGCGCTGGTGCGCCAGCGTCCAGCGCGTCTACCTGGCCACCGGCCGGCTGCTGGAGAAATACGACGTGGCCCGCGACCGCCCCGGCGGCGGCGGCGAGTACGAGACCCAGGACGGCTTCGGCTGGACCAATGGCGTCTTCGCGGCCTTCAGGGATGGGCTGCTGAAAACCCCGGCCCCCTGAGACTCGGGGTTCGCTCCGGCCCGGGCCGCCGTCCCGCCGGGCTAAGCTGCGCCCGCCATGCCCGCCGCGCCACCCGCAATCAGCCCCGCCGCGTTCGCGCGCTGCCTGCCCTTCGTCGTCTTCATGGCCCTGCTCGCGCTGCGGGGCTATCTGCCCGGCGGCCTGGGGCTGGACGCCCGCTGGATCTACGGCGCGCAGACCCTCGTCGTCGCCGCGCTGCTGGCCGGCTACTGGCGCGGCTACGGCGAACTGGCGCGCCAGAACCTGCCCGACGCGCGCGAGACCGGCTGGGCCGTCGTCGTCGGCATCGCCGTCTTCGCCGCCTGGGTGAGGCTGGACGCGCCGTGGATGCAGCTCGGCGAGGCCACCGCCAGCTTCGTGCCGCTGGACGCCGACGGGCGGCCCGTCTGGCCGCTGATCGCGCTGCGCATGGCCGGCGCGGTCCTGATCGTGCCTGTCATGGAGGAGCTGTTCTGGCGCAGCTTCCTGATGCGCTGGGTGCAGCACCCCGGCTTCGAGCGCGTCGACCCGCAGACCGTCGGCCTGAAGGCCGTCGTGGTGTCCACCTTCGTCTTCATGCTGGCCCACACGCTGTGGCTGGCCGCCGTCATCGCCGGCCTGGCCTATGCGTGGCTCTACCGCCGCAGCGGCAAGCTCTGGACGGCCGTCGTCGCGCACGCGGTGACGAACGCGCTGCTCGGCCTGTGGGTCATCTGGACCGGCCGTTGGGAGTTCTGGTAAGGCCCGGGCCGGAGCTTTCCAGATCCCTGAACGCCTCGAAGACACTGCGCCTCGCTGTTCACGCGCGAGGGCTGGCACCCGCGCCTGTCGCCGGCCGTCTTCGCGACGCGCAGCCACTTCGGCCGCCCGCCTCGGAACTATTCCCGAGGCCGACACGCGCGGCATCGCGCAAGATCGCGGCCATCCCGGCGTGAGCCCATCCGAACCTCCATCACCCGCCCGCCCATGAGCCAAGAACATCCGAACCAGTTCGCCCTGCTCGGCCAGCGCCGCTTCGCGCCCTTCTTCTGGACGCAGTTCCTCGGCGCCGCGAACGACAACGTCTTCAAGTTCGCGTTCACGCTGATGATCACCTACCAGCTACAGCTGGACTGGCTGCCACCCAAGATGGCGGGCCTGGTCATCGGGGCGCTGTTCATCCTGCCCTATGTGCTGTTCTCGGCCACCAGCGGCCAGCTGGCCGACAAGCACGACAAGGCCCGGCTGATGCAGCTCGTGAAGAGCCTGGAGATCGCCATCATGGCCATCGCCGGCTGGGGCTTCTACGCGACCAACGTGCCGGCCCTGCTGCTGTGCGTCTTCCTGATGGGCCTGCACTCGACGCTGTTCGGCCCCGTCAAATACGCCTACCTGCCGCAGCAGCTGAACGAGCGCGAGCTGACCGGCGGCAACGGCATGGTGGAGATGGGCACCTTCGTCGCCATCCTGCTCGGCCAGCTGCTCGGCGGCGTGCTGGTGGACCAGGCCGTCATCGGCCCGCACCACGTCGCCTGGGCCTGCCTGGCCCTCGCCATCGCCGGCCGCGCGACCGCCCAGGCCATCCCCGCCAGCCCGTCGACCGACCCCGGCCTCGTCATCAACTGGAACCCCGTCACCGAGACCTGGCGCAACCTCAGGCTCGCGCACGAGGGCGTGGCCGTGTTCCGCTCGCTGCTCGGCATCTCGTGGATGTGGTTCTTCGGCGCGGTCTTCCTGTCCAACTTCCCGGCCTTCGCCAAGGAGGTGCTGCATGGAGGCCCGCAGGTCGCGTCGCTGCTGCTGGCCGTGTTCTCCATCGGCATCGGCATCGGCTCGCTGCTGTGCGAGGTCATGTCCAAGCGTCATGTCGAGATCGGCCTCGTGCCGCTGGGCGCCCTCGGCATGAGCGTGTTCGCCATCGACTTGTACTTCGCCGTGTCCACCCTGAAGGGCCTGCCCCCCGCCGACAGCCTCGGCGTCGGCGCCTTCCTGGCCGTGCCCGCGCATTGGCGCGTGCTGGCCGACTTGGGCGCGCTGGCCCTGTTCGCGGGCCTGTACAGCGTGCCGATGTATGCGCTGATCCAGCTGCGCGCCCAGCCCACGCACCGCGCCCGCATCATCGCGGCCAACAACATCCTGAACGCGGTCTTCATGATCGCCAGCAGCGTCATCGCCGGCGCGATGCTGGGCGCCGGGCTGACCATCCCGCAGGTCTTCCTGGCCCTCGGCATCGCCAACGCGGTCGTCGCGGCCTACATCTTCCTGATCGTGCCCGAGTACCTGCTGCGCTTCGTCGCCTTCTTGCTGACCCGCCTGGTCTACCGCTTCCGCATCCATCACGACGAGCGCCTGCCGACGAGCGGCCCGGCCGTGCTCGTCTGCAACCACGTCAGCTTCGTCGACGCCGTGCTGCTGATGGCCGCGAGCCCCCGGCCCATCCGCTTCCTGATGGACCACCAGATCTTCCGCATGCCGGTGCTGGGCTGGCTGTTCCGCCTCGCCAAGGCCATCCCCGTCGCGCCGCAGAAAGACGACCCCGCCACCTACGAAGCCGCCTTCGAGGCCGCCCGCGCGGTGCTGGAGGACGGCGAGATGGTCTGCATCTTCCCCGAGGGCGGCATCACGCGGGACGGCGCGCTGCAGCCCTTCAGGGGCGGCGTCATGAAGCTCGTCGAGGGGTTGCCCGAGATGCCTGTCATCCCGATGGCGCTGGGCAATCTCTGGGGCAGCTATTTCTCGCGCGTCGAGGGCGGCCGGGCGATGGTGAAGCCGCTGCGGCGCGGCTTCTGGAGCCGGGTGTCGCTGAACGTCGGCGACGCGCTGGCGCCGGCCGAGGTCAGTCCCGAGGCGCTTCGCTTGCAGGTGGCCGGTCTGCTCGGAACAGCCGCCTCACCCGCAGCCTGATCGCGCGCGCCGTACGCCACGCCGCGCTGGCCCGCACCCAGGCCAGCAGCTCCGCCTTCCAGCCCGTCCAGCGCGCATAGACGCGGGCGAACCAGGGCAGCTGCATCAGCGCCGGCTGGATCAGCTGGAACAGCCAGGCCAGCAGCGCCGTGCCGCCCAGCTTGGCCGCCACGATGACGCCGATGCCGAACACGACATGCCCCTTGGCGACGAACCACACGGCCAGCAGCTTGATGGGCAGGATGAACAGGCTGGGCAGCAGCAGCACGACGAAGGCCCAGCGCGGCGGCAGGCGGCGCAGCAGGGCCTCGAAGTGGCGGATGACGGGCAGCCGCGCCAGCAGCGCAAAGGCCCGCCGCAGCGGCTCCCAGCCCCATTCCTCGAACAGGATGAGCAGCGCGAAGACGACGCGGAACAGCCAGCGCAGCGGGGCGAACAGGGCTTTCATCGCGCGGTCTCATCGGCGAACCAACGCGCCTCCAGCGCGCCGCGCCAGCCTGCATCCATCAACAGATCACAAGCCAACACCGTCCGACCCTCGGGGTCCGCGAGGGCCAGGTCACCCACGCTCTGCCAGCGCTCGTCGCGGAAGGCCTCGCCCAACCTCGCCAGCAGCCGCTGCTTGTAGACCGTGTCCTCGCTGCCCCCGAGATGCGCACCCTTGGTTTCGATCAGCGCCAGCCGCTGCCCCTGCCCATTGCCGACCAGGCCAAACACGAAGTCGGGGTAGACCTTGTGGCGCTTCCAGCCCTGCAAGCCGTACTGGCTGCGGGCCACATTGCGGTGCCACCACTGCACCGCCTGCTTGACGTCCAGATAGCCCGCAAACTGGGCCTCGAAGCCATTGAGGTCGGGACTCTCGTACACCGGCTCCAGCAGCGACTTGGTTGCCGGCAGCCCCGCCTCGTTGAGCAGGGCATGCAGTGTGCCGCCCTGCTCGAACTCGACACTCTCGGGCAGCTCGTAGTCCTGCCGGTCGGCGCGCAGCGCGAACTCGATGAAGCCGCGCGCTACGCCCTTCGCGAACACCTCGTCCGCACGGCGGTCACGCTCGGCCTCAAGCGTCCGCCGCAGATGCTCGATCAGCGAGGCACTGCTGGCCGCCAACTGCATCTCCGACTGGCCGCGCGCCAGCAGGGCGAGCACCGCCGCATTCACCCAGTCCCACAGCAGCCAGGCATTGGGCACGATGTCCAGCAGCGCGCGCACCAGCCGGCTGCGGTCCAGCCTGCCGGCGGCGTCGGCCACCACGCCCGACGGGCGCGCCAGGCCGTGTCGCTGCAGGATTTCCAGGCCCACGTCGAAGCGTTCGCCCAGCACCGCCTCGCGGTTGGGCGCCCAAGCGTCGACCAGCCTCGCGGCGTCGAAGCCCGCCCAGTCGATCTGCGCCAGCACGTCACTCTCGTAGGCCAGCTCGCGGCGCGGCCGGCCTGGCTCGGCCCAGGTCACGCGCGGCAGGAAGATGCGCAGCGACCGGAACGGCTCGCGACGCTGCTGCCGCACCGTGCGCCGCTCCGGCGTCTCGCCCCCGCCGCCGCTCACCGTCACGGCCAGATCACCCATGCCCTCGCCCTCCAGCGACGCCCGGATGGCCTTCACCACCTCGGCCGTCTTCGCGTCGTGGCAAAGCACATAGCAGGCATCCAGCGCCTCGCGGCCGGTCTTCACCGCCTGCGGCTGGCGCAGGATGCGGCCCACCAGCTGAGTCATGGCGCTGATGTTTCGGCCCGCCGCCAGCGCGCACAGCACATAGGCAAACGGGCAGTCCCAGCCCTCCTGCAGCGCCTGCTTGGTGATGATGGCGCGCACCTCGCACTGCGGGCTGAGCAGGTCGATGTTCTCGGGCGAGGCCAGCTCGTTCTTCTCCGAGGTCTTCACCGCGATCTGCCGCTCGCTCAAGCCCAGCTGCAGCAGGAAGGCCCGCGCGTGCTCGGCGTGGATGAAACCGGCGTCCAGCGCATCGCCCCCCGTGCGCTCCACCTGCACGAGCAGGATGGGGCGGACATAGCGCGCCGTCTCGCCCCGCAGTACGTCCGCCTCGCGCTGCAGGCCATCCAGCCGCTGCACCGCCGCCGCCAGGCAGGCCTGCCAGTCGCTCCAGTGCTGCACGTCAACATGGATGGGCAGCTTGATCATCTGCGCCTCGTCCAGGTCGGTGCCGCGCACATCCACCAGGATGTTGGAGCCCGAACCCTTGGCCGATGCCACGCGGGGCGTCGCCGACAGCTCCAGCAGGAAGCCCGGGTTGAAGCCGTCCAGCGTCTTCAGCGCGTTCTCGGTATAGCCATGGTGGCCTTCATCGATGACCACCATCGGCCGGATCATGCGCGCCACATTGCCCAGCGAGCTCTTCACGAGGCTGCCCATCTGCGCGCGCGCCTCCTCCTGGGTGGCGCCAAAGGGTGCATACACGTCCAGGTTCGGCACCTCGCGCAGCAGCTCGAAATGCGCCGGCAGGTCATCCTCGCGCGGCAGAAAGCCCAGCACATTGCCCCGGTCGCGGAAGAACCTCAGCGTCTCCTTGCTCTGCCGCGCCGCACTGGCCAGCATCAGCACCATCACACACAGGTGGCCGTCGACGTCCTGGCGCGTCAGCGGCGCGGTCTTCTCCAGGATCTTCACCCGACCCGCGCCGGCCACGTTGAGCAGCTGACGGTAGGGATGGTCGCGGTCGCCCAGGGTCTTCAGCGTCTGCTGGTAGATCGCCTCGTTGGGCACCACCCACAGCACCAGGCCCGTGTGGCGCTTGAACCAGTGGCTGAACACCTGACCCACGCCCGCTGCGGCCAGCAGCGTCTTGCCGCCACCGGTGGGCACCTTCAGGCAGACATTGGGAATGGGCCGGCCCGCGCCATCGAAGCGGCTGGAATGCGACTGCGCGGCAAACGCCTCGGGCAATGCGCCCAGCTGCCTGAGGCTGCGCCAGGCCTTGGCGGGAAAGTCCAGCGCCGCGCGCATCAGCTCCGAGTCGGGCGGCTCCTCGGCCACGCGCAGCGCCGCCGTCGTGCGCTCGGCCGCCTGGGCATGGCGCCCCAGCTCGGCCAGATAGAGCGCCAGCTGCGTGAGCACGGTTTCCTGGAACTTCTTGAGCTCCACGCCCGCGCCGCGCACGCGCGCCGGTGCCGCCAGCGCCGCGGGCTGCCAGAGCACCCGCCGGGCAGCGGCGATCTGCTGGCGGAACGACTCGCCCAGCTCCCCCTGCCACCACACCGCGTCGACCGGATAGACCGCCGGCAGGGCCTTGAGCGCGTCGACAAAGCGCAGCGCCTCGGCCGCGCTCCAGCCCGGCGCATCCACCGCGAGGTCGATGTCCGAGCGCTCCCGGTGGGTGCCCAAGGCGCGCGAGCCGAACAGCCACAGACGCTCCAGCCCGGGCGTGCGTTCGCACAGGGCCACGATGTCGGCCACGGCGCCCGGCGCGATGCCATGCCCGCCCGCCGGCCGCGGCGAGGAAGTCAGGCCCGCATCAGTCATCGGCGCGCGCCTTCAGCTCGTCACGCAAGGCCTGCAGCAGCGGCAGCGCCTGCGTCCGCGCAAACGCGGCCACCAGGCGCGCCACGGCCTCGTCATAGGTGTGGGCGGTGCGGTTGCGCATCTTGCGCAGCTCGCCCCAGGCCTGGGCGTCGGTGATGAGCCGGCGCTTGAACAGCTCCGGGATCACCTCGAACGCGCCCTCGTCCACATCCAGCCCGCGCGCGCTCAGCCAGCGGTAGCCCGCCTTCCAGCCCGCCTCGAAGGCGTAGGTGAAGCGCATGATCACCGAGTCACGGATGAACGGGTCCTCAGGCAGCGCCAGCGCCTCCTGCAAGGTGGCCAGCGCCTGCTCGAAATGCTGCAGCGCCAGCGCAAAGCGTGCATCCATGGCCTCAGGCCTCCCGGTACAGCGCAAACGGCAGCGGCGCGTAGTCCACGCCATGCTCCTTGAGCTGCTGGTTGCTCAGGTACTTGGCCGGCGCGAACACCAGGTGGCCCTTGGGCGCCTGGCCCCGCGCCGCGTCATGCTCGCGGCCCCAGGCCTGCAGGCTCTCGGCCAGGCTCAGCGTCAGCGCGGCGGCCGGGCTCTTCAGGAAGCCGAGCGCCGGCTCGTAGACCAGCCACACATGCCGGTCCAGCGCCTCGCCCAGGTAATGCGGGGGCGCGCCCTTGGGCGCTGGCGGCAGCGTGGCGCCGGTGGCCGTGTAGAACAGCCAGGCCCCCAGCGCCTCGCGCCCGGGCAGGTGCTCGCCGCTGAGCAGCTTCTCCAGCTCCACCGCATCGCCCAGCGTGCAGTAGGTGAAGCCGCCGCCCAGGCCCGGCGCCATCTCGCTGATGCGGCGCACGCCCTCCACGCGCAGCACGCCCTCGTCCACCTTGACCTCGATCTTGTCGAAGCGCTTGCGCTTCACCGGGGTGGCGGCATCGAGCGAGGCCTGCGCGCCATCGTCGTCGCCCAGCCCTTCGGCCCGCTTGATCGCGTCCACCCTGGCCAGCCACTCGGCGGCCTTCTTGAACTGCGTCAGCGTGATCTTTTCTTCCATCAGCGTCTCGCGCTGCGTGCCGCTCCAGGCATAGCCCCTGATCGCGCGGCGCACGCGCTCGGCGGTCAGCGTGTCGGCATAGTCCTCGCCTTCGACGAGGATGAAGCGGCGCGTGCCGCCGTCCCTGGCATTGGCCTTCAGCACGGCGTGGGCCGTGGTGCCGGAGCCGGCGAAGGAGTCGAGGATGAGGGAATCGGGTGCCGCGCCGATTTCAAGGACGCGCTCAACAAGTGCAGTGGGTTTGGGCGTAACGAATATCTCGTGCTCAAGGCCACTGGAGAGCAAATTGAGAAGCTCCGTCTTGGCGTTGCGTGTGCTGCCTACGATTTGCCAAGGCCAGATGGTTTGCGGAACTACGCCGTCTTTGACCTCACTTAAGAACCGCTTGATGTTCGGCGCCGCGTTGCCGTCAGTGCCCCACCAAATGCGGTTGTCCGCATTCATCTCGTCGAACTTCTCTTTGCTGATCCGCCAATACTTCCCCTTCGGCGGGCCATCGATAACACGGCCGGTCGGCGTAGTGATTGGGTACAAGCCTTTGGAATAGGCGTTACGCGCATCGAGATCGCTCAGCAACCACGGGCCACGCGGATCGTTGTCGGGGTTCTGGTACCTCGCAAGCATCCCTTCGGTGCGTGGAAGGAGATTAAGGCTCCACTGCGCAGCGTCCTTTGCGTAGATCAATACATAGTCGTGATCCACGCTGAAGTGCTCAGCCGTGTTCTTCGGGCTGTCCATCTTGTGCCAGATGCACGTCGCGATGAAGTTCTCCTCCCCAAACAACTCATCCAACACCATCCGCGCCCGATGGACCTCGTTGTCATCCAGCGTGATCCAGATCGAGCCGCGCTCGCTGAGCAGTTCCCGCAGCAGCGTCAGCCGCGGCCACATCATGCACAGCCATTTGTCGTGGCGCAGCAGGTCCTCGCCGTCCACCGGGTTGGTGGAGAGCCACTCCTTCATGATGGGCGAGTTGACGCCGTCGCTGTAGCACCAGCCCTCGTTGCCGGTGTTGTAGGGCGGGTCGATGAAGATCAGGTCCACCGCGCCGGCGTAGCGCGGCAGCAGGCTCTTGAGCGCCTGCAGGTTGTCGCCGTGGATGACGAGGTTGCCGCTCAGGTCCGGCGCGCCGACGCCCTTGGCCGCATCGGCCACCAGCGGCCGGTAGGGCACGCCCAGGTGGTGGTTGTAGACGTACTCTTTGCCTTTGAAGACGATTTCGGGCATGGGGGTCGCAATGCACTGGTGGGCAGCCGGGCCAGCGATGCTAGCCGCTTGGCCGCTCAGACCCCGCGCGCCCGGTCGGCCCGGAACTGCGCCCGCCAGGCCTCGAAGCCGCCGGCGTCCAGCGCGTCGCGCATCTCCCGCATCAGGTTCAGGTAGTAGTGCAGGTTGTGGATGCTGGTCAGCATCGGGCCGAGCATCTCGCCGCAGCGGTCGAGGTGGTGCAGATAGGCGCGGCTGAAGCCGCTGCAGCACTCGCAGCGGCAGGTCTCGTCCACCGGCCGCTCGTCGGCCTTGTAGCGGGCGTTGCGCAGCCGCAGGTCGCCGAAGCGCGTGAACAGATGGCCGTTGCGCGCGTTGCGCGTGGGCATGACGCAGTCGAACATGTCGATGCCCTGGCTGACGCCTTCCACCAAATCTTCCGGCGTGCCCACGCCCATCAGGTAGCGCGGCTTGTGGGCCGGCAGCCGGTGGCCGGTGTGCTCCAGGATGCGCTGCATCTCGGCCTTGGGCTCGCCCACCGACAGGCCGCCGATGGCATAGCCCGGCAGCTCCAGCTCGGCCAGGCCGGCCAGCGAGGCGTCGCGCAGCTGGGTGTACATGCCGCCCTGCACGATGCCGAACAGCGCATTGGGGTTCTGCAGGCGCTCGAACTCGGTGATGCAGCGCCGTGCCCAGCGCAGCGACATCTCCATGGACTGCTGCGCCTCGCGCTCGGTCGTCAGCTTGCCCTTGCTCTCGTAGGGCGTGCATTCGTCGAACTGCATGACGATGTCGCTGTTCAGCGTCGTCTGGATCTGCATGCTGATCTCGGGCGTCAGGAACAGCTTGTCGCCGTTGACCGGCGACGCGAACTTGACGCCCTCCTCGCTGATCTTGCGCATGTCGCCCAGGCTCCAGACCTGGAAGCCGCCGGAGTCGGTCAGGATGGGCTTGTTCCAGCTCTCGAAGCGGTGCAGGCCGCCGAACTGCCGGATGACGTCCAGGCCCGGCCGCATCCACAGGTGGAAGGTGTTGCCGAGGATGATCTGCGCGCCCATGGCCTCCAGCGAGCGCGGCGTGACGCCCTTGACCGTGCCATAGGTGCCCACGGGCATGAAGATGGGCGTCTGCACGACGCCGTGGTTGAGCGTCAGCGTGCCGCGGCGCGCGCGGCCTTCGGTCTTGAGGAGGTCGAACTTCAGCATGGGGGTCGAATTGTTGCAGCCGAGGGTCAGGTGCGCGCGAGCAGCATCGCGTCTCCATAGCTGAAGAAGCGGTAGCGCTCGCCGATGGCGTGGCCGTAGAGCGCCATGACCAGCTCATGGCCCGCGAACGCGCTGACCAGCATCATCAGCGTGCTGCGGGGCAGGTGGAAGTTGGTGACGAGGCGGTCGACGACGCGGAACTCGAAGCCCGGCGTGATGAAGATGTCGGTCTCGCGGGCGCCCGCCTGCAGCTGGCCGCCGCGCGCCGCGGACTCCAGCGCGCGCAGCGTCGTCGTGCCGACGGCGACGACCCGGCCGCCGCGCGCGCGGCAGGCCGCCACGGCGTCCACCGTCGCTTGTGGCACGTCGAACCACTCGCTGTGCATCTTGTGCTCGGCCAGCGTCTGCACGCGCACCGGCTGGAAGGTGCCGGCGCCGACGTGCAGGGTCACATGCGCCTGCGCCACGCCGCGCGCGGCCAGCCGCACCAGCAGGGCCGCGTCGAAATGCAGGGCCGCCGTCGGCGCGGCGACGGCACCCGGCTCCTTCGCGAAGACGGTCTGGTAGCGGCGCTCGTCGTCGGCCCCGTCGGCATGGGCGATATAGGGCGGCAGCGGCACATGGCCGTGGGACTCCAGCAGCGCGAAGGGGTCGCCGGCGAAGCGCAGGTGGAAGAGGCCGTTGTCCGGCCCGCAGCGGCCCAGCACCTCGGCGTCGAAGGCGTCGGCGAAGCGCACCCGGCTGCCGGGCCTGGGGCTCTTGCTGGCGCGCAGATGCATCCACACCTCCTGCGTGCCGGGCAGCACGCGCTCGACCAGGGCTTCCACCGCGCCGCCGGTGGCCTTCACGCCGAACAGGCGGGCCTTGATGACGCGGGTGTTGTTGAAGACCAGCAGGTCGCCGGGCGCGAGCAGCTCGGGCAGCTCGCGGAAGACCCGGTCCACGGCCTCGGTGCCGGCCGCGTCCAGCAGGCGCGAGGCGCTGCGCTCGGCCGCGGGATGCTGGGCGATCAGCTCGGGGGGCAGGTCGAAATCGAAATCGGCGACCGAATGGGCCGGCGGCAAAGAGGAACTCATGGGCGCGCTTGAGGGCCGGACAGACCCGTGCCAAAGGGGCGGCATTGTCCCATCGCGCCGCCTTGACCCATCTCAAGGACGCGCCCGGGCGGCGGCAGGAGCATGCCGCCGTGGGGTTCGGCGAACCCCCGGCAACCTCGGAGAAGCTGATGTTCCACGCCGCCGTCCACCTCGACCACCACCATGCCCAGGTGCTGCATTTCGATGCGCACCAGGTCCATGCCGCCCGCATCGAGCCCCACCACCGCCGCGCGCACGCCGACGCCCGGCACGCCGGAGAACAGGCACTGTTCGAGGCGGTCTGCCAGGCCCTGCAGGACACCCGCGAGGTGCTGGTGACCGGCTCGCATCCCGTCATCGGCCAGTTCAAGCATTACGTCGAGGCCCAGCGGCCGCAGCTCGCGCCGCGCATCGCCGACTACCGGCCCGCGGCAGAGCTGAGCCAGGGCCAGCTGCTCGCGCTGGCCCGCCAGTTCTTCATCGCCTTCGACCGCATGGCCGGCGTGCCGACACCGGGCTGATTCGGGCGCCTGGGGTCAAAGCCGCGGCCGCAGCGGCCGGCGCGCGACGACGGTCCAGAATCCGCCCCGTGAAGCGTCGTTCCTGTCTCGCGCTGGCCGCCCTGGCCGGCATGCGCCTCCCGGCCCTTGCCGCCCCGGCGGAGCGCATGCTGTTCGGCTTCACCGAAAACCTGCCGCCGCTGAACTACCAGGACGAGGCCGGCCCGCAGGGCTTCAGCGTCGAGCTGCTGAAGCTGATGGCGGCCGGCGCCGGCCTGCCGCTGCAGCTGCAGGTGCTGCCCTGGCAGCGCGCCGTGCAGCAGGCCGAGGCCCGGCCGGGCAGCGCGCTGTTCTCGCTGACGCGCACGCCGGAGCGGGAGGCGCAGTTCCAGTGGGTCGGCCCGATCGCGCAGCGGCGCGTGCTGGTCTACAGGCTGGCCAGCCGCCCCGACCTGAAGCTCGCCCAGCTCCCCGAGCTCGGCTGCGCCCGCATCGGCGTCGTGCGCGACTCCGCCGCCGACCGCCAGCTGCAGGCCGCCGGCCTGCGCCCCGGCGTCCAGCTCGAACAGGGCCTGGACGACGCCACCAACGTCCGCAAGCTGCTGGCCGGCCGCATGGAGTTCGTCACGCTGCTGGACTGGGCCGCCGCCTGGGCGATGCGCCAGCTGCAGCTGCCCTACGCGACGCTGCAGCCCGTCATGGCGCTGGACGTGGCCAAGTCCTACTGGTACGGCCTGCACCACGAGGCCGAGCCGGCGCTGGTGCGGCGGCTGCAGGCCGAGCTCGACGCGATCAAGCGCGACGGCCGCTACGACAAGCTGCGGCAGCGCTATTTCCGCTAGCCCGTGAGCTGTTGATGCACCCGCTGCGCCAGCGGCTGCAGCTCGACCGAGGGCTGGGCGCTGAGGGCATAGCCGAAGTCGCCGTCGGCCCAGTAGAGCGTCGTGCGGCCGTCCTGCCGCAGCAGGCGGAACTCGGCGCCCGCCGGCGTGGTGCCGGGCGCGAAGACGGCCACATAGAGGGTCAGCCGGTCGCCGTCGGCGTTCTCGTACATGAACTGGGCACGCGGGCTGCCGGGCTGGCTGGCGTCGCCGGGCAGCAGGCGGCCGCCGAGCAGGGCATAGCCGCGCTCGGTCAGCACCGGCACCTTCAGCGGCCGGCCCAGGCGCTTGCTGAGCCACTGCACGAGGTGGGCCTGCTCGACGGCCGACACCTCCACGGGATGGCGCTTCTCGCTGCTGTAGACGGCGAAGGCCACGCCGGCCTCGCGGGCGAACTCGGGCACGCTGGCGGCGCGGTCGGTCGGCGCCGCGACGGGCATGGCCGGCATGCCGGCGTCGTGCCGCCCCCATTGGTAGCCGCCGCCCAGCCCCAGGGCCAGCAGCAGGCCGGCGGCCAGGGCCTGGGGCAGCACGGCGCGCCAGCGGCGGGCCGCGGCGGCGCGCAGCACGATGTTGCCGAGGTCGGCCGGCGTCTCGTCCAGCGGCCAGTCGCGGGCCAGCGCGCGCACGGCCTGGCGCTGCTCCTTCCACTGGGCGACGCGGGCGGCGGCCTCGGGGTCGGCGGCCAGCTGTTCGAGCACGGCCACGCGCTCCTCGGGCGACAGCTGGTCGTCGACGAAGGCATGCAGACGCGCTTCCTCGGCGGACGGCGCGGCTTCGGTGGGGGAGGTGGGCTGGCTCATCGCTTCATCCGTGCCAGGTTCACGATCTGGGCGCCGCTGCGGACGGGCGGCGTCAGGCGCAGGCGCAGGGCCTCGCGCCCGCGGTGCAGGCGCGACATGACGGTGCCTATGGGCAGGTCCAGGATGCCGGCGGCCTCGGCATAGGTGTACTCCTCGACGGCGACGAGCAGCATGACCGCGCGCTGGCCCGGCGGCAGCGCGGCGAGGGCGCGCTCCAGGTCCAGGCGCTCGCCGGCCGGCGCGGCCGGATCGGGCAGCTCGTGCAGATCGTCCAGCGTCGCGTGGCCGTCGTCGAGATGCCAGTCGCGCAGCAAGTTGACGTGCAGGTTGTGCATGATGGACAGCAGCCAGGGCCGCAGGGCCGTGCCGGGCCGCCACAGGCTCCATTTGCGGCAGGCCCGTTCCAGCGTGTCCTGCACGAGGTCGTCGGCCTGCGTCGCGTCGCCGGTGAGCAGCCTCGCATACCGGCGCAGGGCCGGGATGTGGGCGAGCAGCTGTTCGACGGCCACGGCGGAGCTCGACTATTGCGGGCCGAGCGCCGGGCCGCTCCCAAGCCGGCCCGCGCAGGCGATGTGCTTGGCGGTCGAGCCGCCAAGCATCGCTGCCCCCGCGGGGGCCGAGGCTGGACACGGCGAGTCCTGTGGACTGGCCGTGCCTGCCGAGGAGCAGCCGCGCTGTCGGCTGCGCGGTCTGCAAGACCGACTGGGAATTCCCGCGTCCAGCGGAGCAAGACCGGGCGAGGGGTTCATGTTCAGGGCCGGGCGAGCTGCCAGACCTTGTTGAAGCCGTCGCCCGTGCGGTCGCCGGGCTTCTGGTCCCTGGCCCAGAAGTAGAGCGGCTTGCCCTTGTAGGCCCATTGGCGGCCGCCGTCGTCGCGCGTGACGACGCTCCATGCGCCGCTGGCGGTGGCGCCGGCGGCTGCGGGCAGCGGCGGCCAGTTGGCGGCGCAGGGGCCGCTGCAGACGCTCTTGCCGCTGCCGGCGGCGTCCTTGTCGAAGGTGTAGAGCGTCATGCCGTTGGCGCCGACGAGGACGCCATCGGTCGCGGTGGCGGGCGCGGGCGGCGTGGACGCGCAGGCGGTGGCGAGCAGCAGGGCGGCCGCGCAGGCCGGCAGGTGGGGTTTCATGTCGGGCTCTCGAAGTGGATGGACATGACGGTAAACACGCGGGGGCCGCCAACTATTCCATGCCGCCAGAATCGCGGCCATGACCATGCCCCCGGACAAGCCCAAATCCGCGCCGCAGAAAGCGATGGAGAAGCTCGGCCTGGTGCGCGACATCGACCTCGCGCTGCACCTGCCGCTGCGTTATGAGGACGAGACGCGCATCACGCCCATCGCCGCGCTGCAGGACAACGAGCCGGCACAGGTCGAGGGCGTCGTCGTCGACTGCCAGATCGAGCTGCGCAGCCGCCGCCAGTTGCTGGTGCGCGTGAAGGACGAATCCGGCGCGCTGCTGCTGAGATTCCTGCACTTCTACCCGTCTCAGCAGAAGCAGATGGCGGTGGGCGTGCGGCTGCGGCTGCGCGGCGAGCCGCGCATCGGCTTCTTCGGTCGCGAGATGGTCCACCCCGTCGTCAAGGTCGTCGACGAGGGCACGCCGCTGGCCCAGGCGCTGACGCCGGTCTACCCGGCCTCGGCCCAGCTGCCCCAGGCCTATCTGCGCAAGGCCGTGGCCTCGGGCCTGGCGCGGGCCGACCTGCGCGAGATCCTGCCGGCCGGCGTCGTGCCGCGCGGCCTGCCCAGCCTGAAGGACGCGCTGACCTGTCTGCACCACCCGCCGCCCAGCGCCTCGCTGGCCGCGCTGGAAGACCACAGCCACCCGGCCTGGCAGCGGCTCAAGTTCGAGGAACTGCTGGCCCAGCAGCTGTCGCAGCTGCAGGCCCAGCGCGAGCGCGCGCTGCTGGAGGCGCCGGCGCTGCGGCCCGGCCCCGGCGGCCTGCACGAGCAGCTGCTGGCGGCCCTGCCCTTCCGGCTGACCGGCGCTCAGCAGCGCGTGGCCGAGGAGATTGCGCAAGACCTGGCACGGCCCCGGCCGATGCACCGGCTGCTGCAGGGCGACGTCGGCTCGGGCAAGACCGTCGTGGCCGCGCTGGCCGCCGCCGTCGCCATCGATGCCGGCTGGCAATGCGCGCTGATGGCGCCGACCGAGATCCTGGCCGAGCAGCATTTCCGCAAGCTCGTCGGCTGGCTGGAGCCGCTGGGGCTCCAGGTCGCCTGGATCACCGGCAGCGTGAAGGGCAAGGCGCGGCAGAAGATGCTGGACGCGGCGGCCTCGGGCGAGGCGCGGCTCGTCATCGGCACGCATGCCGTCATCGAGGACAAGGTGCGCTTCGCAAAGCTGGGCCTGGCCATCATCGACGAGCAGCACCGCTTCGGCGTGGCCCAGCGCCTCGCCTTGAGGAACAAGCTGAAGGCCATGGACCTCGAACCTCATCTGCTGATGATGAGCGCCACGCCCATCCCGCGCACCTTGGCGATGACCTACTTCGCCGACCTGGACGTGTCCACCATCGACGAGCTGCCGCCCGGCCGCAGCCCCATCGTGACCAAGGTGTTCACCGAGTCCAAGCGCCACGACGTCGTCGACAAGATCCGCGGCGCGGTGGCGGACGGCGCCCAGGTCTACTGGGTCTGCCCGCTGGTCGAGGAGAGCGAGGCGGTGGACCTGCGCAACGCGACCGAGACGCACGCGGAGCTGAGCGCGGCCCTGCCCGGCGCGAGCGTGGGCCTGCTGCACGGCCGCATGTCGCCCGGCGACAAGGCGGCCGTGATGGCGCAGTTCTCCGGCGGGCGGATGAGCGTGCTGGTGGCCACCACCGTCATCGAGGTGGGCGTGGACGTGCCCAATGCCAGCCTGATGGTCATCGAGCATGCCGAGCGCTTCGGCC